>Ga0181538_10002148_pt1 | contig 20925 bp, 17 predicted proteins | sample PEATcosm2014_Bin_40_FD_119773 | JGI IMG/M metagenome (GOLD analysis project Ga0181538, IMG submission 119773) | Peatland microbial communities from MTU Mesocosm Facility, Houghton, MI, USA - PEATcosm2014_Bin23_30_metaG | ecosystem: Environmental > Terrestrial > Soil > Wetlands > Peat | place... | reverse complement strand
TGAAGAGTCCGAGGTTTCTCTTTTCGCGCAGGAGCCTGGCGCAGCCGTGCTGGCTTCGCCCAAGCGTTTGGATCAACAATTGGCAATTATTCGAAATGGCGTAACCGACGGTCAAAAAATGGACTCCAATTCCAGCAAGCCCCGCTTCCCGCGCTCCCGGATCATCCGGTTCCTGAGCGTGGGCTCAACGACCTTGCTGGCGGCAACCTGGTTCGTCTGCGCGACGTGGAACCACTTCTGGAAAATCGCCCCCGTGCCCGTTTGGCAGATCATTTTTCCGGCGCTGACTTTGCTCTTCATTGCCACGACAATTTGGGGCAGGCTCTATTCAAACCTCTGGCTGCGGCTGGGCTATCGAATTTCCGCAATCTGGCTCGGTGTCTTGAACTACACCTTTTTCGCGTCCGGCGCAGCCTGGGTCTTTTCCGCAGCGGCAGCGGTGGTCTCGTTCCATATCGAGCCAAAGATCATCGCCGCCACATTCTTTGGAGGAGCCATGGTCACGAGCATTTACGGCCTTGTAAACGCCTGCTGGCTGCGCGCGACGCGCCTCACCATCAAGCTGGCGAACCTGCCCGCAAACTGGCGCGGAGGCACCCTGGCGCTGGTGGGCGATTTGCATCTGGGCAATGCCCGGGGTGCCCGCTTCTCCCGCCGCGTTGTCGCCTAACTTCAAGAACTGCTGCCTGATGCCGTGCTTATCGGCGGCGATTTGTTTGACGGGTCCAAGGCGGACTTGGATGCGCTCCTCAAACCATGGAAAGATCTTTCCGCCCCGGCGGAAGTTTATTATGTCACCGGCAATCATGAAGAATTCACCGACCGCGCCCAATATCTCGATGCCGTGGAGCGCGCCGGGATTCGGGTTCTGAACAATGAAAAAGTGGAAATCAATGGACTACAGATCGTCGGCATCCATGACGCGGAACTGCGCGATCCGCCGCTTTTCCGCGCGCTGTTGCAGGGTGCCAAACTGGATCGAAATCGCCCCGGCATTTTGCTGGCCCATCAACCGCTGAACCTCCCGATTTCCGAGGAGGAAGGCGTGTCCTTGCAACTGTCCGGCCATACCCACGGCGGGCAGCTCTGGCCGTGGACATGGGTGGCGGCGCGCGTTCACGGGCGATTTAACTCCGGACTGAACCGGTTCGGCAAGCTGCTGGTGTTGACGAGCAACGGCGTGGGGACTTGGGGCGCACCCATGCGGGTTGGCACAAAATCTGAAATTGTTTTGATCTGCTTGGCTCCAGCTTAATTCTCGCGTGTCAGAACTTCACCTTCGGCTTCACCCCACCAACAACGGTGTTATGGTTCCCCCTCAGAATGAGCATTCATTCCAACAGCCGCCCGCTTTTGTTTCAAGCGATGGCCATCAAATCGGTCACCCTGCGCAATCACATTGGTGTCTCGCCCATGTGCGAGTATTCGTCAGTGGAGGGCGCCGCCTCAGACTGGTTTCCGGGCCGGTTCAATACGGCAGAGCCTTGTGATCGCAATTAATTCGTGAATCGGGACGAGGCCAAGGGATTTGGGCCAACTCTAACGGCCCTACGCACGGCCTCAATACGACCCAAAAACTGCCCGACTGAACACGCGTAACAGGCTGTTGACCTGTTTCGCGCGTCAGCCAGCGTCGGTTGTTGCTGCCCCGGCGCGGCCCAAATGCCCGCGCTGCGGCAGCGACATGATGCCCTTTGCGCTAAAGTTTCGGCTGGCAGTGCCATGTAGGCAGCGGCGGCGGCACAATTCACGCCAACCTCAAAGCCCGGTAAGCAAAGATTGACCCGGCTTGGCGCTGCGCGTGGTTGTTGGTCGAGGCCAGTGTCGTTGCCCTGGTGCTCGCCTCAGAGCTTCAACCAGCGTTTGAGCGCGGCTTCAACTTCGCTGATGATACGAGCATCAAATCTTCCGGGAGCTTCGCGGACAAATTCGGTGAACTTCACAGGCTGGATGCTCTGGACGTTGATATAGCTTTGCTCCCGCAACCACGGCACGCGCGGCAACGTAACCTCGTAAGGTGTGTCCTCAAACTGTGTGGTGATCAAGACCACGCTGGCCAGTGCCAGTCGGGCATCGGTTTGAGCCGCCAGAACAAGCGCATAACGCGGTTTATCAACCATGCCCAAGTCAATGAACCAAACTTCGCCGGCTTGCGGAACAGTTCTCATCCCTAAAACTCATCAGCCAGCGTATTGCGGCGAGCGGCAGGGCTCAAAACCTCATCTTCCGGGCTGTCTGCTTGGACAGGGAAAGGAATTGCCCGGCGCTTGATGATCTGTTTGTAAAAGAGTTCCAATGCGGCCCGTGGTTTCAGTCCGATCTCTTCCAAGACGGCTTCAGCCTGGCGTTTCAGTTCGGGGTCAATACGGCTTTTGGCGATTGCGCTCATGTGCCCAATGTGGCCCAAACGTGGCCTTTTGTCAATCCGCCTGATTGCATTACTTCTGGACGGTGAATGGGGCGTTTTATGTGTCGGTCTTCCCGTCTGCCTCATGGCCTCAAGCGAACAACTTGACCCCGGCGGAGTCTCCTTGAGGTTGGGCCTGATGGATGCAGTTCAAAACTGACATTCGCGAGCTCAAATTTGCTAAACGCAGTTCAGGATTGATTTCCCGCAACACAGACTTGGTTTTTGAAACCATGTCGCGTGGGATTATTCAGGATGAAGCAAGTCCGATGCCACCGAAAGGCGAGTATATGGTTTCAAAAACCATGCGCCCGTGGTTCTTGCGCCGCCCCGCCGCCATCATGGCACTTGCAGGAAAAACCTCAGCGCAAGGGCACCATGTCGCTGCCGTAGCGAGGGCCTTTCGGCCGCGCCGGGGCAGCAGCAACCGGCGCTGGCTGGCGCACGAAATAGGTCAACAACCTGTTCTGCCATGTCGGCCAAAATCAGCAAACATGCTTGAAATGCCTGATTTTATTGGTTGTTTGCAATTTTTCTCTTCTTGATTCAAATGGGCCAATTGGCCTCAAATTGCCTGGAAAAGTGTACTGCATAGTACTGCATATTGACGAAGGCCCAGGAGCTTGATGCTTGTAGTAACTTAAGGAGTTGGCCAGAATTCCTCGCGATCCAGTCTGCAAGCAATCACATTGAAGAATGATGCGGCCAAGTTCGTGGGCAAGAGAAAAGCGCAGCCGGTTGAAACGCCAAATGGTCTCCCCTTCCAGGAATTCATAGGATTGCTCGTCCACATAGATACCGCTGAAATCTGACATTAGGGCCGCATCAGCAGACTATTTTACAAGAAGACGAGCAGGAAGTCGTCACCGCTTGCGCGCTGAACCTTCTACCGCGGGCCGTTGATCGCCAAATGGATGAGCACATTGGTATCCCCGCCCTGGGCCTGGGCGGAGGTATTGATGAAACCACCTACTCTTCCCGCCCTTCCCCCCCGGTAAGTGGCATTGAGGGTGACGGGGCCTTCGCAGACGGCGGCGAAGGAGAAGTGTCCCGTGGCGTCGGTGCGGGCGGAGGCATTGGGTTGCCCTTCGCCTTGAAGGTTTACTTGCGCGCCGGCCACCGGCTTGCTGTCAGGCCCCAGCACTTGTCCGGCCAGTTTGTGGTCCGCTGCGCGCAGCACGACGGGAGAATCGTACTGCTTGGTGTTCGTCTCACTGGCTTCCGCCTGCCGGATGACCGAACCGTAGTCGGCGGCGGAAATGGTGATGGTGTAATTCAGGCCCGGCGGCAGCGTCTCGAAGCGGATGCGCCCCAGGTCATCGGCCCGCAGATAACCCATGTCCATTGCCGAAAAGCCGCTCAACCCGTAGCTCGGCGGATTCGTCGGGATAAGCGTTGCCGCATTCCGCGTGTTCCTTCCCGAAAAGCCTCTCAGCACGGCGATGGCGATGGGAATCGGTCTGCCCTTGGCATCCTGCACTTTCGCCGTGACCGTCAGGCCTTCTTCCAGACGCAGGTCCAGATGGGTCGTCGTTTCGTCCAGGGTGTGAACGGTCACAAGGTTGCTCTCCAGGCTGCGCGCCATCAGCAACGGCGCCCTGGTCATCGGACGCCTGGCCTGCCAACTGATCGAATACTTCCCATGGGCGTCGCTTTCCACTGGCGCGGGCTTGCGGGTGTCCGCCCTCAGCATCAGTGAAACCCCTGGAAGCGGCACGCCCGCGGGGCCAAAAACCGTGCTGGTGGTGATCACATCCGTGCCCTGGCCGGGAACCGCCGCGCGAATCGGGCAGGCCAAAGCCAGGGCAAAAGCAAATGCGCATTGGGTGACCAGGAGTCACCATGCGGGATGAGTTCATAATGTCCAAGAGGCTTCTAATTGTTGATTGCATGTTGGAAGCGTGAGGCTTGCCTGCGGTGGCAGCAAATTGATAAAATTGGAGCCAACATCAGTTTAATCAATGTCCCCTCACGACCGGAGAACGGGCCGTCAATTATTCATGCGCCAACGGCTCCCAAATGCCTTCACGAAGTCTGGCTTCCGCCGCGGAACTTCGTGATTTTTCTTTTGTGAAAGCGAAACAGGTACGAGTTGATCCCCAACCAGAGCAGTTTGCGTTTGATGTCCCAGCCATACTCGTTCGGGCCGGCCAGGAACCGCGCCGCGCCGGAGTCCCGCGGCAGAGGCGTGCCGAAGCATCGCCGTTGATGCGTCTCGACCGTGCGCCACAACCCGATGTCGTCATGAACGTCCTCTGCCTACTCGAGGCGCTCGACTTATTCAAAGACTTGCCCGGGGAAGGCCCGTTGTTTCCGTATCTGTCCCGCGTGCGCGCCGGAGACCGTGCCACGGAGTTTGGCCAGCGCTGCCGCCAGCTTGGCATTAAAGGCGTCACCCTGCATAGCTACCGCTATTCTTTTGGGAAGACATTGGTATTTTGGTTGTTGAATCCACAATGCGTCAATCACAGGAAAGCTAATGAACGCTTGTAAAGGCAACGCTATAAGGGCTTTGGGTCGCAACCGTGCTTTGGCAGATATGGAACATACAGGCGCATTCCGACACGCTTACTGTCGGCAAATGTCGGCAGCTTTTGGGACGCCATCATCCCGCGGCGGCGGTCGTTGGGAGACGCCAAAGGTGGATCGGTTTTTGGGACCTTCGATTTTGTTGGCGGGCATAATGGGGCCAGCGCTTTCAGGGCGTGCGCCTGCTGGCAGTTGGGGCAGCTCGCCGGCGGCTTGACTTGCTTGATTGTCGATAGATTCGCAGCAAAATGGCTTGCTTCTGCTGCAGGTCAAAGTAAGATTCGCATTACTATGGATATCCGAAACATCGTGACCGGAGAGTCCTGCGAGATGCTGATATCAGGACGCATTGACGGGGCCGGCGCCAATCAACTGGAGGTGGAAATCATCAGCGCCATCCGCTCTGGAACCAAGAACATTTATGTCAACCTCGATGGCGCGACCTTCCTTTGTTCAGCGGGCCTGCGCGTGCTGCTGCAATACTGGCGCCAAATGAAAAACTCTGGGCGTGTCCTCCTCGCCACCCGTCCCTCGCCGGAAGTGGACGCGGTGCTGGCCACCTCAGGGTTTCGCGAAGTGTTGGTGGAAAAGGTCTGAGAGCTTTTGCCCTGTCAGCCAGTCCGACTTTGCAAATCGTCCTCAAAAATCAGCCGCTCGAAAAACAGAAGGTCGTCCAGGCTCTGGAGCAGTTTGGCCGCGACCACCAACTTCCTGCGGCCGTTGTCCAAGCGGCCGATCTCGCCCTGGAGGAGCACCTCACGAACCTGATGAACTATAGCTTCGCGGACAAGCGGGAGCACCAGATCACGGTTCGATTTGCCCTGGCTTCGCATTTCATTATCGAGGTCGAAGATGACGGGCCGCCGTTTAATCCGCTGGAAGTGCCGGCGGCGGACACCGCCATGCCCTTGGACCGGCGACCCCTCGGCGGGCTTGGGATTCATTTGATGCGCCGCTTCATGGATGAGATCGAATACCATAGTGAGGGCGGAAGAAATGTTTTGCGGATGCGGAAGCGGTTGCCAGCGTGAGTCAAGCAAACCGCAGTTCCAGCAAGGAAAAATCGTCTTCGAGCGTCTCCGCGCCCCGGGCCTTCAAAGCACGGTCGAATCTCTCCGCCGGCCGCAGTTTTCGCACTTCTGGCAGGCTGAAGGCGGCCAGAAAATCCTGCCAAGTTCCCACCCGGTCAGCACCCTGAAAGACCTCGAACACGCCATCGCTGAACACCAGCAGCCGGGCGCCGGACGGGACCGGTTGAAGCACGCTGCGGAATCGAGCGTCATCGAAGGAGCCGACGGCTGGAGCTTCCGTGCTCAGGCATTGCGTTTGATCCTGACCGTCAGGCCCGGGGACCAGCAGAAGGGCCGGAGGATGGCCGCCGCTGGCGTAACATAGTTCACGGCGGGGAACGCAGTAAACGCCATACCACATGGAGAAGAAGAGGTTGTGCTGGTCCTCCATCCGAAACGCCCGGTTCAGGGCGGAAAGCACTGCGGATGGTTGGCGAAAATCGGTCCCTGGCAGGGTTTGCAGGCGGAGTGAGCTCATGACGGACACGGAGAGCAGGGCGGCGCCCACACCGTGCCCACACACGTCCAGGAGATAAACTGCCAGATGCTCGCCGTCGAGCCAGTGGTAGCCGAAAGCATCGCCGCCGAGTTGCTCGCTGGGCTGAAAGCACCACTCGCTTTGCACGGGGCCGGTCAGGGGCGCGGGAAGCAGGGATCGCACATAGGCCGCAGCCCCGGCCAACTCTGCGGCCAAGTGTTTTTGGGTGCTGAGGAGCGCCTGGTGCGTCGCCTTTTCTTTATCCCGCAGTCGTTTCTTTTCCAGGCAGGCCCCAATGCGGGCGCGCAAAAAGACGGGGTTAAATGGCTTGGCCAGATAGTCCTCGGCCCCCATTTCGATGGAACGGGCGATACCGTTCTCTTCATCCAGCGCCGAGAGCATGATGACGGGAATTTCGCGCAGGGCCGGATCCGCTTTGAATTTTGCGAGGACCTGGAATCCATCCAGGCCAGGCATAATCATGTCGAGCAGGACGAGATCGAATTTCTGCCGGCTGGCGAGCGCCAGGGCCTGCACGCCGCTGGCTATGGCGGAAACGGTATAACCACTGCGTCGCAACCGGCGGGCCAGCATCTCCCGGCTGCTTTCGTCATCGTCCACCACCAGGATGGCGCCCTCATCCTTAAAAAGCGCCCGCGCACTCTTGGGCTGCGGCATCTTGAAGCTGAAGCCCAGGTTCAAGGCCACAGGCGGAACGGGAGTGCCGCCAGGCCCGGCGCTCTCAGCCTGGCTGGAGAGAATCGGCTCGATCAAATAGGCCTCCATCAGAGCCAGCCAGTTGCTCGCAGCATCCCGGATCTTTCGCAGATCGGGAATGGCCGCCTGGGTGGCGGCATCTTCGGCTTGCTCGATCAACAAGTCGCTGTAGCCTATGATGTGATTGACCGGCGTGCGCAACTCATGGTAAAGCTGGTGGAGATCACGCTGAAGGAAGAACTGGTCCTCGTCGAAATACCGGGCGATTAGGGACTGCAGCTCGCGTCCGCCGGCATGGATTCGCAGCAGGTCTTCCGCAGCCTCTTTAGGGAGCCGCGCCTCTTCCATCAGCATCTCGCAATACCCCAGAATATGGTTGATCGGCGTCCGCAGCTCGTGCCGCATCCTGGAGAGGTCAAGCTCCTCGGCTGGCTTATGCTGGCCGGGATTTACTGCGTCTGCGTTCATGAGCATTTCGTCCGGGCGGCCATGGCGGAGGATTTCATTGCCAGGAAGTACCCTTCGGTCTTCGACCTCACGGGCGTTCGGCTGTGGTTTCCAACAGCTTCTGGATTTTCCCGATGAGCCGGTCCAGGTCAATCGGCTTGGTGTCGTAGTCATCGCACCCGGCCGCGCGCGCCTTGCTTTCATCGCCCTCCATCGCGTGCGCGGTCAGGGCGATAATCGGCACCGCGGGGGTGGCCGCCTTGATCCGCCTGGTCGCCTCCCACCCATCCATCACCGGCAGACTCATATCCATTAGGATCAGGGCTGGCGTCTCTGCTTCGGCCATGTTGACGGCCTGTTGGCCATCCAGCGCGCAGACGACCGAGAAACCCTTGCGAGTCAATCGCCGCGACAGCATGTCCCGGTTCATCTCGTTATCTTCGACCAATAGTATTTTTGCCATAGCTTGTCTCTCGCAGAATCAAAAGGTCCATTCAGGCCTCTTGCGTCAGCGCCTGAACTTCTGCCACGAGTTCCTTCATGCTCAATTTGCTTTTCTGCAAAATCCGGGCCACTTGGCCGTTGAGGCGCCTGTGGTCCTCTTCGGTAAGGTCCTTGGCGGTAATGACCACGACCGGCACGAGCCGGCAGTCGGGGCGCTGGCGCAACTGCTGCATAAACTCGAACCCGTCCATCTCCGGCATCATCAGGTCCAACAGGATCACTCCCGGCACCAGGCCATCAAGCCGTTGCAGCGCGACTCGCCCATTCTCGGCCTCGACCACTTGCCACCCCTCCCTGGCCAGCGCGCGCCGGAGCATCTCGCGGGTTTGTTGGTCGTCCTCCACGATCAGGACGCTTTGGTGATTGGCGGGTTTGCGATATTTCTGAAGCGCGGCATTCAGCCGTCCCCAGTCAATCGGCTTGGTGAAATAGTCAGCGGCCCCGAGGGCAAATCCGATCTGCTTGTCGTCCACCACCGTCAACATGATGACCGGAATGTCCGCCGTGGCGGGATCGCCCTTCAGCGCGGTCAACACCGCCCAGCCATCCATGCCCGGCATCATCACATCCAGGGTAATCGCTTGCGGTTTGAGCTTCCGGGCCAGTTCCAGCCCGCTCCTGCCATCGGCGGCCAGCTCGACGTGGAACCCTTCCTTGCTCAACGCCCTCTCGATCAGGTCGCGCGCGCCGGCCTCATCATCAATCACCAGCACGGTTGAATGTGGAATTGGGCCGGCGGCGGGCGCGGCAGGCGTGGCGCGTCTGGCTGTAATCCCGGCGGCGCTGCCCGCCTCCTTCACTTCGGCCGGCAGCGTTACTGTAAAAATGCTGCCTTTGCCGGGTTCGCTGGTGACAGCCAAATCCCCTCCCATCATGCGGCAAAAACTGCGGCTGATGGCCAAACCCAGGCCGGTCCCGCCGTACTTGCGGGTGGTGGAAGCGTCGGCCTGGGCGAAGGCTTCGAAGAGCCGGTTCATCTGTTCTGCCGTCATGCCGATGCCAGTGTCACTGACGATGAAGTGGAGCGTGCGGAGCGCAGACTTGATCGCTGACTCTTGACTGCTGACTTCGAGCCGGATCACGCCCTTTTCCGTGAACTTGCACGAATTGCTCAGGAGATTAAAGAGCGTTTGGCGCACCTTGGTCAGGTCGGCGCGCATCCGGCCAATGTCCGCCGGGCAGGTGACCTCGAGCCGGTTGCCGTTTCTGGCCACCAGCGGTTGCACGGTCGTGGCCACTTCCCGCGCCATTTGCGCCACATCAAACTCCTCCAGATAGAGCGTCATCTTGCCCGCCTCGATCTTGGAGAGGTCAAGAATATCATTAATCAGGCCCAGCAGGTGCTTGCCGGCGCCTTGGATTTTCTCCAAGTCCGGCTGGAAACTGTCTTGCCCCAAGTCCGCAACCTCTTCCTGGAGCATTTCGCTATAGCCGATGATGGCGTTGAGCGGCGTGCGCAATTCGTGGCTCATGTTGGCCAGGAACTGGCTCTTGGCCACGCTGGCGGCGTCGGCGGCTTCCTTCGCCGCCACCAGTTCTTTGTTCTTCGCTTCCAACGCGAGGCGGGCTTGGTGCTCCTGTTCGAGCATCTGGCCGCGCAACCGCTCCGCCTCGCGCCGCTTGTTCGCATAAAGCATCCGCATGACCACGGCCCAGCCGAGCAACCCAGCCATCCCGGTTCCGCCCGGAACCATGATCCACGCGTCCGCATACCACGGCGTCACGATCTGAAGAAACGCCCGCGCCGGTTGCGAGTAGTTCAGATCCCGGTCAATGGACTGGACGAAAAAGGTGTAGGCGCCGGAGGCTGGAGGATTCCAGTCGAAGCTCGTCGCCAGGGTCTGTTCCCGCCAGGCCGCGTCACTCTTGCCGGGCGGATTGGCAGCCCGCCCGGGCACGATCGCGCACCGGTAAGAGCGCCGCGACGGCAGGGTCTTGAAGTCCACCGCGTTATAGCGGAAGCCCACCAACTGCCTGGAGTTGATCGCCGGGATCGCCTCTGTGCTCCGGTGTTCCGTGTCCGTTTTCACGATCAACTCGGGCGCGACCGGTTGTTGTCTCGTGGGCCGGTAGCGCGTCAGCCCTTTGGCTGTGCCGATCCAGTAATCGCCCTTCTGGTCCTGAATGACGCTGTACACGGTGGAACTCGGCAGTCCGTCCTCCTCGTCCAGAGATGACCAAGTGATGCCGTCGTAACGGTATAAGCCTGAGTCGGAGGCGAACCACAGGACGCCCCCTGAGTCGCGAAAAATGCACCAGATGTTTCCCGCAGGAATCGGACGATCCACGGTGCCCCGCAAGCTGGAAAACTGCTTCCCGTCGTAGCGAGCCAGGCCGGCGGTGGTACCGACGTAGAGGCAGCCGTCCGGTCCGTCCTGGAAACACCGGACCCAGTCCGACGGCAGTCCGCCGCTGGTGGTTTCGGCGGTGAAGTATTGAACCTCTCCTCCGCGAAGCCGGGAAACAGGGTGCTCGCCAGACCAGCGGGCGGTCCAGATGGCCCCCTGATCGTCTTGATAAATCGTGCCCACCGCGTTCGTGACAACAGCCATCCTCTCAACCACCGCGTTGCTCGTCCAGATATCCTGCAAGCGGACGCGATACAGCCCCCAAACGCCCTCCCCGACCCAGAGCATGTTTTGCGAATCAACGCGCAACGCCGAGTTAAGGCCCGACTGCAACATTCCCGGCGCCTGCACATTGCGGAAGGCCTTTTCCGACCGGGCGTTGGTCCCTGGATCGCAATAATAAACACCGGAGCCTGCCGGCTCGCCGCTTACCCAGAGGCCCCCCTCGGCGTCTGGCGCCAAGCCCATCACTTGGAACTTTGGAAGTCCTAGATCCGTTGCGTTGACAAAGGGGTTCACCCAGCGATTGGTCCGATCCGGCTCCAACCGGACCAAAAATAGCGGGACCTTAAAGTACTTGGAGAACCAGAGTGCGCCATCCTTGGTCATGGCACTCTCATTAACCTCATCCTCGGGCAGACCATCGGCCTTGGTAAAGTTGACCACGGTTTCCTGCTCGTAACGGTAAAGCCCGCTCTCGGAGGCGAACCACAGCGCGCCATCGGGACCCGTCCGGATCTTGCACACCAAGCCTGGCGGTGCTCCTGATTGCAGCCCGAAACGGACAAAGCTCTGGGCGTGGGGATCGTAACGGGTCACACCACCGGAGTAATGCCCAAACCACAAGGTACCGTCCGGCATTGCAGCAATGGCCGTGACATAGGAATCATCTGCCATATCTTGTCCCTTAAGGGCCTCGAATCGCTCTCCATCGTAACGTGTGACGCCGGGTAAAGAAATCCACATATCCTGAAACCAGAGCGCGCCGTCCGCCGCGACGCACAGGGCATCCTGGTTGCGGGTGGCCAGCCCGTCGGCAAGGGTAAATCGAACCACGTTCGTCCCGTCAACGCGCCAGAGGTCGTTGGTTAGCGTTACCGTCCAAACCCGGCCCTGGCGATCCACGGCGAGCGCTCCCCACTTGCTCGCTGACGCGGGAGTAATCATGGAGAAGCTGGGAATGCCGGGTACCTCGTGAAACGATTGGCCGTCGAACCGCGACAACCCCCCGAAGGTGCGCAGCCAAAGGATGCCATCCGGCGTCGCCGCGATGTCGCATACGCGGCCCTCGGCCAGGCCATCGGTGCCGCTGGGAAAGTTGTCGAACCGGCCCGTGGCAGGGTCCAAGCGGCAAGCGCCCAGTTCCGTGCCGAACCAGAGAAGGCCGTTCTTGTCGGGATGGACGCAATAGACCCGGTTGTCCATGAGTCCATTTCGCTTCGACAGGTTCGTGAATTTAAGCCCGTCGAAGCGGGAGACTCCGTTTTGCGTGGCCAGCCACAAGGTCCCGTCCGGGGTGAACTGGAGATCACGGACCAGACTGCTCGGCAGGCCGTTGGCATCCGAATAACGCCGCCAGCCGCCTTTGCGGAACGGCGCAACCTGGAAATCAGCGGTGACGGTCTTGCCCGGCTCCAGATGCAACACTTCGCCTTGATGGTAATCCATCTGCCCATCCGGGAGATTGATTCTCACCTTGTAATCGCCCGGTTCCAGATTCAGGAAGTGGTAACCCTCGGAGATGTTGGTTGTGGACGCTGTGGTGAGCGTGGCGGCTACAAGTCCAGGCGTGGCGAGTTTGCCAGGCTCGGGCGCCGGCGCGTCCGAGCGCAACACCTGGACGACAACGTCCGGGATCAACGAGCCGTCCAAGGCGGTGACTTTGCCGGCGATGCTCCCCGGCACGCGGGGGAGTTGCGCCGAAACCACGCGGGCGTTGCCCATGAGTTTGCCGTCACGCCCGTTGGTGGACGCATCGCGAGCCGTGCCATCCGCGAAATTCCAGAGCGCCAGCAGGCCCGCCTCCCGGCCCGTCAGGCCGGTGAACCGGTTGGTTCTGATTTGCTCCGCCGTGCGTTCCCCCGCCCAAAGGCGGACTTCCGCCATCTGGCCGTTGAGGTCGGTATCGGCACCGATGCCTGGGACCCCCTTCATGACGCTGCGGCCGAGGAAGTTCTTGAGCGGGGGCAATGGGTTGGGGATAAAAGTGCCGAGGGTCAAGTTTGTGGCACGCAGCACGCCGTTCACATAGAGCTTGGAGAAATTGCTCCCCGCCACCAACGCCAGATGAACCCACTGGTCGGTGGAAAGAACATTGTTGACCGCGATCAGTCTATAATTGTCGAACCCCGGAGCGCGAAAGTGGTCACTTTGCAGTCGTCCTGGAGTTCCGGGGAAGCGGCTATGCAGATTAATCTGCAGCGAGGCATCGGCAAAGTCGAAGAACCGGGTATAGGCGCCGAACTCGCGCCACTTCATCCACCCCTCGACCGTGACGACCCCATTGGTGAAGAGGTTCGCCGGCAACTCCACGTAGCTCCCGTTGCCGTCCAGGTCGAGCACATGGTTGGTGGCGGCCGGAGTCCCGGGATTGAGGACCGCATTGATGAGAGTGAGGTTGACTTCCGTCTGCTGGCCGTCAGGGCAGGCGACGCCGAGCCTCCGGGCTTGCAGACCGCCGGAACTCGCCTCGATGTCGCAGGCTGCGGACTCCGTGGGCAGCACGACGAAGTATTTTCCATCCCGGTCAGAAGTGGCCGTGGCAATCACGGCCTCCTGGCGCAAGACGCGGATGGCGCCGTTTGCCAGGGGCCGGCCCGTTTCATCCTTGAGTGTTCCAAAAACGACCGCCGGGAGTTGGGCCGAAACAATGCGGGCGTTGCCCATGAGTTTGCCGTCGCGCCCGTTGGCGGACGCATCGCGCGCCGTGCCATCCGCAAAATTCCAGAGCGCCAGCAGGCCCGCCTCCCGGCCTGTCAGGCTGGTGAACAGGTTGGTTTTGATTTGCTCGGCCGTGCGTTCCCCCGCCCAAAGACGGACCTCCGCCATCTGGCCGTTGAGGTCGGTATCGCCGTTAGTGTTCACGCCGTTCATAACGCTGCGGCCGAGGAAGTTCTTGAGCGGGGGAAATGGGTTGGGCTTAGAAGTGCCAGCGGTCTCGTTTGATGAAAGCAGCACGCCGTTCGCGTAGAGTTTGGAGAAATTGGCGCCCGCGACCATCGCCAGATGAACCCACTGGCTTTTGGACAGAACATTGGGGACTTGGCGGTAGTGCAAATCATCGAAATTCGGAGCACGATAGCGGGCAGTATAAATATACACTGGGCGTCCTGAAGCATTGATGCGGTTTTGCAGATTGATCTGGAGCGAGGCGTCGGTGAACTCGAAAAATCGGGAACGCGCGCCGAACTCGCGCCACTTCATCCACCCCTCGACCGTGACGACCGGGTTGGTGAAGAGGTTCGCCGGCAACTCCACGTAGCTCCCGTTGCCGTCCAGGTCCAGGACATGGTTGGTGGCGGCCGGAGGCTCAGGATTGATAGTCGAGGACGGGGCGTTCGTCTGAGCCGCACCCGCGAGGGCCAGGGAAAGCAGCCCAAACGCCGGCAGGGACCAGCCGCGACCCAGCCGCCACAGCAGCCTCATCGCAAGGCGGCATGCAAAGCGCGCTCTCATGATTCAGTGCCCGCAAGACTACCTCCCGCCGTGGCGATGTCAAACACCAATAATGTGCTGACGGGTTGCCCCACTCACCAGAAAGGGCGCCAGGATAGATGGGCGAAGGTGAAGGCGGCGGGAAAGACGACTTTGCAAGATTCAGGGATGAGCGAACCGTCATGAAAAAGGGAGCAGTCAAAGAACGTGCGGGTGGGCGCGACGGGCCGAGATGATCCTCTACCTCTCCTCCGTTGACCTGTTTAATCCTGTCCTGACTGCTAATGTAATCGTTGGTCATTTGGTTTTTGAAACCACAATCGGGCGGTTTTCGCTTCAGATTGCCATGATTTGGTTTCAAAAACCATGCGACTGTAGTTTTTACCACGGCGACGCCGGAACCATGCCTCTGCACTGACAGTACCCACCATCACGGCTTCCAAGCTTCGGCACTGGGAGCGGCCTGCCGCCCCGGCGGCGCCTGGAATAACGGGAACATCGCACCGTTGACGACGAACTGGGCGACAACGACCGGAAGCGCGGCAACGCCCTGGACGGCGAGCATCAGGGCAACGACACCGGCCTCGACCACCAACCACGCGCAACGCCAAGTCGGCTCAATCCCTGCATCCGGGGCGTCTAGGTTGGCGTGAATTGCGCCGCCGCCGCTGCCATCACCCCACCTTCCAGCTTCACATGCGCAGGAGATAACAACAGACCGAGCCGTGCCGGGGCAACAGCAACCGGCGCTGGCTGGCGCGCGAAATAGGTCAACAACCTGTTATGCTATTTCGGTAAAAATCGGCAGAAGCGCTTTAAATGCCTGATATTTATGGGTCGTTTGCTGTTTTTCGCCTGCTGATTCAAATGGGCAAACCGGCCTCAAATTCCATGGAAAAGTGTACTGCAAAGTACTGCACGTTGTGGAAGGCCAAGGAGCAGATTGTGCCCTGTTTCCGGGGCGATAGCGGGGCTTGAACGGAGCCTAAAGCTTATTTTTGGCATGCGTGCGTCCGTCGCTCATCGCGGTGGCACCCGTCCGAGTTTACGATTACGCCCAATGGCTTAGCGATTAGTTTACGAAAAGTGGCAGACATCGATTCGACTCCTCCCTGGTCGGTGGTTTACGATTAGGCGCAGCGCCTTTACGATTCCCTAGTGAATCTTCGGACGCTTTGGATCGGTAGCGTGTTGAACGACCGCCTCCGATCTTTCCCGCCAAACCGAGTGCCACCAGTTTGCCGAAATCAGAAGCCGTGACAGGGGGTGTGACGCCAAACTCCGCCTCGCAGGTGCGGCTGGTAAGCTCATGTCCGTGAGCCAGCCGTTGCAGCATTTTCCGCTGCCGTTCGGTCATCTGCGCCTCGATGGCTGGTGTCACCGTAAGCCGGGCATCCGGGACGCGGATACAATCCAGATTCTCGCCCGGTCCGGGGAACGTGACTCGGAAATAACCGGTGTTCGTGCCAATGAGCGGTTGACCCAGACCGTGGTTTAGCATCTGGTCGCGCATCCGGCGGAACCCGCTGCCTCGTTCCTCGATGCGGTGGAAATAGGAAAGACACTGGGCCAGCACCGGTTTGCGGGAGCAGGGCCGGTATTTGCCCCGGCGCAAATTGGCGAGAATGATGGGCGACGGCGGCAGGCCGGGACTGGAGAAAACCACGCGGTCAGCGAAGTCCTCAATCATGATTTTCCGCCCAGCGTCCTCTTACTGACGATGGGCCACAGCGTTGGCCAGGGTTTGCCTTGCATAACCGTGCCGGCCCTCTTTGAACACCCCTCCTTGCTGGTTGGCCGCTCCACTCCCGACCTCCTGGTTCACGAACTGGCGAGGGAATTGAGAGGAAAAATCTAGAGATATAGGCCACTGCAAGCGAACAGCCAAAGGCCTGTTTTCTGCCTTCGATGAGTCCTTTCCCTCCGGGGCTTAGATCGTCGAGAAACCTCACTCTGGACGGGTCCAAACCCGTCGGAAAAGATGAAAAAGAGGAAATTGTTTGCCTTTTTTGTGCTACTCTTTCGCATTGAAGAGTGAATGACCGAATTGCCCATGTCTGAGCCACCTGAACGCGACATTGAAGTTTTCAACGCGGCGCTGGAATTGCCGACTGCGGAGCGCGCCGCTTACCTCGATCAGGTCTGCGGCGGCGACGCCGCGCTGCGCCGGCGGGTCGAAGAACTCCTTCAGGCCAGCGAGGCAGCGGGCGGCTTCCTGGAAGGCTCGGCCGCAGTGCCGCCCGGCCCGGGCGAAACCGGTCGCGTCGCAGGGATTTCGACCGAGAAACCTGGCGACCGCATCGGCCGTTACAAGTTACTGCAACAAATTGGCGAAGGCGGCTGCGGGGTCGTCTACATGGCCGAGCAGGAGGAACCTGTTCGTCGGCGGGTCGCGCTCAAGGTCATCAAACTGGGAATGGATACCAAGAGCGTCATAGCCCGGTTCGAGGCGGAGCGGCAGGCGCTGGCGTTGATGGACCATCCGAACATTGCCAGGGTCCTGGACGCCGGCGCGACGGTTACGGGCCGGCCGTATTTTGTCATGGAACTGGTGCGCGGCATCAAAATCACCGATTACTGCGATCAGAACAACCTCTCCACCCATGATCGGCTTGATCTGTTCATTCAAGTTTGCCGGGCCGTTCAGCACGCGCACCAGAAAGGCATCATCCACCGGGACATCAAGCCCTCGAACATCCTGGTTACGATGAATGACGGCGTACCCGTGCCCAAGGTGATTGATTTTGGCATCGCCAAGGCGACGGAAGGCAAATTGACCGACAAAACCCTCTTCACCGCTTTTGAGCAATTCATCGGCACGCCCGCTTACATGAGTCCCGAGCAGGCCGAGATGAGCGCGTTGGATATTGACACCCGCAGCGACATCTACAGTCTGGGCGTTTTGCTTTACGAATTGCTGACCGGCCAGACGCCTTTTGACACCAAGATGCTGCTCCAGGCCGGCCTGGACGAAATCCGCCGCACTATTCGGGAGCAGGAGCCGGCGCGTCCCTCGACCTGTTTGAGCACGATGCTGGGCGCGGACCTGACGGTGATCGCCAAACACCGTAAAGCCGAGCCTCCGGGGCTGATTCACTTGGTGCGGGGTGACCTGGACTGGATCGTGATGAAAGCGCTGGAAAAGGATCGTACACGGCGTTACGAGACGACTAATGGGCTGGCAATGGATGTTCAACGCTATCTGGATGACGAGCCGGTTGTGGCGCGACCGCCCAGCGCGGCCTACAAGTTTCAGAAGACGTTTCTCAGGAACAAACTTGTGTTTGCTGCCGGAACCGCGGTGCTCATCGCCTTGGTCGCCGGTTTGGGCTTGGCTGGTATTGGCTGGCATCAGGCGCGCCTCGAAAGGGACAAGGCAGTTCAGGCGCGGGCTGGAGAAGAAGAGCAGCGGGAAGCAGCGCAGTTGGCAGAGAAGGCGGAACAAGCCAGTGAGAAGGAACGGGGAAGCCTGCGGAAGGTAAAGTGGGCGCTGGAAACGGCGGTGCCGGAAATCGAGCAGTTACTCGACAAGGATGATTACACGGGCGCCTTTAACTTGGTCAAGCAAGCCTGGCCCTTCATGGAGGACAATGCCAGGTTCCAGGCGCTCTCGGCGCGGGTAGTCGGCGCGATCTCGGTCGAAACTTCGCCCCCGGGCGCCCAAGTCTTCATCAGGGACTACAGAGACCTCGACCCTAATTGGGAGCCAGTCGGCAAGTCCCCCCTCAACGAAATGAAGGTGTCTCAGGGCTTCAAGCGTTGGAAAATCACGCTGCCGGGATACGAAGTGGCGGAGGGCGCCCTGCCCGCCGGTCCCAAGACCGTTGAGCTCAAGGTTGAGTTGGACAAGATTGGGACCCTTCCTCCTGATATGGTGCGGATTAAGGGAGGACGACTTGCGCCTAACCTGCAACATCTCGATCGCCGGGCAATGCCGACGCTGAACGTGTCCGATTTTCTGCTGGACCGGTATGAAGTGTCCAATCGGCGCTATCGAGAATTCGTCCAAGCCGGTGGTTACCGGAAGCCGGAGTACTGGAAACATAAGTTCGTCAAGGACGGTGTGGAACTCAATTGGCAGGCGGCGATGAAGCTGTTGGTGGATCAGACGGGTCAGCCAGGCCCCGCCCCCTGGGAAAACGGGGACTTCCCGAAAGGCCAGGAGGACTACCCGGTCACCGGCGTCAGTTGGCACGAGGCTGCCGCCTACGCCGAGTTCGCCGGCAAGCGCCTGCCCAGCGTTTACCATTGGAGCCTAGCGGCCGTAAATCCGGTTTATCATGAGGCCAGTTTCATCATCCCTCTGAGCAACTTTGAAGGGAAGGGTCCCGCGCCCGTCGGGACCTACCAGGGAATAACCCGCCAGGGAGTGTATGACATGGCGGGAAATGTCAAAGAATGGTGCTTCAATGAGGGGCCTGACGGCTACCGACTCATGACCGCAGGCGCTTGGAATGAACCTGCCTACATGTTTAGTTATGCTGATAAGTACCCGCCCACTTTCCGGGCGGCGAATTTCGGGTTCCGCTGCATGAAACTGCTCGCCGACGACGCTGATTGGGAGCAGGCGGCGGGTCCGGTTCCCTGGCTGCCCCTTCCGGTCCTGGGCGAGCAGAAGCCCTGTTCGGACGAAGTATTCCAAGCCTATCTGAACTTATATAACTACGATAAATCAGAATTACAGCCTATGATCGAGGCCACCGAAGACTTGGGCATCTATACGAGGCGGGAAAAAGTTGCTTTCAACGCGGCGTCTGGCAACGAGAGGATGAACGCCTATCTTTATCTCCCCCGCACCGGCAAACCACCTTTCCAGACCGTGATCTACTTTCCTGGAGCCGGCGCCGGGGTGCTCACGTCCTTTAGTGACAGTGACGGAATGCCGGAGCTATTTGAAAAGCACACGAGGAACGGCCGCGCATTTGTAATTCCTGTTCTGCAGGGAGACTTCGACCGGAAATCACCCCGGCAAAAACAAGGCGAAACGACAGGATCCGAGTCTGGAATCGTCTGGGTTAAAGATTTCGAAAGAACCATAGACTACCTGGAAACCCGTCCTGAGGAGTTCGACACCAACAAGCTCGCCTATGAAGGCATGAGCAGGGGAGGCCGCTATGGCGGCGTTTTACCTGCCATCGAGACTCGGATCAAGGTCGCAGTCCTGGTTTGCGGCGGCCTCTACGCCGCCATGCCCCCGGAATGCAGCCAGGTTAACTTCGCTCCTCGCATCAAGATTCCGATCCTCATGCAGAATGGCAGATGGGATTCAACCTTTCCGGTTGAATCGAGCCAAAAACCTCTTTTTTTGCTCTTCGGCACGGCGGAGAAGGACAAGCGGCTTACGATTTACGAAGCCGCCCATGACGTTTACGATTTGAACGAAGCGCGCAAAGAGGAGCTCGATTTCCTGGACAAATATCTTGGCCCCGTGAAATGAGGAACCTTCAGCGATGAAAGCTTTATGAGCCACCTCAAATTCAACTGCTCCCATTGCGGGCAGCGCCTTGAATGTGAACCACAATTCGCTGGGCGGCAAATTCCCTGCCCCGCCTGCCACGCTCTGACGCTGGTTCCGGCGGCTCCCGGAAAAGCAGTGCCGTCCCCACAAAAATCGGGCATGACCTGTGTGCCGGAAAGCTGGCAAGAGCCGGAGCCGGGAAAATCGGCGCCATCCCCGCAAAAATCGGGCATGACTTACGTGCCCGAAAGCTGGCGGACGCCGCCTCCGTGAAACGATGGAACTTGGCGAGCGGTCGTGAGGTCATTACTTTTAAGGCCCATGTCCCTCAGTATTTCATCAGATTCTCTCCCGACGACACAATCCTGGCGACCGGCGGGCGTGATGTCGCGGTTCATTTCTGGCGCGCTCCGTCCTGGGCGCAGAACGCAGAGGCCGAAAAGGTAGGGACCCGCTGACCTGGGATTCCCTGTTGTAAGATGCTGACCGTCAGGCGGTTGGCATTCCCCCGGCCGGCCTGAGCTGGATTCAATCAAATAATTTGCCCCTTTGTCCCCGGAATCTCGCATTGGTTAGCGGTGGGCCAAACTGCCCGCGCACGGAAAATGAAATTGAACTGAAAAGACACCATTATGATTGATTTGAACCATTGCCGAAAAACAGCATGGCCCATCCTTTTGGGCTTGCTCCTCCTGGCCGCACCGGCAGCGGTGCAAGCCGGGTTGACTTACACGACAAATGCCGGCGTCATCACGATCACGGGTTACTCGGGGACCGCCGGCAATCTGATCATTCCAAGCAGTATCAACTCCCACCAGGTCACCGGCATCTCCGGTGGAGCGTTTGGCTATAACGACACCCTGACCAGCGTCAGCATTCCCGGCAGCGTCACCAACATCGGGGACGGTGCGTTCGGTGGGTGCTCCGGCCTGACCAACGTCATGATCGCCAACGGCGTCCCTGGCATCGCGAATAGTGAATTCCAAAGCTGCACCGTCTTGGCGAGCATCACGATTCCCGGGAGCGTCACCAACATCGGGGGGTACGCGTTCTCTGACTGCTACGGCCTGACCAACATTGCCATTCCCAACAGCATCAGCAGCATCGGGGATGGTGCGTTCTCCGACGCCGGACTGACCAGCGTCACGATTCCCGACAGCGTCACCAGCATCGGAGATTATGCGTTCTATTACTGCACCGGCCTGACCAATGTCACGATTGGCGCCAGCGTTGCCAGCATCGGGCAGGTTGCCTTCTCTTTCTGCACCAACCTGACAGCGATAACGGTGGCTGCGCAAAATCCGTTTTATAGC
>Ga0181538_10002147_pt1 | contig 20933 bp, 10 predicted proteins | sample PEATcosm2014_Bin_40_FD_119773 | JGI IMG/M metagenome (GOLD analysis project Ga0181538, IMG submission 119773) | Peatland microbial communities from MTU Mesocosm Facility, Houghton, MI, USA - PEATcosm2014_Bin23_30_metaG | ecosystem: Environmental > Terrestrial > Soil > Wetlands > Peat | place... | reverse complement strand
TGTCAGCAGTTCACGGACGCCTGGGCGGTGGCGCAGCACGCGTCGGAGCATCTTCCCGCACTCGAAGAACGCAGCCGGCGTTTCGCGGCCACAATGGAATCTTCGACCTTGCCTCCCGCTGCGCTCGACGCAGCGCTCAGCAATCTCTCCACCCTGCGCACCAATACCGCCTTCCGCACCGCAGACGGAGAATTCCACGCCTTCGAGGGATGCAACAATCAATCGGGATGCTGCCACGGTAGCTGCACGCACGTCTGGAACTACGAGCAGACGACCGCGTTTGTCTTTCCCTCGCTGGCTCGTTCTCTGCGGGAATCCGAGTTCCTGCGCAACACGCGCGAGGACGGGCTGATGGGTTTCCGATCTTATCTGCCGGACGGAAAGAAGATCTGGGATAAGGCGGCGGCGGACGGCCAGATGGGATGTGTGATGAAGCTCTATCGGGACTGGCAACTCTCCGGGGACACGGACTGGCTGCGAAGCCTGTGGCCGAATGCCAAACGCGCGCTCGAGTTTGCCTGGATCAAGGGCGGTTGGGACGCGAACCGGGACGGGGTGGCAGAGGGCGTTCAGCACAACACCTACGACGTCGAGTTCTACGGCCCGAATCCTCTTTGCGGCGTGTGGTACTTGGGCGCCTTGCGCGCCGGGGAAGAGATGGCGCGTGCCATGGGCGACCAGGACTCGGCCACGGAATACCACCGACTTTTCGAGAATGGCAGCAAATGGCTCGACGCTAACCTGTTCAATGGGGAGTATTACACGCAGAAGATCGAGGGGCGGCCGAAGGAAGAAGTGTTTCCCGGGGTACTGGTTGGCATGGGCGCAGCCAACCCGGAGAAACCGGACTACCAGATGGGCGAAGCCTGTCTGGTAGACCAACTGCTCGGTCAATACATGGCGCATGTGGCGGGACTTGGGTACCTGCTCGATGAGGAACACGTACTCAAAGCCACGAAATCAGTGTTCCGTTACAACTATGTGCCCAACTTGAGCGAGCACGAGTGCGTGCAACGGACCTATGCCTTGAATGACGACGGAGGCGTGTTAGTGGCGAGCTATCCCCACGGCAAACGCCCGGAAATCCCGTTTCCTTACTTCGCCGAAAGCTGGACGGGTGAGGAGTACCAGTTTGCAGCCCACCTGGTCTTCGAGGGCATGACCACGGAGTCGCAGGCGGTGGTGGAAAGCGCACGCCTGCGCCACGACGGCGAGCGCCGCAATCCCTGGAACGAGCCCGAATGCGGCCATCACTATGCGCGCGCCATGTCCGCCTGGGCGCTGGTTGTGGCCTTGAGCGGTTTTCATTATTCCGGCGTCGACCGCAAGCTGACACTGGCGCCGCGCGTGCGCGCTCAGAACTTCCGTTGCTTCTGGTCAGCACCGGGCGGATGGGGTCAGTTCACTCAGTCCATCAGCACGGCCAGCCACACGGTGGAGGTGCAAGCGCAGGAAGGCTCGTTAGCATTGTCGAGTCTGGCTTTGGCAGGGAACGGCAGGGTGGCGCGGAAAACAGCCAGCGCGCGCCTTGGCCAGGAATCCTTGTCCGCTACCTTAAAGGAGAATGGGAAGGTGCGGATAGTCGCGTTTGACCGCGAGGTTCGCATCGTGCCTGGTCAGGCGCTGACGGTCATCCTCAAGTCGTGAACCGGTCGTCTGTGAGTCGTGGTCGGTTCTCCGCAGTGTCATTCCGAGCGGTCGTGGTCTTCGACCCACCCGAGGGAATAAGAATCACACACATCGTCGCCCCCGCGAAAGCGGGGGCCCATCGTTCGTGCGTAACACTACGGATTCCCGCTTTCGCGGGAATGACGTGATTTTCGAGAAAGCGCAGGTCGGAATGACACGGACCAACCGAAGGGGCAACCCTGGAGGTAGTCCAGGGCGTCCACATGGGCCGCCGCTACACGAAGGCATCCGCTTTATCGCCACCATAGAAATTATCAATCCTCCTCTTGGCAGGGCATGGCGTATCATGGCGGTCGAAGGGTGCCACACTCACCCGTTGTATTAGATCTGCACAATTCATGGCTGAGGTAGTAGGCCGCAACGCCCACCCGAAGGAGATCCCTATGATTGCGCCCTGTAGTCAAGAATTCTGGACTAGATTGACATCTCGGACCCATCTTCTCATAGTTTTGGCACTCATGAGCTTCACCACGATTCTGCCCCTTTACGGCCAGAGCTTTCGCGGCTCGATAGTTGGGACGGTGCTTGACCAGAGCGGCGGCGCAATCCCGAACGCCCCGGTGGTGGCGACGAATCAGGCCACCGGGGTGGCTCGTTCCACGACCACGGACGCGTCCGGCAACTTTTCCATTCCGGAGTTGCCCATTGGCGCGTACCTCGTACGCGTCGCCGTCGAGGGCTTTACACCCGTCAGCCAGGCGGACGTCCGCGTGGATGTGGCGGCCGAACAGCGCGTCGACATCACTCTCACGCCCGCCAAACAGACGCTAAGCATGGAAGTAAGAGCGGAAGTACCGTTGGTAACCACCACCGAGGATACGCTTGGCGGCACCGTCGCGTCATCGCAAATCGAGAATCTACCCGTCAATGGCCGCGATTACACGAAGCTGATCTACCTCAACCCCGGCGTGACCGGCGGGCCTGACCAGATCACAGATTCTCCCGGCTCTTTCGGCGAGTTTTCCGTGAACGGCGCCCGAGGACGAGCCAACAACTTCCTGCTTGACGGCACCGACATGAACGACGGCTACCGCAACGACCCCGCCATCAACCAGGCGGGAGTCTTCGGTACTCCGGCGACGATTTTGCCGGTGGACGCGGTGGCCGAACTTGCGGTGCTGTCCAATTTCGCTCCCGAATACGGCCGCAACGCGGGAGCGGTGATCAACATCGTCACCAAGTCCGGCACCAACCAGATTCACGGCACGGCGGCCGACTATTTGCGCAACGATGCTCTCGATGCCCGCAACTTCTTCAACCCCGCGCCGATTCCCAAAACCGCTTTCCACAACAACCAGTTCGGAGGCTCGTTGGGCGGGCCGATTATCAAGGACAAGGCTTTCTTCTTCGGCGACTACGAAGGCCAGCGCGAAACCGGCGGCTTGAACAGCACGGCTTGCGTTCCTTCGCCCAATGAAATTGCTGAGGCGGCGGGTAGCCTCGCGTCGCAAAAGCTCGGCGTCAACCCCGTAATCGCCGCCCTGCTGCAACGGAATCCCTGGCCGGCCCCTACCTCTTCGACGCCCGATAGCTGCTCGCCCGTGAACAATGTTTCGGCCACCGCCGGCATCTTCAACAGTGTGAACAGCGTCATCGCTAAGGCGGACTACAATCTCAACGAGAAGAACATGCTGACCGGCCGGTACTATTACTCGACCAGCAATCAGAGCTTCCCCTTGGGCCTCGGCGGAACCGGCGACCTGCCCGGTTACAACACCGTCACACCGACCAATGTCAACCTGGTGTCCGTCTCGTATCTCTCCACGCTTTCGCTCACCAAGGTCAACGAAGTGCGCTTCGGCTATAACCGCTTCTACGAGACCTTCGTGCCCGAGGACAATAGTTTTAACCCTGCTTCCATCGGGCTGGATACAGGCGCTGGGAAGCAGGACTACGGCTTGCCTAAAATCAGCGTCGCAAGCTTTACCTCCATCGGCGCAACCAGTTCGGATCCGCGCGGCCGCACGGACGTGAATTGGCAGTTCATTGACAACTTTTCCTGGAAATTCAACAAGCACGCAGTGAAGATCGGCTACGAGTTCCGCCGCACGACGGTTAGCCAATTCTTTGACGAGGGGTTCCGCGGCAGCTTATCGTTCGCGACCTTGACGGATTTCCTGCAAGGTATCCCCACCGGAGGCGGCGACGTCTTGGAGGGAGACACCAACCGCAACACCTATGAAAACTCGCAGGCTTTGTACGTCCAAGACAGCTTTCGAGCCAATCGGAAGCTGACGTTCGACTATGGAGTGCGGTGGGATTACTTCGGAGTGATTGCGGAGAAGAACAACCTCTTTTCAAACTTCGACCCGGCCAGCGGCGTGCTGAGCCAGGTGGGCAGCAACGGACTGTCAAGCCTCTACAAGCCCGACTATCGGAATTTCGCACCGCGCGCCAGCGTGGCTTACGACCTCACGGGCAAAGGTACGACGGTGATTCGCTCCGGCGTGGGCCTTTTCTACGACTTGTTCTCGCAAGACTTCTTTTTGGGCCAAGTGCCCTATGACGCGGCGACTCCCGGCGCTGCTTACAACGATATCGGACCCAAGCCGATCCTCTCGGGCGTAGCGTCGTCCACAACTCCTATTGCCTCCGGGCAGCCCGTTTACAGCGGCTTTGGCGCCTCGTCGAACCTGTTTGCGGTGGACCAGCACCTGCGCACACCCCGCATGCTGAACTACAACTTCAATATCCAGCATCAGGCCGCGAAGGATATTGTCTTTCAAGTGGGGTACGTCGGTTCCGTAGGTCACCATTTGTTCCGTTTCCGGGATATCAACCAAACGCTGTCCCGAGTAACCGCCGATCTTCCCTACCCGCAATACGGTTACGTCAACTACCTGGAAACATCGGCCAATTCCATTTACAACTCGCTCCAGACGCAATTGCGCATTCGCAACCTGCATGGTTTTGAGTCCACGCTCAATTACAATTACTCGCATTCGATTGACAATGCCAGTGACGGCACGGATTTCGAGCCCAATGCCGCTCAACCCAACGACAGCTACCGGCCGGATCTCGAGCGTGGCAACTCGAATTTCGACGTCCGCCATCGTTTTACCTGGATGGCCAATTACCGTTTCCCATCGCCGCAGCGCGGCGGAGCGTGGTCGAAAATCGGCAGCGGGTGGGCGATCGACAGCGTCCTGACCTTGCAGACCGGGCAGCCCTTCCAGGTGAACTTCAACTTCAGCGGCAACTACGACGGCACCGGCGAATACTTTCCTCGCCCCGACGTTATCGGCAACCCTTATGCGGGTACCAGCATTCCGGACGCCGTGGTTAACCTCTCCGCCTTTAAGGTGCCTTGCACCTTTTCGAACGGCGCATGCATCCCCGGAACACAACATGACGGCACCGAGGCGCGCGATTTCCTATTCGGCCCCGGATTTAAGCAGTGGGACCTGGCTCTCTACAAAGACACTCCGATCAACGAACGCCTGAAGATGCAGTTTCGCGCTGATTTCTTCAACATCGTGAATCACCCGAACTTCACGAACCCGTTCCTGCCTACCTTTTTTGCCGCGTGTGATTCCGTTGGGATCAACCCCAATACCGGCGCGTGCGAAGGCTTCCTCCCTACTACCGCAACCGGCGACGTGGGCGAAGGTAATCCTTTCATCGGAGGCGGCGGGCCGCGGGGAATCCAGTTGGCGATTAAGTTCACGTTCTAAAGGCAGGAGTCAGGAGTCAGAATCGGGCGGCTGTCGCGTTAAGGCACAACTCGGTAACGCCTCAAGCTTCGCGGGCCATTCTACTCGCGAATTCAGGTAGAATCAGAATGTTCAGAGGTCGAATTCTGACTCCTGACTTCTGACTCCTGGATACTGTGGAAGTCCTCGTTATCGGCGGCGGTTTTGCGGGCCTGGCGGCAGGCGTCGCATTGGCAGAAGGTGGTTGCCGTGTGCGCCTGCTCGAACAGAAGCCCTATCTGGGTGGGCGAGCGCGCTCCTTCCTTGATCTCACAACCGGTTCCGTGGTGGACAACGGCCAGCACATCTTCATGGGTTGCTACCACGCCACGATACGCTTCCTATCGACAATCGGAACTCTGGATCGCGTGCGGTTTCAAGAGCGCTTGACGGTCCATTTCCTTGACCGTAACGGCCGGCTTTCGCACCTTCAGTGTCCTGACCTGCCGTCGCCCTGGCACGTGTTGCTTGGAGTGTTGAGGTCCGAGAGTTTCACCTTTCGAGAGAAGTTGGAAGTCTTGCGCTTAGGAACGGCGCTTCGGGAGACAAACGCGGCGAAGCGGGGCCCGAAGGGGCTGAGCGTGCGCGAGTGGCTTACCCGGCTTGGCCAGTCCGAGCGTTTACAGCGCAATTTCTGGGACTTGCTCTGCATTGCCGCGCTGAACGAAGATCCCGAGATTGCCAACGCGGCCCTCTTTGAGCGTGTGCTGCGCCTGGCGCTGTTCACCTCCCCAGCGGACTCGCGCTTGGGGATTGCTCACGTAGGGTTGAGCGAGGTTTACGTCGACGCGGCGGGGGACTTCATCCGCGCCAGGGGGGGGCGTGTCGAGTGTGGGCGCGTCGTGTCCGGCCTGCTGGTTTCCGAGGGGCGGTGCCGGGGCGTGCTGCTCTCGACCGGCGAGCAGATTGAAGCGGAGAGCGTGGTGAGCGCCGTACCGTGTTTCCAGCTTGCCGGCTTGTTGCCGGGCGACTTGCTCCGCCGGGAGCCCTTCGTCGCCGCCTTGATTCTCCTGCGGCCGGCGCCGATCATCTCCATCAACCTATGGTTCGACCGTCCCATCACCGATCTTGATTTTGCCGGATTGCGCGGCGCGACTGTGCAGTGGCTGTTTAATAAGGGTAAGAATCAGAGCGACGGCTATGTGTCACTGGTGTTGAGCGGAGCTTATCGCCACATCGCCACGGGCAAAGAGGAGTTGCTGGCCGCGGCGCTCCGCGAGCTTGGCGACTTCTTCCCGGACGCGCGGAAGGCGCGCTTGCTACATTCGCTCGTGATCAAGGAGCGCTTCGCCACCTTCTCGCCGACCTGCGAAGCTGAGGAACTGCGCCCCGCCACGCGCACGCCGATTCGCGGCCTCTACCTTGCTGGCGATTGGACTGCGACCGGATTGCCGGCCACGATGGAAGGCGCCGTTCAAAGCGGTTACGCTGCCGCGCGGGCGATAATGGATGATGGCAGGATTTAGCGCACCACACCTGAGTCCCCTCCTCAGTGAGGAGGGAACCGAGAGGTGGCGTTGAGCGAGGTGAAGATGCATTTACGAACAAATGCTAGTCGAACGGTGTTGTTTCTTGCCTTTTCGTTTTTGCTGATGTGCTCGCTTGAGGTTCGTCACCCAGGCAGGGGCACGCCATGGCGTACCCCTGCAAGGATCGTACAAGCGGCGGACCAAGCTGCCGACCCCCGTCTGAAACCAGCCTACCGGTTTGAAAAGGGTGGTTGGATTTACGTTCACTTGGAGGGAACTCCGGGCGAGGTCGGATTTCAGCATGGCTATCTGCTGGCGCCTGAAATCGCCGATGCGTTTGAAGCTATCAAGCTGCTGGACATGCATGATACCCGGAGGGATTGGGATTTCTTCCGCCAGAGTGCGCACGACATGCTTTGGCCGCACATTGACCAGGAGTACCAGGAGGAGCTTGCGGGAATCGTGGAAGGCGTAAAGGCGCGCGGCGTCTCCATGGATCTCGATGACGTCGTCGCTCTGAACGCCTTTGAAGAGCTGCCGGACTATTATGTGCCCTGGTACAACTCGCAGCACAAAGTGGCCGGCGCTCCACGCCTGGTGAGCCCGGGGAATTGCAGCGCTTTCGTGGCGACCGGCAGTTACACGCGCGGCCACAAGATCGTGATCGCCCACAACAATTGGACCAGTTATCTGGATGGCGAGCGTTGGCGGATCATCTTTGATATCGCGCCGCAACAGGGTTTTCGAATTCTGATGGACGGCTTTCCCGGAGTCATTACCAGCGACGATGATTTCGGCGTGAACTCCAGCGGCATGATGGTGACGGAAACGACGATTACGCAATTCGCCGGCTGGAACCCGAACGGCAAGCCGGAGTTCATGCGCTCCCGCAAGGCGCTGCAATACGCAGCCTCGATTGACGACTATACCCGCATCATGTTGGACGGCAACAACGGCGGCTACGCCAACGATTGGCTGCTCGGCGATAACAAGACCGGGGAGATCGCCCAGTTCGAGTTGGGGCTACAGGCGTACCGGATCTGGCGTACGAAGAATGGCTACTTCGTGGGATCGAATTTCGCCCGCGACCCGGAAGTGATCGCCAAAGACACCAGCTTCGATCCCACGAAGCTCGATACCTCGCCGAACGCACGCCGCGTCCGCTGGGAACAGTTGATGAAGGGAGCAAAGGGCAAGATCGACGTCAGCATGGCGGAGAAGTTCATGGCCGATCACTACGATTCCTACGAGAAGAAAGCGGACGCCAACGAACGACCCCTGTGCGGGCACGTGGATACTTCTGCGCGCGGGAGTGAGGTTTGGGAATGGCCGCCATATTTTCCCGGCGGCGCAGTACAGGGAAAAGCCATGGACGGCACAATGGCACAGGCGATGAGCTTCTACGCCCACGTTGGGCACCCGTGCGGCGAGGACTTTCTCGCTGCGCCTTTTCTTAAAGAGCATCCTCAATTCGCGTGGCAGGCGCCGCTGCTGCATGATATGAAGGCCGGCCCTTGGACGCTGTTTAGGACGGGGGAGCGAGAACCGTAGGACACTTGAGGTCACGCCCTCTCCCCTGGGGAGAGGGTGGGACGCGACGGCGATTTCACCAGCCGTCGCGAGCCGGGAGAGGGGTTACTTGCTGGGGACGTCTTCTCGAGGCGTTACTGGACTGTTGTGGTTTCCCAGCGCAAGGAGCTGAATGGAAAGATGGGAACGCGGCAAAACAGAAGGAAGCCCAGGCGAGTCAAAGGCCCTAAGAAGCGACTCGGGGCGGCAGTATGCCATCGTCCGTTAACGGGATCCAGTCCCAATGAGAGCATGAGCGGTGTTGCACCCGCTCTCAATTGTGCCAGAGATCCTCGTGGAAGGAACACACTGAGCGAAGACGAGGCTCTCAATTGGATTTGTGATGCGCGCGGAAATGAGCCCACCTCCCCCCCTTAAACGGCTGCTTCGAGAATTCAACTGGAAGCCGTGAGTCAGTGCCCAGTGGGCTTCAGACACGGAAGAGACGCGTGGGACTGTTATGGGGAGCGAAGGACCGGTACGACCGTGAAACTAACCCCTCACCCGTCACGCTCCGGCTGACGAATACGCCGGAGCGCGACACCCTCTCCCCAGGGGAGAGGGCTATGATACGTGTAGTATAACCTAATACAATATATATTGATCTATTAAGCTCTCGCCGCCATGGCATGCCGCCGCTTTTCATAGAGCGGGAACTTGTCGGTCAGGGCTTCGACCTGGGGGCGGATGCGCTGCTGGACGGATTCATCGTCGATGTGGTGCAGCACTTCCGAGATCCATCGCGCGATGACCTCCATCTCCGGTTCCTTTAGACCCCGAGTGGTGACGGCGGGCGTTCCGATACGGATTCCGCTGGCGACCGCGGGCGGGTTGGTGTCGAAGGGAATGGCGTTCTTATTGACGGTGATGCCGGCGTTGCCCAAAGCCTTTTCGGCCTGCTTGCCGGTCACGTTTTGCGAGAACACGTCGACCAGCATCAAGTGCGTATCCGTGCCTCCCGAGACAATGCGAAAGCCTTTGGCGGCCAGGGCTTCGGCCATGGCGCGAGCATTGCGCACGATCTGTTGCTGATACTCGCGGAAGGCCGGCTCGAGAGCTTCCTTAAAGCAGACGGCTTTGGCGGCGATCACGTGCATCAGGGGACCGCCCTGGATGCCGGGGAAAACGATTTTATCCAGGTCCTTGGCATGCTGCGCCTTGGAGAAGACTGCGCCGCCGCGCGGACCGCGCAAGGTTTTGTGGGTCGTCGTGGTGACGAAGTCGGCGTGCGGGAAAGGACTGGGGTGGAGGCCTGCCGCGATGAGGCCGGCGATGTGCGCCATATCCACCATCAGTAAGGCGCCGCTTTGTTTGGCGATGGCGCCGAATCGGGCGAAGTCCAGGACGCGGGGATAGGCGCTGGCCCCAGCCACGATCAGCCGCGGCTTGTGTTCCTGCGCCAGGCGCTCGACCTCGTCATAGTCAATCGTCTCGGTGTCCTTGCGCACGCCGTAAGAAACGATCTTGTACATCTTGCCGGAGAAATTCAGCGGGTGGCCGTGGGTGAGGTGTCCGCCGTGCGCGAGGCTCATGCCGAGCAAGGTGTCGCCGGGCTTGAGCACGGTCATATAAACGGCCTGGTTGGCCTGGCTGCCGGAGTGCGCTTGTACGTTAGCGTGTTCCGCTCCGAACAGTTTCTTGGCGCGCTCGATGGCCAGCGTTTCGGCCACGTCCACAAATTCGCACCCGCCGTAATAGCGATTGCCGGGCAAGCCCTCGGCGTACTTGTTCGTCATCACGGAGCCGAGCGCTTCGAGCACGGCTTCACTGACGAAGTTCTCCGAGGCAATCAGTTCCAGAGTCCGCGCTTGGCGGTCGACCTCCTGGTCGAGGGCCTGAGCGATTTCCGGGTCAACCTCGCGCAAGGGAAGGGTATGGTTCATGGTTGCTTCTCCGAGTGATATCGTTGATCAATAGCTTGGATTTTCTGCACGCGGCGCTGGTGGCGGCCTCCGGCGAAGGGCGTAGCGAGCCAGGCGTCAACGACCTGACGCATGGTGGCGGCGTCGATCATGCGCGCCCCCAGAGTGAGGACGTTGGCGTCATTGTGCTCACGCGCCATACGCGCCGAAAGCGTGTCGTTGGCCGCCACGGCGCGAATGCCGGGAACCTTATTGGCAGCCAACATCATTCCGATGCCCGTCCCGCACACCAGCACCCCGCAGCCAGCCTGTTTCGCCGCTACCTTTCCGGCAACCTTTTCAGCAAAGTCGGGATAGTCGACAGGCTCCGCGCCCGACGGACCGCAGTCTTCAACCTCCAGGCCTTGGCTTCTTAGGTATTCCAGGACCTGCTGCTTTAAGGCAAAGCCGACGTGGTCCGCCGCTACAACTATTCTCATTTCTCCGTCACACTGCCGTCCCCAAACCTGGTGGGGGCATGGGAGCACTCCCTTGGAGATTTTACAGAACCGGGCGTAAATAGGGAATAGAGAATCATGCCGTGTCCTGTGCCAGCTTGGGCGTAGCGCCGACCTTCAGGTCGGCAAATTGTCCGCGACAGCTTGCGATGCCGGCCTGAAGGTCAGCGCTCGACCAAAAACGCGAGAGTTGTCCAGGCCGGTCCTTTGTTTTCATAGACATTCTCGCTTTGTTCTCCGAAATTCTCGTAGCGCCGACCTTCAAGTCGGCAAATTGTCGGCGACAGTTTGCGATGCCGGCCTGAAGGTCAGCGCTCGACCAAAACCGCGAGAGTTGTCCAGGCCGGTCCTTTGTTTTCATAGACATTCTCGCTTTGTTCTCCGAAATTCTCGTAGCGCCGACCTTCAAGTCGGCAAATTGTCCGCGACGGTTTGCGATGCCGGCCTGAAGGTCAGCGCTACACCAAGAACGCAGAGTTGTCCAGGGCGGTCCTTTGTTTTCATAGACATTCTCGCTTTGTTCTCCTAATTCCCGATAACTCTTCTCCGACCGAGAACGGATTGATATGCAGTTTGCCCATACTCATGCGGCCGGGCAGTGACTCATTGCGGCCGGCCCGCGTACAGCCTCCCCAGACGGGAACCTGCACAAGCCGACTATCGTAGGCTATCATTATCGCGCGCCCGTGTCAAGGACAAAGCAGGGAAGGGGAACGCCCGGGGTCCGAGCGGGGCTCTACTCGGAGCGAAGCGTCTGAAGCGGATCGGCGCGGGAGGCGCGAATGGCAGGGATAAGCGCCGCGCCGGCCGCGATGGCACAGAGCAGCACAGGAACGGCGGCGAAGGTGAGGCTGTCGTACGGGGAGACACCCTTCACCTGGGAAGCAATGAGCCGCATCAAGGCGTAAGAGGCACCTGCGCCGAGAATCAACCCGAAAGCGGTGAGGAAAAGCGCCTGGCCCACAATGCGGGCGACGACCCTGGCCGGCCCAGCGCCCAGCGCCATGCGAATGCCGATTTCACGCCGGCGGCGCGTTACACTGTAAGCAACCACGCCGTAGATGCCGATGGAGGCGACGATGGCGGCGAGACTGGCGAAGGAGGCCAAAAGGGTGGCGGCGAGCCGTTGTGGGGCCAGTGAGTTCATCACGTGTTCCTGGCCGGTATGGACGCCGTAGAGCGGCATTCCGGGAAAGGACTCCTGCCATCTACGTTCGATCTCGTGCCTCAGTTCCTGCGGCGCGACGCGCGGACGGGCGATCAGGTTTGTGATCGGCCAATGCCATTGCCAGGCTGCAAAATAGACGTACGGTTGCGCATGTTCCCATACGGAAACGTACTTCGAATCGCGGGCCAGCCCAACAACCTGGACCGTACTCTGCCTGCCGGGTTGGCTCTCGACCAGCAAAGTGTGGCCGAGCGCGCTTGCGCCGGGCCACAACCGCGCGGCGAGGGTTTGGTTGACGATGGCGATCTTGGGCGAATCTTCCCGATCGGCCCAGGTGAAGTCGCGCCCGGCCAGAATTGCGATGCCCAGGGTGTGAAAATAGTCGGGGCCGACCATGTTGTAGGCAGCTTGTAAAGGTTCGGGAGAACGGCTCCCGGCATCTGTCACTCGCGCAGTCGACTGCATCATGGTCAGGGGCACATCCCAGGCAACCGTTGCGGTTTGAACGCCAGGCAGGGTCAGCGTTTGCCGCAATGCGTCTTGCTCGCCTTGCCGGGTGTCGGCTTGTGTCGAGGGATCGAAGCCCATGATGAGAAGCCCATCAGGGTGAAAACCCAGATCGACCGAGTAGGCCTTCAGCACGCTTCGGGCAAAGATGCCGCCTACGACCAGCAGGGCCATTGAAAAGCCGACCTGCGCCACCACCAGGAAATGCCTAAGCCAATTGCCGCGATCGACGCGCGAAGGGTTATTGCCGGTTTCTTTCAACGCGGGGACGAGATCGGGCCGGCTAGCCTGGAGCGCAGGCACGAGGCCAAACAGAACGATGGTGACAAGGGAAGCCGCGGAGCAGAAAAGCAGCACCCGCGACCCAATGCTGGGGTGTAGGGCGAGTGGAAGGCCAAAGGCGCCGGGGAAGCCCGACACCGCCCGGGCGAGAGCAACGGCAATTAATAGCGCCCCAGAAAAACTACCGATCACCAATAGGAAACTTTCAGACAATAATTGACGGATCAGGGACGCTCGCCTTGCTCCGAGCGCAATACGGATCGCCATCTCACGGCGGCGGGCAACCGCGCGCTCGAGAAGCAGATTGGAGACGTTGGCGCAGGCCAGCAAAAGCAGCAGGGCCGCACTGGCGCTGAACGCAACGAGTAATTGCGTGACGGAAGACCGGTAGGCTGGCCAGAACTTGGAGCGAGCGGCTGAAAACGCGGCGACGGTGACGTCCCGGTTGGTGGCAGGTTCGGCCTGGGCGAGATTTCCGGCAATGACGCGCAGGTCCGCCTCTGCCTGGGCAACCGAGGAACTGGGCCGCAAGCGGCCGAACATTACGATCCAGCGAGCTGACCGCCGGTGAAAGATGTCCATTTGCTTGAATCTCGGCAGCAGCAGGGGCACGGCGCTGAACGGGATCCAGGCTTGCGGCGGATCGCCCCAGTTCAGGTTGACTCCACGGTAGCGTGCGGGGACGACACCGATCACCGTTAAGGGAGAGCCTTCGAGGGTGATGGTCTTTCCGATGAGACTGTCGTCCGCGCCAAAACGTTGGCGCCAGAGTTCTTCGCTCAGCATGACTGCAGGTGCTTCCTCAGCGGCGAACGTGCGTCCGAGCAGCGGCGGAAGCTGGAGCATGGAGAAGTAGTTCGCACTGACCGCCTCGACGGAGATACGGTCAGTAACGTCCCCGACCGTAAGGTTCAGAGGCAGCCTGACATAGGCGGAAAGCTCCTGAAAGGAGCGGTTATGCTGGCTGAAATCCTCGAAGTCCGGATAAGAACTCGAAACATAATGTGAGGTCTGCTTGTCGAAATTGTAGACGGCCACAAGCTGCTGCGGCTCGGGCAGGGGTAGTGGGCTCAGAAGCGCCTCGTCCGCGACATTGAAAATCGCAGTGACCGCGCCAATTCCCAGCGCCAGGGTCAGCAGGGCAGTAACGGTGAAGGCGGGATTCCTACGCAACACGCGCAGGCCGACGCGCAGATCGCCGAAGAGCTCAACCACAGGTGCTTCGCCTCCGTTGGCGGAGTCCTATTGTAGTGTGTCTGACGGAGACACACCAGATTGATCTCCACGCTCGGTCAAGCACTTGCTTGCTCTCGTCGATTGCGAGGGATACATTTCTTGCAGGCAGCGCCTGACGTTCCTGTCTGATGCCGAAGTCGCCACGCCTCACAGCCCGCGAGATTATCGTCGTACAGAGAGACGAGATTCTTCGCTTCGCTCAGAATGACAGCGTCTCAGACCCGCCGCGACCGGCGGAGATGTGGCGAGGTAAACTCGCCGCTACTTCATTTTGGGGTCTTGGCCAGGTCCGCCCGTCGGCTTGAACTTGGGAATGCGCTCTTCGACCGGCGGCAGAGGCGGGAACGGGGCGTGCGGTTCCTTCTGGTACCAATAGGCAACAGAATAGAAGTTGTCGGAACGCAAATTGGCCTGGCCGTCTTCGATGGTGACCTTGATAGATTTTCGGAAGCGGATAGGCGCCTCGAGATGCCAGCGATAAAGCGAGAAGCGCGCACCCGGTTCCCAGCCGTGAAACTCTGTCAGGCCCACCAGGGGTAACGAGTAAAGCTTGGAAAACCCCCACGCGCCGTTGAAGTAATCCTCGCCGCCCGTGCCGTGGATGCGGGGTTCCTTTTCGCCATCGACCCAAATCATCTCATCGCCCTCGTTCCACCCGCCCCACTGGTTCTCGAAAACCGAGAGAGTCACACCGGCCAGTTGCCCGTCGCCTGCGGCCTCGAGAAAGACGTAATTGCCTTCGCCGGACTTGTTGAACCAGCGCGGGTCTTTGCGAGCCTCCGAAAAGTCATTGCCGTAGAAATTCCCCTTGTACCATCCCTGACAAGGGGCGCATTGACGGTACTGCGCGTGGAAGTAGGCGGCGCTTGAATCGAGAGAGGCCGGCTTAATCCAGTCGATGTTCCAATAGTAGTCGGAGATTTCCTTCGAGCCTTCGTTGGTCACCGTGATTCGGCCATGTTTGCGGAAAGGCATGGGGAAATAGGAATTCAAAGCCTGGTCAGGGGCCACCGCAAGCAGCGCCGACTGGAAAGTCGTGTAGGTGCCGAGGCCCAGTCCAAAGAAGTCGCCAATGGGAACTTCGACGCTCGGCTGCGGTTCGCCGTCCCAGTACATGCGAAGCACGACTTTTTTCAAGTGATAGGCTTCGGACCAGGGGGGCAGGGTTGTCCAGATGTGCCGGATTTCGCCCGGGCCGTCTTCGTCGAAAATGGCGAGGGTCTCGCCGGGCTTAAGGCTGCGATAGTCGGCGTTGCCGCCACTGCGATCGTAGCTCGAGGAGCGTTGGGACTCGTAGTCGTGCAACTGTGACAGGGAATCGATGGAACTCTGAGCACCCAGAAACCCGGGGAAGAACACGATAATGATCGCGTACAGAGGATATTTCATGCTTGTAGCTCCTTGCGGCAATCGCCTTGTGGCGCGGGCGTCTCGCCCGCCCTGAAACTGGAGGAGACGCTCGCGGGACAGCGCGCGAGACGCCCGCACCATATCATACGGGCGAAGACTCATCCTTGGGCCAGCAGGCCGCCATCGACGGCAAGCCAGGTTCCAGTGATGTAGGAAGCATCGCTGGACGCGAGAAAGCGAACCCCTTTGGCAATGTCCTCGGGGGTGGCAAAACGATGCAACGGAATGCTCGACAGAATCCGCGGTTCGTCCTCGGGGCAGTTGCGCAGGTGATAACGCAAGAGCGGCGAATCGGTGGCGCCCGGAATGATGCAGTTGACGCGGATTCCGTAAGGGGCGCAGTCCAGTGCGGCGGCGCGCATGAAGGCCAGCAGGCCTCCCTTGGTGGCGGCGTAGGCGGTGTAGTTCGGGTAAGTCTGAAAAGCGTGACCGGAAGAACAGATCACGATGCATCCCTGCTTCTGTTCACGCATCACGGGGATGACATGCTTGCAGCAAAGGAACGCTCCCTTCAGATTCACGTTGATGGTCTGGTCCCAGTCCGCGTCGCTGGTTTCAGCGAGGGGCTTGTTGATCTGAACGGCGGCGTTGGCGAATAGGACATCGATTCTTCCCCAGCGTTCCACAATCGACTTGACGGCGGGCTGGACTTCGGATGATTTGCTGACGTCGGCTTTGACGAATAAGCTCTCGCCTCCCGCCGCCTGGATCTGATTCGATGTTTCCTGTGAGTTCGAGTCGTTCCAATCCAGCACGGCTACACGCGATTTCTCGCGCGCAAAGAGTAAGGCGGTGCCGTATCCGATGCCTGACCCCCCGCCGGTGATCACGACGACTTTTCCGGCAAATTCGCTCATGTCGGCCTCCGTAAAGAAACAATTATCGTGTTTGCATCCTGCACACTGTACCCCACCCTAGCGCTTTGTAGGCGAGTTTTTTGCCCCCCGGGGAGCTTGCGACGGGTGGCGCGTACATTGCTTTTTATGTATGCGCCTTCCTGAAAAACAGTATAAACTCCACGAATAGTGGGCGCCACCCGTGAACTGGAGAGAGTCATGAAAATCAAAGACATCAAAACCTACCTGGTCGGCAACCCCTGGAAGAACTGGCTATTTGTACAAGTCGAGACGGACGAGGGGATTCAGGGGATTGGAGAAGGCACCCTAGGTCACTTGTCGCGGACGATAGAGACAGCCATTCACGAACTGAAGGGGCAGATTCTGGGGCTCGAGGTGTTTCAGATTGAGATGTTGCTGCGGCGCTTCGTGCGGGACATCTATGCCGACGGTGGGCAGATTCTGATGTGCGCCGCCTCGGCCATCGAGATCGCGTGCTGGGACATTATCGGGAAAGCCCTGAGCCAGCCGATCTACAACCTGCTGGGCGGGCGATATCACGATAAGATTCGCGCCTACGCCAACGGCTGGTATCGCTGTCCGCGCACGCCTGAGGACTTCGCGAAAGCGGCCAAGCGGGTGGTCGAACTCGGTTACACGGCGATGAAGTTCGATCCTTTCGGCTCGGGCTGGAGGAAACCGCAGCCGTCCGAGTTGGACCTGGCGATTGACATTGTCAGCGCAGTTCGTGAGGCGGTCGGTCCGAGCGTCGATTTGGCCGTCGAGGCTCACTCACGTTTCAGCGTGGAAACAGCCATCAGCGTGGGCAAACGCCTTGAGGCGTCCGCCCCCGCCTGGTACGAAGACCCGGTTCCGCACGGAAATATCCATGCCAGCATCGAGGTGGCGCGCCACATCAATGTGCCCGTAGGAACGGGGGAAAGTCTCGCTTCCAAGCAGCAGTTTGCGGAATTGTTACGCGAGGACGCTATCAATGTGATTACGGTTGAACCGCTGCACGTGGGCGGAATCCTCGCTACACGCAAGATCGCCGACATGGTGGACGCGCACTACGGCGTGATTCTCCCGCACAGCGCGCAGGGGCCCATCTGCACGCTGGCGAATCTCCAGATCGATGCCTGCACTCCGAACTTCTATATGCAGGAATACTTCGACCAGTTCAATGAGCCGTGGGAGAAAGATCTGCTCACCTGGACGCCCAAACTGGTCGACGGTTACTTGGAGCTTCCTACGTGTCCAGGGCTGGGCGCTGAACTGAACCTGGAAGAGGTGAAGAAACACCCGTACGTCGAAACCGGACGCATGTTTCTTTTCGAGCCGGATTGGCATTTCCGGCAGTCGAAGTAGTACCGGGACCAGCCCTAATCCGGGTGGAGGACGATCCAGTGCAGGGGACGGCAAGCCGTCCCCCTACGGCGGGACTTCCTATGCTGATGAAACTTGGTTGGCTCGATTTCGCCGTCATCATCGCTTACTTCGCTGTTGTGCTCGGCGTGGGCTATTGGCTCAAAGACAAGATGAAAACCTCGTCGGATTTCCTCTTGTCGAATCGCTCCTTCTCGCACTGGATCACGGGCATCGCTTTTATGTCGGCAAACCTGGGAGCGCTGGAGGTGATGGGCCATACCGCCAACGGCGCGAAGTATGGCATGCGAACCAACAACTGGTACTGGATCGGGGCCATCCCGGCCATGGTTTTTCTCGGCTTGTTCATGGTCCGCTACTACTACACGAATGGCCTGCGCAGCGTTCCCGAATATTTGCGCATGCGCTATGACCACCGCGCCCACATCCTCAATGCCTTCAGCTTCGCCATCGTCACCGTGCTCATGTCGGGCATTGATATGTTCGCTTTTGCGGTGGTTTTTCGCAGCATGCTGGGCTGGCCCTTCACCGCCAGCGTGCTGCTGGCCAGCGGGGTGGTGCTGGTCTTTGTTTTTTGGGGCGGCCTCTCGTCCTCGATTTACAACGAGTTCCTTCAGTTCTTCCTGATTGTCATTGGGTTCCTCCCTCTGACCTTCCTGGGGCTGCACGAGGTGGGCGGCTGGAGCGGGTTGGTGGCCAAGTTGCCGGAGCAATATCTCCACACGTGGAAGGGGATGGGCGGGCCCGGCGATCCGCTGGGTGTGCCGTGGTGGGTGATGGTAGTCGGCATGGGACTGTGTGCTGCTCCTGCGTACTGGTGTACCGACTTCCTGCTGGTGCAGCGTGCCCTGGCCGCCAAGGATTTGGCGTCGTCGAGAAAGACGCCGCTGGTGGCGGCCGTTCCGAAAATGCTGTTTCCGGCCATTGTCACGGTGCAGGGGATGCTTGCCCTGGCTGTGGCCCCTTCGATCGTCAAGCACGATTACAACCTGGCTTTGCCGACGCTCATGGGACGCTACTATCACAGCGGCATGCTGGGGTTGGGTCTGACGGCGCTTCTGGCCAGCTTCATGTCCGGAATGGCCGGTAACATTACGGCCTTCAACACGGTCTTCACCTATGACATTTACCAGACCTACTTCGTCAAGAACCGCCCCGACCGGCATTATCTCAAAGTAGGGAAAATGGCCACGGTGGCGGGCGCCTGCTTTGCCTGCGCGTCGTCTTACATCGTACTTTATTTCAATAACCTGATGGATTACATGCAGCTCATCGGGATTTTGTTCATTTCGCCATTTTTCATCGTCTTCTTCCTCGGCATGTTCTGGAAGCGCCCCTCCGCTACCGCAGGGTTCTACGGAATGGCTGCAGGACTTTCCGGGGCGGCCCTGGAGTACGTGCTCTACCGGCTGGGCGTGCTGAGGTTTACTTCCCCGATGGCGTCGAATATCTGGACGGCTGTGTGGGGGCTTGCCGCAGGCTTGCTGGTGACGGTTGTTCTTAGCTTTGTGACAGAAGCGCCGCAAGCGGAAAAACTCAAAGGCCTGGTTTATTCGCGAGCGATGAAGGAGAAGGAGGCGGCGCCCTGGTTTCGCAGGCCTGTGTTTTATGCGGTGGTTGTATTGGCGGTGTTCGTTGCGCTCAATATCAAGTTTTTCTGAGCATTCGTGATTTGTGATTGGTGATTTGTGATTGATCTCGTGGACGTATGGAAGGGAAGCTGCGTAGTACTGGGACTATACCAAGGGTCGACAGTCGACAATCGAAAATTGGAAATGTGGAGGGAGCAATCATCAATCACAAATCACCAATCACCAATGTCGTGAATCGCCGGAGATTTGTGGCTACGATGGGCGGGTGCGTGGTTTTGCCGGCCGCGTCGCTGGCGCTGCACGGCTCCGAGACGAGTGGGGACACGCCTTCAACGGGAGCACGCTCCCGCGTCGACTTAAACGGGCAATGGGAACGCCGGATCGACGGGGAATTATATGATCTCGTGCAAGTGCCCTCCTCGCTGCGCCCGTCGGGGAACTACCGGCTGAAACGCGAGTTCCTGCTGCCGGAACTTTCCACGCACGAGCGGGCAATTCTGCACTTCGACGCCATCACCTATTTCGGCCGGGCCTTCGTGAATGGCGCGGAAATCGGCGTCATGGGTCCCTACGTACCGTTCGAGTTTGAGTTCACGTGGCAGGCCAGGAAGGGCGTCAACATCGTCGAAGTGGCGATCGCCGACCTTACGCCGGAGCCGAGCGGCGCCGGCAAAGACGAACTGGCGTTGGGCGTGAATCCGGGTTGGGAAGCTTACGGCGGAATCATCCGGGACGTCTACGCTGAAGTGCGCCCGGCAGCTTTCGTAGACAATGTGCGTTTCGGGTACAAGCTCGAGTCGGGTTATGCGAAAGCGGCCTGCAAAGTGCAGGTGATGGTGTCAGCATCCACCGCGGCCTCAGCCCGCGTTGAGGTGGCTCTGCTGCGCTCGGGGTCGGAGGTGGCGCGAGCGGAAAAGGCTGTCTCGATCCCGTCCGGCGCAAGCGCGGTTGAATTCGAGTTTGAGATCACTGCGCCGGTGTTGTGGTCGCCTGAAGAGCCGAATCTCTACGAGCTGCGTGCAACCCTCAAAAGCGATCATGGCATGGACCGCTGGGGTTGCCGGACGGGATTGCGGGAGGTCGCGACGCGTGGGCCGGATTTTCTTCTCAACGGCCGGCGGCTGGTGCTGAAGGGGGTCTGCCGGCACGACATGTGGAAAGAGCAGGGTTTCACCCTGACGCACCGCCAGATGGAGCAGGACATGCGGATGATCAAGGCCCTGGGCGCGAACTTCATTCGCCAGGTCCATTACCCACACCACCGGCACATGGTGGAATTGGCGGATGAGTTGGGCTTGCTGGTGAGTGAGGAGCCAGGCTACTGGGGAATGAACTTTTCGAAGATGCCGCGCTCGATGATCGAATTGGGCTACCGCACGATGGAGAAAGTCGTGCAGCGCGATTGGAACTCGCCGTCGGTCTTTGCCTGGCTGCTCGCCAATGAATGCGAATACACCGTGGAATACCTGCGCGAGGGGAAAGCGCGCTGCAATCGGCTCGATCCCATCGAACGCTTCGTTTCTGCGGCCAACAGCATGCCCAAGGAGAAAGCGAAGCCCATTTTCGAAGCAGCCGGAATGGACTTCTTCGATCAGCATCCTTACACCTACGACGTCGAGGACTTCAAACGGGAAGCCGATTTCGACGGCCCTGCTCGTCCGCTGACCTTCACGGAGTGGGGCGGCAAAGCGATCGGTCAATCGCAGGTGGTTATGCAGGGTAGCGTTGACAGGCTGCT
>Ga0181538_10002145_pt1 | contig 20939 bp, 15 predicted proteins | sample PEATcosm2014_Bin_40_FD_119773 | JGI IMG/M metagenome (GOLD analysis project Ga0181538, IMG submission 119773) | Peatland microbial communities from MTU Mesocosm Facility, Houghton, MI, USA - PEATcosm2014_Bin23_30_metaG | ecosystem: Environmental > Terrestrial > Soil > Wetlands > Peat | place... | reverse complement strand
CGCCGGTCCCGCCGCCGGTCCCGCCTGTCCCGCCTGTCCCGGTGCCGCCGGATGAGGACGAGGCGATGCTCCCGATCACATTCCGGACGCCCGGGACGGCGAGGGCGGTCCCGGCGAACAGACAGACGGCGGCGAAGGCCACAACGAGCCGCAGCCCCACCGTGCCGACCCGCTGGTATGTGGCCCGCAGTCCGGAGACGGCCCCAGCCCCGGAGTGCCGCCCCCTGGCGGAAACGCCACCGGCTGCGAGGGCATCCTGGGCGGCAGGAGCGGTCTTGAATCGCCCTGACGGTACCTGCCAGCCCCGCCGGGCGAGGCTAAAAAGCCACGCAAGGGCCTCCGCGGCCACGTATCGGAGCCGGTAGCCGTACCGTTCCGCGTCTACCCGGAGCCCTCCCCACAGCGGGACGGACGGCCGGGACCTCAGGCGCCCGCGAATCCGGCCCAGACCGTCTTCGGCAGGGGTGAACCTGGCTGCCTCGGCTTTCAGTTCCCGAGCGAGCAGCTTTCTGAGGTCGTCGTCAGACGGGGTCATGTTGATGGTTCTCCGGTCATGCGGTCTGCTCCAGAACCGCCCGGAGCGATGACATCCCTCTCGCCGTGTGGCTCTTGACCGCGCCCTTGCTGATCCCCATCATCTCGGCAATCTGCGCTTCGGACATGTCGGCGTAGTAACGCAGGACGAGCGCCTGCCGCTGCCGGTCCGGCAGTCCGCGCAGCGCGGTGATGACCGCGCTGCGCTCCAGCAGCGACATAGCCCCCTGTTCGGCGCTGGGCATATCCGGCGCGGGCTTGGGCGCGTTCCGGTCCACCACGCTGCGGTGCCGCAGCACCGACTTGGACCGGTTCACGACCGCCTGCTTCAGATACGAAAGCGCCTTGTCCTCTTCCCGCAGCCGGTGCCAGCCGTCGTGCATGGCGATGAAGCACTCCTGGACCACTTCCTCCGCCGTTGGCTCGTCGCGCACAAGCAGGACCGCCAGGCGGACCAGCGAACGGTAGTGGCCCGTGTAAAGCTGCGTGACTGCCTGTTCGGCGGTCATCTCCAGCTTCGCAGGTGCCGTCCCGATACCGGCGCCGGCCACAAGGGTCTCGGTCACGGATGTAGGACGCACACGTCGCCCGGCCGGTTCACCCGCGGCCATATGTAATCTTCATTGCCGGAGTCCCGCCCATCTCGATCCGTAGACAGCGGCGACTGCCCAACTTGTCCACCCCACCCGAGTTGGCGATCCACGGTCGGCCCCCAGCGCCCGACGCTGGTTGGCCCCCAGCGCCTCCCCGACGCCGGACGACCGGAATCCGCAGACGCATTCTGCCAGTCCAACATGCCACAGATGCTGGCATTCTTGGGGCTCTCGCACGAAACGCCCCGGATTCCGAACACAAGCCTAGCCGCGCGACAGGGGATAACACACAGCGAGACCAGGTCAAGCACCTATCTGACGGTACTCAGGACGTTAGTCCCAAGCCAGACGTAACGGACAGAGATTGCCGAACGGGCCCGGCGGGCGACTGGGCAATCTGCACAGACGGCGACCGCCGACCGGGAACGGGCGGCGGCCGGACAGGCGCCAGATGGCCGCCCGGTAAGCTCATTGGCTGCCTGACTGCCTATTCTGCCGGATCGCTTCCGGCCAGATTCCAGCTAAAACGGTACGAGAGAACTCACGGACTATCGCGTTCTGGGATATTAATCCGCAGGCACCCACACACGTGCTGGTCATACCAGAAGAACATTATGTCGACGTCGCGGCGGTCGCCGCAGCTGGCGGTGGCCTGCTCGAGGAGATGGCCCGCCTGGCGCACAGTATAGCGGTGGACGAGGGTATTGGCGGTTCCGGCTACCGCGTCGTCTTCAATAGCGGCCCGGACGCCGGGCAGGAGGTGCCGCGCGCGCACGTGATCGGCGGCCGGCGCCTGGAGTGGCCTCCCGGGTAGCAGCCGGGCACCCCCGGCCGACGCCAGGCGTGGCGCTGCCGCGGGAAGCGGACGCAACCGCCCTGGGCAGGGCCACGGATAGCGGACGCAGCCACCCGGAGAGGCGTGACATGCGCCTCACCCCGGGCGGATACCATGGGCTGAGCCTGTCAGAACAGTCCAGCGGGCGATCCACTGGACCTTCGAGAGCGACCAATTGACAGATATCTCACGTAATCTTCGCGGCGGCGGGCAGCCAGAAGGCCGGTCCCAGGTCAGGATCGTGATTCCGGCTGACCACTCGATGGTCGCCCTGCTCGGCTCGCGCGACGAGCTGCTGCGCGTCATCGAGCGGGAGTTCGCCGCCGACATCCATGTCCGCGGTAACGAGATCACCGTAACGGGCCGGCCGGAAGAGACAGCCCTCGTGTCCGGGCTGTTCGAGGAGCTTATCGAGCTGCTGGCGAACGGGGCCGAGCTGTCGGCGGACGCCGTGGAGCGGGCCGCCGCGATGCTGCGCCGCGAGCGGGGCACCCGCCCCGCCGAAGTGCTCACCCTCGACATCCTCTCCGCCCGGGGCCGCACCATCCGGCCGAAGACCCTCAACCAGAAGCGTTACGTCGACGCGATCGACAAGCACACGATCGTGTTCTCGATCGGCCCGGCGGGCACCGGCAAGACCTACCTCGCCATGGCCAAGGCCGTGAAGGCGCTGCAGGCCAAAGAGGTCAACCGGATCATCCTGACCCGGCCCGCGGTAGAGGCGGGGGAACGGCTCGGCTTCCTGCCCGGGACGCTGTACGAGAAAATCGACCCCTACCTGCGCCCGCTTTACGACGCGCTGCACGACATGCTCGACCCGGACTCGATCCCGCGGCTCACCGCGGCCGGCACCATCGAGGTCGCGCCGCTCGCGTACATGCGGGGCCGGGCTCAACCGGTTGATACTCCGGTGCTGACCCCGGACGGTTTCCGGCCCATCAGCTCACTGGCCGTTGGCGACCTGGTTACCGGGTCGAACGGTGAGCCGACGCCAGTGCTCGGTGTGTACCCGCAACCGGAGAAGGACATCTTCCGGGTCACCACCCAGGACGGGGCCACGACGCTGTGCTCCGGTGATCATCTCTGGGCGGTGGCGACCCGCGACGACCGGCGACGCGGCAAGCCGCTCCGCGTCCTGACCACCCGCGAGATGATCGGGAACCTGCGCGCCAGCCACTACCACCGGTACGAGCTTCCGCTGCACAGCGCGCCCGTCAGCTTCCCTCACCGGGAAGTGCCGATGGATCCGTACGCGCTGGGGCTGCTGCTGGGTGACGGCTGCCTGACGGGCGTGACGACACCAAGCTTTGCGACGAACGATGCCGAACTCGTCACAGCGCTGCAACGATTGCTGCCAGGTACTCGGGTCCGGCATAGGTCTGGCCCTGATTACGTTCTGAACCGGGTCAAGTCGCCCGGGGAGGCCGTCACGATCGAGAATCCGGTGACCGGTGCTGCCCGGCGTCTCGGGTTGTGTGGGACCAGATCCGAGTCGAAGTTCGTGCCACATCTCTACCTGTCCAACTCCGCAGACGTCCGCCTCGCTGTGCTGCAGGGCCTCCTAGACGCGGATGGCGGCCCGGTTCCGCAGCTGGGCCGAAGCTGCCGCATTCAGTACGGGACGGCGTCGCCGCGCCTGCGCGACGATGCGATCTTTCTCGTCAGGTCGCTCGGCGGAGTCGCGTACACGCGCGTCCGCCCGGCTATGGGCCGGAAGCCCGGTTCTGCCCGGGGACGTGCCGTTCATCACCGGCACGACGCATACATCGTCGATATCCGGCTTCCGGCCGGTCTTGAGCCGTTCCGGCTCGCCCGGAAGCTAGACACGTACCGTTCCGCAGGTGGCGGAGGGCGCCCGATGCGGTTCATCGAGAGCATCGAGCCGGCCGGCGCGGCCGAGGCCGTGTGCATCTCCGTGGCGGCAGCCGACTCCCTGTACACCACCGAGGACTTCCTGCTGACCCACAACACCCTGAACGACTCGTTCATCATCCTCGACGAGGCGCAGAACACCTCGGCCGAGCAGATGAAGATGTTCCTCACCCGGCTCGGGTTCGGCTCGCGGGTCGTGATCACCGGCGACGTTACCCAGGTCGACCTGCCCAGCGGTCAGGTGAGCGGCCTGCGGGTGGTCCAGGACATCCTGGAGGGCATCCCGGACATTCATTTCTGCCGCCTGACCAGCCACGATGTGGTCCGGCACCGGCTCGTGGGCGAGATCGTGGACGCCTACGAGCGGTACGACGCCCGCCAGGCCGGAGGCCAGCACGGCCCCGCACGCGGAGGGGGGAAGCGCGGTCACTGACGGCGCGAACCTGGTGAGTATTGACGTCGCCAACGAATCCGGCCTGGGGGTCGACGAGGTCGCCCTGGCCGCGATCGCCCGCTACGTCCTGGACGAGATGCGCATCCATCCGCTCGCGGAGCTTTCCGTGCTGCTGGTGGACGAGAAGGCCATAGCCGAGTTGCACGAGCGCTGGATGGGGGAACCGGGCCCGACCGACGTCCTGGCCTTCCCCATGGACGAACTGAGGCCGCCGCGCCTGGGCGCCGGCAACGCGGGCCGCGCGGGCGCGGAGGAACCGGGCCCCGATCCGGGCCTGCTGGGGGACGTGGTGCTGTGCCCCCAGGTCGCCTCGGTCCAGGCCCGGGACGCGGGTCACAGCACTCAGGACGAGCTGGAAATGCTGGCCGTGCACGGCATCTTGCACCTGCTTGGTTACGATCACGCGGAACCGGACGAGCGTACGGAGATGTTCGGCCTGCAGGACCGCCTGCTGAGCTCGTGGCGCGCCCGCCGGGCGGCCCCCGGCGCGGATGCCCCGGGAGCGGATAGGAGCCCAGTCGCCGCGCCGGACGGCGCCACGGACGGCGCACCGGCCGAGAGTCTCGGAAGGCAGGAAGGTTCGGGGTTATGTCGCCCCAGGGCTGGCTGATAGCTGCCGCGATCGTGCTCGTCCTCATGGCCGGCTGGTGGGCCAGCGCGGAAGCAACCCTGGCCCGTCTGTCCGCGGTCGGCGCGGAGCAACTGGCCGGGTCGGCGCGCCCGGCCTCGCGCCGGCTCCAGGCTGTCTTCGCGGACCTGCCGCGCTACCTCAGCATCTTGCTGCTGCTCCGCGTCATCTGTGAAACCTCGGCGACCGTACTGGTGGTGGCCGCGTTCGTGCACTGGTTCGGCGCCACGGCGAAGGGCTTCCTGATCCCGCTGGCCGTCATGGTCGTGGTCGGTTACGTCGTGATGGGCATCAGCCCGGTCCCGCTCGGCCGCCGCGGCGCGGAGCGTGTCGCGCTCGGCGCGGCCACCGTGCTCTATCCGCTCGGCGTGCTGCTGGGCCCGATACCGAGGCTTCTCGTTGCCGCGGGCAGCGTGCTGACCCGCGGCAAGGGCACCACGGTGGGGCCGCTGGCCGGCAAGGCCGAGCTGCGCGGCCTGGTCGACTTCCTCGAGCAGCGCAGCGTCATCGAGCCGGGCGAGCGTGAGATGGTCCGGTCCGTCTTCGAGCTGGGCGACACGATCGTCCGTGAGGTGATGGTCCCCCGGACGGAGATGGTGTTCGTCGAGCGGGACAAAACCCTTGGCCAGGCCCTGTCGCTGCATCTGCGCAGCGGGTTCTCGCGTATCCCGGTGGCGGGCGAGAACGAGGACGACGTGGTGGGCATCGCCTACCTCAAGGACATCGTGGCCTACGGTCACGAGCATCCCGCCTCCACCACCATGGTCGACCAGGTGATGCGCCCGGCCACCTACGTCCCGGACAGCAAGCCCATCGACGAGCTGCTCCGCCAGATGCAGGCCCTGCAGATCCACGTCGCGATCGTGATCGACGAGTACGGCGGCACGGCCGGCCTGGTGACCATCGAGGACATCCTCGAGGAGATCGTCGGGGAGATCACCGACGAGTACGACCAGGAACAGCCGCCGGTCGAGTGGCTGTCGCCGGACGTGGCCCGGGTCACCGCCCGCCTGCCGGTAACCGAGCTGGCGGAGATATTCGGCGTCACGATCGAGGCCGAGGACGTCGAGACCGTCGGCGGGCTGCTGGCCCACGCGCTGGGGCGGGTCCCGATTGCGGGCTCGGAGGGGACCGTCGGTGGTTTGCGGCTGACCGCTGAGCACCTGTCGGGCCGCCGTAACCGGATCGGTTCCGTCCTCGTCGAACGGATTCCCCAGGAGGCCGAACAATCCGACCAATCCGAGCGAACATCATCCTGACCTCCCCAGCCCCCGGAGCGCACCGCCCCCGTGTCACTTGCCCGCCCCCTACACTCGACCGCGTGAGCGACGAGCAACTTGATCCCGAGGATAAGAAGATCATTACCCTGGCCCGATCGACCCGGGCCCGGGTGGCGGCCGCCGAAGGGGCGGCCGTCCGGGACAACACCGGCCGCACATACGCGGCGGCCGCCGTGGCGCTCCCGTCGCTGCAGCTGTCCGCGCTGCGCCTGGCCGTTGCGATGGCCGTGTCCAGCGGGGCGGCCAGCCTGGAGGCGGCGGCCCTGGTCAGCGAAGCGGACGAGCCCGACTCCGGCGACCTCGCGGCCGTCCGGGACATCGGCCCCGATGCCACCGTGTTCCACGCCGGTCCCGACGGCACCCTCCGCGCCATCCTGCGGCCCTGACTCCCATCCGGCTCGCCCACCCCGGGGGCACCTGACATCCCAGCTCGCCGGGATGCGGGAGAATCGGGGGGTGAACTCGTCACCGGAGGCCGTGGATGCCGGGCCGCACGCAGCTTTCCGATCGGGCTTCGCCTGTTTCACCGGCCGGCCGAACGTCGGGAAGTCGACCCTGATGAACGCGCTGGTCGGCGCCAAGGTCGCGATCACCAGCAGCCGTCCCCAGACCACCCGCCGGGTGATCCGCGGGATCGTGCACCGGCCGGACGCGCAGCTGGTCGTGGTGGACACGCCCGGCCTGCACAAGCCGCGCACGCTGCTGGGCGAGCGGCTGGACAGCCTGGTGCGCTCCACGCTGACCGAGGTTGACGTGATCGGCTTCTGCGTCCCGGCCTCCGAGCCGGTCGGCCCGGGAGACCGGTACCTCGCGCGCGAGCTGGCCGGGATCGGGGGAACGCCCATTGTCGCGATCGTGACCAAGACCGACCAAGTCACCCAGGACCAGCTCCTCGCGCAGCTCGCGGCGGTGGCCGAACTGGGGGAGTGGGCGGACGTGGTGCCGGTGTCCGCCGTCACCGGGTACAACCTCGACGTGCTGGCCGGCGTGCTGGTGTCGCACCTGCCCGAAGGTCCCCCGCTGTACCCGGAGGGCGAACTGACCGACGAGCCCGAGCGGGACATGGTGGCCGAGCTGATCCGGGAGGCGGCCCTGGAGGGGGTGCGCGAGGAGCTCCCGCACTCGATCGCCGTGGTCGTGGAGGAGATGGGCCCCCGTGCCGGTCAGGAAGACCTCACCGACGTGCACGCCGAGATGTACGTCGAGCGGCCCAGCCAGAAGGCCATCGTCATCGGCGCCAAGGGGAGCCGGCTCAAGGACGTCGGCAGCCGCGCCCGCCAGCAGATCGAGGCGCTCCTGGGCACCCGGGTCTACCTCGACCTGCACGTCAAGGTGGCCAAGGACTGGCAGCGCAACCCCAAGCAGCTCCGCCGCCTCGGCTTCTACGACTGACCGGGCCGTCCGGAAACACCCTCCGTACCTCGGCCGCACCTGGTTATTGACCTGCGGAGATCTGCTCATGGGACCGCTGCCGGCCCAGCCCAGGCGCGGGGACAGCACTACCGGGGTTCCGTTCGGCTGATAGGGTTGGTTCATTATGCTGCGCGAGCTGCTCCTCCTTAGCAGCCGCGGCGGGGGCCGTTAAGGCCCGCTCCCTCGCCGCGGAGTATTCGCGTGACCGCTGGCCAGATCGTGGCCGGGGACCCGGCCAGATCCTCCGCAGCCTCGACGAGGAGCAGCATCCATCATGATTCCGCAGCAGGCGCCTGCGCCCGGCCAGCGGCCGGTATCCAGACCTTCCGTACGGCAGCGGTCCATCGGGGCCGGCGCCATCCAGCCGCGGCCGAGCGGCATGCCCTGTCATCGTTACACCCCTTTCAAGGCCGTTGACCTGCCCGAACGCACCTGGCCGGGCCGGGCGGTGACCAAAGCGCCGCGCTGGCTGTCCACCGACCTGCGCGACGGCAACCAGGCGCTGATCGACCCGATGAGCCCCGCCCGCAAGCGCAAGATGTTCGACCTCCTGATCCGGATGGGTTACCAGGAGATCGAGGTCGGCTTCCCGTCGGCCAGCCAGACCGACTTCGACTTCGTGCGTGAGCTGATCGAGGGCGGGCACATCCCCGGTGACGTGCAGATCTCGGTGCTGACCCAGGCCCGCGACGACCTTATCGAGCGGACCGTCGAATCGCTGGTCGGGGCGCCGCGGGCCACGGTGCACCTGTACAACGCGACCGCGCCGCTGTTCCGCCGGGTGGTATTCGGCGTGGACCGCGAGCAGTGCAAGGCGCTGGCCGTCGACGGCACCATCTCCGTGCTCCGGCACGCCGAACGCCTGCTGCCGGACTGCGACTTCGGCTACGAGTACTCCCCGGAAATCTTCGTCGACACCGAACTGGACTTCGCCATCGAGGTGTGCGAAGCGGTCTCCGGCGTCTGGCAGCCCGAGGCGGGCCGGGAAGTCATCTTCAACCTGCCGTGCACCGTCGAGCGGTCCACACCGAACGTCTACGCCGACCAGATCGAGTGGATGAGCCGCCAGTTCTCCCGGCGCGAGCACGTATGCCTCTCGGTGCACACGCACAACGACCGGGGGACCGCGGTCGCCGACGCGGAGCTCGCCATCATGGCCGGTGCGGACCGGGTCGAAGGCTGCCTGTTCGGCAACGGTGAGCGGACCGGAAACGTCTGCCTGGTCACGCTGGGCATGAACCTGTTCAGCCAGGGCATCGACCCCATGATCGACTTCTCCGACATCGACGAGATCCGCCGGACGGTCGAGTACTGCAACCAGTTGCCGGTACACCCGCGCCACCCGTACGCCGGTGATCTCGTCTACACGGCGTTCTCCGGCTCCCACCAGGACGCGATCAAGAAGGGCTTCGAGGCGCTCGAAGCCGAAGCCGCGTCGGCGGGAGTCCCGTTCGCGGACTACCCGTGGGCCGTGCCGTACCTGGCCCTCGACCCGCGGGACGTGGGCCGCACATACGAGGCCGTGATCCGGGTGAATTCCCAGTCCGGCAAGGGCGGCGTCGCGTACGTGATGAAGACCGAGCATCAGCTGGACCTGCCCCGGCGGCTGCAAATCGAGTTCTCCCGGGTCATCCAGGCGCGCACCGACGTCGGCGGCGGTGAGGTGACGGCCGCCGAGATGTGGGAGCTCTTCTCCGCCGAATACCTCACCGGCGGCCCGGTCGCCCTGCTCGGGCACCGTGCCTCCTCGGTGGTCGAGTCCAAGCACCTGCTGACCGCCGAGGTGCGCGCGGACGGCGAGGCCCGTCAGATCGAAGGCTCCGGCAACGGCCCGATCTCGGCGTTCTGCGATGCGCTGACCGCGGTGGGTATCAAGACCCGCGTGCTCGACTACTCCGAGCACGCCCTGTCCGCCGGCTCGGACGCGCAGGCCGCCGCGTACGTCGAATGCGAGATCGACGGCCGCCCCCTGTGGGGTGTCGGCGTCGACGCCGACACCACCGGCGCCTCCATGCGCGCCGTCCTCTCCGCCGTCAACCGCCCGCGCCGTAGCTAACCGCCCGGGCCGAGCCTGACCGGCTGCGCGGCTCCTTGACCGGCTGCGCGGCTCCTTGACCGGCTGCGCCGTAGCTACCCGCCGCGCCGCCGCTCCTTGACCGGCTGCGCGGCTCCTTGACCGGCTGCGCGGCTCCTTGACCGGCTGCGCCGTAGCTACCCGCCGCGCCGCAGCCAACCGGGTTCCGCCGGGGGGACCGTGCTGACCGTACGGTCCCCCCGCGGGCCCGCACTCACGTCCTTCGTCAGGCGCTCCGGCGCGCTGGACCCGGGTTGTCGGTGCGGTGCGGGACAATGGGGACATGCAGCTGTACCGGGATGACGGGGTCGTGCTGCGCACGCAGAAGCTGGGTGAGGCCGACCGGATCGTCACGGTACTGGCGCGGAAGACGGGCCGGGTCCGCGCCGTGGCCAAGGGCGTGCGGCGCACCAAGTCCCGGTTCGGCGCGCGGCTTGAGCCGTTCACGCACGTCGACCTGCTGCTGTATCCCGGGCGCTCGCTCGACGTGATCACCCAGGCGGAGGTGATCCGGCCGTACGGCGCGCCGATGACGGCGGACTATCCGCGGTACACGGCGGGCGTCGCGATGCTGGAGACGGCGGAGCGGTTCACCCCCGAGGACAAGGAACCGTCGCTGCGCCAGTTCCTGCTGCTCGTCGGCGGGCTGCGGGCCCTGGGGGAGGCCAGTCATGATCCCCGGCTGGTGCTCGACGCCTACCTGCTCCGGTCGCTGGCGGTGGCGGGGTACGCGCCGGCGCTGGAGGCGTGTGCCCGGTGCGGGACGTCCGGCCGGCTGCCCGCGTTCGCGATTCCCTCGGGCGGCATGGTGTGCGTGTCGTGCCGGCCACCCGGCGCGGCGTCCCCCGGATCCGCGACCGTGACCCTGATGAGCGCGCTGCTCCGGGGCGATTGGGAAAGTGCGGATCAGAGCGAGCGGCGGCATCGGGTAGAGTGCAGTGGCTTGGTGGCCGCCTATCTGCAGTGGCACCTGGAGCACTCAATCCGTTCGCTGCGTCACGTGGAGCGTGTTTGACCGTCCGGCCGCCCGATCCTCATCCGAGTGGCGCCCGCCCGCCCGCTATCCCGCGCGATCTGGTCCCCCGGCACGTGGCCATCGTCATGGACGGGGACGGACGCTGGGCCAAGCAGCGGGGGCTGCCGCGGACGGAGGGCCATAAGGAAGGCGAAGCCTCGCTGCTCGATGTGATCATGGGCGCGATCGAGCTGGGGATTCCTTACCTGTCCGCCTATGCCTTCTCCACTGAGAACTGGCGCCGTTCCCCGGATGAGGTCCGTTTCCTGATGGGCTTCAACCGCGACGTGATCCACCGGCGCCGCGACCTGCTGAACGAGATGGGTGTCCGGATCCGGTGGGCGGGGCGGCGCCGGCGTCTGTGGCGCAGCGTCATCAGCGAACTGGAGGAGGCCGAGCGGATGTCGGCCGGCAACTCCGTCCTTACGCTCCAGTTCTGCGTGAACTACGGGGGCCGCGCCGAGATCGCCGACGCGGCCGCTGCCATCGCCGCCGACGTGGCCACCGGAAGGGTCCGGCCGGACAAGGTGGACGAGAAGCTTCTCTCGCGGTATCTGGACGAGCCGGAAATGCCCGATGTCGACCTCTTCCTGCGATCATCAGGGGAGCACCGGACCTCGAATTTCCTGATCTGGCAGTCCCATTACGCCGAGATGGTCTTCCTGGATACGCTCTGGCCCGATTTCGATCGCCGCCATCTGTGGCAGGCGTGCGAAATCTACGCCAGCCGGGACCGCCGCTACGGCGGCGCCATTCCCAACGTCGTCGCCGCCCCGGCCCCGGCCGGAAGCCCGGGGCCCTGACCCGGATAGCGCGGCGGATCTGATTCGCATTGGGAGGCCGGTGGCTCTAGGCTTGGGCCACCGGCCTCCCTCGCACGGTGCTTACCCCGTGCCCGCGCGTCAACGGGGGCGCCCCAGTGGCGCCGGTCCCCGTGATGGTTCGTTACGAGGCCAGCATGGCCCCTGCCCAGCGCCGCGCGGACGGGACCCGCAGCCGCTGTCGTCGTGATCGGCTGAAGGGCCATGCGGAGGCCGGGCCGCAAACACCAGCGACGCCGACCGCCAGCCGGATGGAGACCTCGATGGCAGCACGCAGTGACCGCATGGATACGATTGTCAGCCTGTCGAAGCGACGGGGGTTCGTATACCCGTCGAGTGAGATCTACGGCGGACTGCGGGCGTCCTGGGACTACGGCCCCCTCGGCGTCGAGCTGAAGAACAACATCAAGCGCCAGTGGTGGCGTTCGATGGTGCAGGAGCGGGACGACATCGTCGGCCTGGACTCCAGCGTCATCCTGGCCCGCGAGGTCTGGGAGGCCAGCGGCCACATCACCGAGTTCGTCGACCCGCTGACCGAGTGCATGTCCTGCCACAAGCGGTTCCGTGCCGATCACCTGATCGAGGCGTACGAGGCCAAGCACGCTCACCCGCCGGAGCATGGCCTGGCTGACCTGACCTGCCCGAACTGCGGCAACAAGGGCACGTTCACCGAGCCGCGCATGTTCAGCGGCCTGCTGCGGACCTATCTCGGCCCGGTCGAAGACGAGTCCGGGCTGGCCTACCTGCGGCCGGAGACGGCGCAGGGCATCTTCATCAACTACAAGAACGTCCTGCAGAGCTCGCGCAAGAAGCTCCCGTTCGGTATCGGCCAGATCGGCAAGTCGTTCCGAAACGAGATCACCCCGGGCAACTTCATCTTCCGCACCCGCGAGTTCGAGCAGATGGAGATGGAGTTCTTCGTCCGGCCCGGCACCGACGAGGAATGGCACCAGACCTGGATCGACACCCGGTTCGACTGGTACAAGGACCTCGGCATCCGCGAGGAGAACCTGCGGCTTTTCGAGCACCCCAAGGACAAGCTGTCGCACTACTCCAAGCGCACCGTCGACGTGGAGTACCGGTTCGGCTTCCAGGGCTCCGAATGGGGTGAGCTGGAGGGAATCGCCAACCGCACCGACTTCGACCTGACCACGCACGGCCGCGCGTCCGGGGTCGACATGACCTATCTGGATCAGGAGACCGGCGAGCGGTTCGTCCCCTACGTGGTCGAGCCGGCCGCCGGCGTGGACCGCGCCGCGCTGGTGTTCCTCCTGGATGCCTACACCGAGGACGAGGCGCCGGACGCCCGGGGAAACCTGGAGAAGCGGACCGTCCTGCGGCTCGACCGCCGCGTCGCGCCGGTCAAGGTGGCGGTGCTCCCGCTGTCCCGCAACGCCGACCTCTCGCCCAAGGCCCGCGACCTGGCCGCCGCCCTGCGCAAGCGCTGGAACACCGACTTCGACGACGCCAGCGCGATCGGCCGCCGGTACCGCCGCCAGGACGAGATCGGCACGCCGTACTGCGTCACGGTGGACTTCGACACGCTCAACGATGAGGCCGTCACCGTGCGGGAACGCGACTCGATGCGCCAGGAGCGGATCGGCATCGACCAGCTCCAGGCGTACCTGGCGGAACGGCTGCCGGCCTGCTGAGTCCCGGCTCCCCCCGGCGAGCACGTGGACCTGGCCGGACCTTTTCACCTTTGTGGCCCATAAGCGCTGGCCACCCCGGGCCTGCTCCGCTTCCGCCGGCTCCGCTTCCGCCGGCCCCCGCTGTGCGGCGGAACATCGCGGCTGGGACGCGAGCCCTCCGGCGTGTCTACCGTGTCATGGCGGACTGGGCCACTTTCGTGTTGGGGACCTTCGCCCCTCTGCAACGCCTACCCCCGGACCGGTAGAGTCCCAGGCAAAATAAGAATGCAATCAGCTACGCCGCACGAGGAGCGTTCAGTGCCGAAGCTCGTTTACGACTTTGCCGAAGGCAACAAAGACATGAAGGACCTGCTGGGTGGCAAGGGAGCCAACCTGGCCGAAATGACCAACCTGGGTCTTCCCGTCCCCCCTGGGTTCATCATCTCCACCGAGGCCTGCCGTGCCTACCTGCGCGACGGGTCCACCCCCCCCGAACTGGACGCTGAGGTCAGCGAGCACCTCACCCAGCTTCAGTCGGCCATGGCCCGCAAGCTCGGTGACCCGGCCGACCCGTTGCTTGTCAGCGTGCGGTCCGGCGGGAAGTTCTCGATGCCGGGCATGATGGACACGATCCTCAACATCGGCCTGTCGGACAAGTCGGTGGCGGGCCTGGCCAAGCAGGCCGGCAACGAGCGGTTCGCCTGGGACTCCTACCGCCGCCTGATCCAGATGTTCGGCAAGACCGTGCTGGACATCGAGGGCGAGGCCTTCGAGCAGGCCATTGACAACGCCAAGCGGGCCAAGGGGATCAAGAATGACCTTGACCTGGACGCCGACGACCTGCAGAAGCTGGTCGGCGCGTTCAAGCAGATCGTGCGCGAGCACACCGGGCGCGACTTTCCCCAGGAGCCCAGGGAGCAGATGGACCTGGCCATCAATGCCGTGTTCAACTCCTGGAACTCCGACCGCGCCATCCTCTACCGGCGCCAGGAGCGGATCCCCACCGACCTCGGCACGGCCGTCAACATAGTCGCGATGGTGTTCGGCAACCTCGGCGAGGACTCGGGTACCGGCGTCGCGTTCACCCGTGACCCCGGGACCGGCCAGCAGGGGACCTATGGCGACTACCTGCAGAACGCCCAGGGCGAGGACGTGGTAGCGGGCATCCGCAACACGGTGCCGCTGCAGGACCTCGAGCGGATCGACAACGCCTCCTACGACCAGCTCATGCGCATCATGCGAACGCTGGAGAACCATTACCGCGACCTGTGTGACATCGAGTTCACCATCGAGCGCGGCAAGCTCTGGATGCTGCAGACCCGGGTCGGCAAGCGCACCGCCGCCGCCGCGTTCCGCATCGCGATCCAGCTCGTCGAGCAGGGCCTGATCGACATGGACGAGGCGCTCAGCCGGGTCAGCGGCGAACAGCTCGTCCGGCTGATGTTCCCGCGGTTCGACACCGGCACGGGTGCGGAGAAGATCGCCCAGGGGATCAGCGCGTCGCCCGGCGCCGCGGTCGGCAAGGTCGTCTTCGACTCCGCGCGCGCCGTGGAGCTGGCCAGCCAGGGCGAGGACGTCATCCTCGTCCGCCGCGAGACCAACCCGGACGACCTGCACGGCATGATCGCCGCGCGCGGCATCCTCACCAGCCGGGGCGGCAAGACCAGTCACGCCGCGGTGGTCGCCCGCGGCATGGGCAAGACCTGCGTCTGCGGCGCCGACGAGCTGGAGGTCGACACCGAAGGCGGCCACTTCACCGCCCCGGGTAGCGTCCGCGTCGCCGAAGGCGACGTGATCTCCATCGACGGAACGTCCGGCGCCGTCTACCTCGGCGAGGTGCCCGTCGTGCCGTCACCGGTCGTGCAGTACTTCGAGGGCGGCCTGGCCCCGGAGTCCGACGAGCTGGTCGCGGCCGTGCACGCGCTGATGACGCACGCGGACACCAAGCGCCGGCTCGGCGTCTGGGCCAACGCCGACACCGGCCCGGACTGCGAGCGGGCCCGCCGGTTCGGCGCGGGCGGCGTCGGCCTGGTGCGGACCGAGCACATGTTCCTCGGCGAGCGCCGCCAGCTCGTCGAACGCCTCATCCTGGCCGAGAACGAGTCCGAGCAGCAGGCGGCCCTGGACGCGCTCGAGCCGCTGCAGCGCGGGGACTTCGTGGAGATCCTCGAGGCGATGGATGGCCTGCCGGTGACGATCCGGCTGATCGACCCGCCGCTGCATGAGTTCCTGCCCGACCTCACCGACCTGTCGGTCAGGATCGCCCTGGCCGGCGACAACGCGACCGACAAGGACAGGAAGCTGCTGGACGCGGTGCGCCGGCTGCACGAGGAGAACCCCATGCTCGGCCTGCGCGGGGTCCGGCTCAGCCTGGTCATCCCGGGCCTGCTCGGCATGCAGGTGCAGGCGATCGCGCACGCGGCGGCCGACCGCAAGCAGGCCGGCGGCAGCCCGCGTCCTGAGGTGATGATCCCGCTGGTCGGCGCGGTGCAGGAACTGGAGATCGCCCGCGAGCGGACCGCGAAGGCCCTCGCCCAGGTCGCCGAGGAAACCGGCACCGACGTGCACACGCTCATCGGCACCATGATCGAGGTGCCCCGGGCCGCGCTCACCGCCGGGGAGATCGCGCAGCCGGCGGAGTTCTTCTCCTTCGGCACCAACGACCTGACCCAGATGACGTGGGGCTTCTCCCGCGACGACGTGGAAGGGGCGTTCTTCAGCCGCTACATCGAGCTCGGCATCTTCGGGGTGTCGCCGTTCGAGACGATCGACCGGGACGGGGTCGGCCGGCTGGTCCGCCTCGCCGTCGAAGAGGGCCGGGCCACCCGGCCGGACCTTCAGGTCGGTGTCTGCGGCGAGCACGGCGGCGACCCGGACTCGGTGCACTTCTTCCACGACGCGGGCCTGGACTACGTGTCCTGCTCGCCGTTCCGGGTGCCCGTCGCCCGGCTGGAGGCCGGTCGCGCTCAGATCGAGTCCGAGCGGGCCGCCGCGGGCAGCGCGGGCGGCAGCGACAGCAGGTGAGCTGACGTCCGGAACACTAGCGAGACCGGTTACGACACGCACGCCACGGCCCGCTGGGTGGCTGAGCCGCCCAAGCGGGCCGGGCGCAGCGCGTTCGAGCGGGACCGGGCGCGTGTCCTGCACAGTGCGTCGCTGCGTCGGCTAGCGGCCAAGACGCAGGTGGTGGCGGTCGGTGCGGACTTCCCGCGGACCCGGCTGACCCACTCGCTGGAGTGCGCCCAGATCGGCCGGGGCATCGGCTCCGTGATCGGGTGTGATCCCGACCTGGTGGAGACCGCCTGCCTGGCGCATGACATCGGCCATCCGCCGTTCGGCCACAACGGCGAGATGGCCCTCGCGGACCTCGCCGCGGGCTGCGGCGGGTTCGAGGGCAACGCGCAGACCCTGCGCCTGCTCACCCGGCTGGAGACCAAGGTGCGCGGAGCGGGCCTCAACCTCACCCGGGCGTCCCTGGACGCCATCGTGAAGTACCCGTGGCCCGCGCCGCTGGACGGCCCTGGCGCGTCCGGCGGCCCTGGCGCGTCCGGTGGCCCTGGCGGGCCCGGTGGCCCTGGCGCGTCCGGTGGCCCTGGCGCGTCCGGTGGCCCTGGCGCGTCCGGTGGCCCTGGCGGGCCCGGTGGCCCTGGCGGGCCCGGTGGCCCTGGCGGGCCCGGTGGCCCTGGCGGGCCCGGTGGCCCTGGCGGGCCCGGTGGCCCTGGCGGACCCGGCGTGGGCACGGCGCCCTCGATCGGGGACACTCCCACCCCGCCCAAGTTCAACTACTACGCGGACGACGCCGAGGTCTTCGGCTGGATCCGGCAGGGCGCGCCTGACCGGCGCCGTTGCCTGGAGGCGCAGGTCATGGACTGGGCCGACGACGTGGCCTATTCCGTGCACGACGTAGAGGACGGCCTGCACGCCGGGCTGGTCACCTTCGGGCAATTGCATGATCATTCCGAACGGACCTCGGTGGCCCTGGCTGCGCAGCGTTTTTACTGCGCACCGGGCTCGGCCACGGTCGCCGAACTGACTGCGGTGTTCGACGGCCTGATGGCCCTGGACTGGTGGCCGAAAGGCTTCGATGGCGGCCCGGACTCCCTCGCCGCCCTGAAGAACCTGACCAGCGAGCTGGTCGGCCGGTTCTGTGTCGCCGCCCAGGACGCCACCCGCGCGTCCTGCGGGGAGGTCAACGGCGGCGGGAGGCTGACGCGGTACGCGTGCGACCTCGTGGTCCCGCGGGCCCAGCGGCTGGAGTGCGCACTGCTCAAGGCGGTCGCGGCGCACTACGTGATGACGAGGGAAGGAGCGGCCGCCGCGCAGGCGCGGGAACGCGAGCTGATCGCCGATCTCGCGGCCACCGTCCAGATCGGCGCGCCGCAGACGCTCGATCCCGTGTTCCGCCCGGCCTGGGAGACGGCGTCCTCCGCCGCCGCGCGCCGCCGCGTGGTGATCGACCAGATCGCCTCGCTCACCGACACCTCGGCCATCGCCTGGCACCGCCGCCTCTGCCGCACCGCCGCTCGGTCCTGATGGCGTGCCCGGTCGCAATGACGCTTCCTGACTAGCAGCCGCGGCATCCCCGAATGGCGGCCAGGACCCGCGGCGTGTCGGTGAGATTCGGCAGGACCGCGTGGGCCCCGGCGGCGGCCAGGTCCGCCTCGGAGTAGTCCCCGGTCGCGACGCCCACCGCGCGCGCTCCCGTCACGAGCGCCGCCGCCACGTCCAGCGGCGTGTCCCCGACCAGCACGGTGGACTCGCCACCGAAATCGGCTCCGGCGGCGGCCGCGGCCCGTGCCCGGGCCTCGTGCACCAGCTCCGAGCGCAGCTCGTGCGCGTCGCCGTAGGCCCCGATGTCCAGGTCCAGGAGGTCACGCAGGCCGAGGGCACCGAGCTTGACCTCGGCCAGCGGGCGGATGTTGCCGGTCAGCACGGACTGGCGGGCACGAGGGGTGCCGTTCGGTGTCGTTGTCGCGGGCGGCGCGGCCAGCGCGGTCAGCGTGGCCACGGCTCCGGGCAGGGCGTGCCCGCGGCGCCTGACCCGCTCGCCGTAGGCCGGGGCCTGCCGGGTCAGGCCCGCGATGAACGCCGGGACATGCCCGCGCGGGTCGGGTATCCCGGCGATGGTGAGCGTCTCCACGATGATGGCCCGGTCCGTGCGTCCCGCCATCGGCGCGACCTGCGGCAACTCGCGCCCGAACAGCTCGGCGAACACGAGCCTGTACAGGTGCGTGCTGAGACCGCCCGCGTTGACGAGGGTGTGGTCGATATCCCACAGGATCAGCTGCAGTTCCGGTGCGGCCACGACATCCAAGGTTAGACTCAGCCCGCTGATCCAGCGAAGGGGCCCGGCGGACGCGGGACGCGCGGGCGGCAGAATGGGTGCAGCCGGGGCGCCTGGGAGCGATAATTTGTTTGGAGATGCCCCACGAGGGGCTGCTCCGGGTGGGCGCAGAGCGGAGGCGGGGAAAATGGCGGGCCGGATCCGCGACGAGGACATCGCGGTGGTCCGCGACCGGTCGCCGATCGACGAGGTGATCGGGGAGTACCTGCAGCTGCGCAGCGCCGGCGGTGACTCCCTCAAGGGGCTGTGCCCGTTCCACGACGAGAAGACGCCCTCGTTCAACGTCACGCCCGCGCGCGGCTTGTTCTACTGCTTTAGCTGCAGCGAGGGCGGCGACGTCATCAAGTTCGTTCAGAAGATCGACGGCCTCACGTTCATCGAGGCGGTCGAGCGGCTGGCCGGACGAGCCGGGATCGACCTGCGCTACGAGCAGGGCGGGTACGTGCCCGGCCAGGAGCAAAGCCGGCGCCGGCGGCTGGTGGACGCGCACCGGGCTGCGGCCGAGTTCTACCAGGAGCAGCTTCAGGGCCCCGGTGCCGTGGCGGGGCGGGCCTTCCTGACCGAGCGCGGCTTCGAGCGTGCCGACGCGGAGCGGTTCGGAGTTGGCTACGCGCCGGCCGGATGGGAGGAACTGACCCGGCACTTGCGCGCACGGGGGTTCTCCGACGTGGAGCTGATCGCCGGGGGCCTGGCCCTGGAAGGCCGCCGTGGCCCGCGGGACCGGTTCCACAACCGCCTCATGTGGCCCATTCGCGACCTATCCGGGGACGTCATCGCGTTCGGCGCGCGCAAACTCGACCCGGACGATGAAGGACCGAAATACCTTAATACGCCGGAAACGCCGCTCTTCCGCAAGAGCATGGTGCTCTACGGCGCCGATCTGGCCAAGCGGGAGATCTCACACCGTCGCCAGGCGGTCATCGTCGAGGGCTACACCGACGTCATGGCCTGCCACCTGGCCGATGTCCCGACCGCCGTAGCCACCTGCGGCACGTCGTTCGGCGACGAGCACATCAAGGTGCTGCGACGGCTGGTGATGGACACCGACGGGGCCGCCGGCGAGGTGATCTTTACGTTCGACGGCGACGCCGCCGGGCAGAAGGCGGCGCTGCGCGCGTTCGGGATGGAGGAACGCTTCGTCACGCAGACGTTCGTGACGGTCCAGCCGGACGGCCTCGACCCGTGCGACCTCCGCCTCGCTCACGGCGACGCCGCGGTCCGCGATCTGATTGCGCGGCGCGTACCGCTGTTCGAGTTCGCCATCCGCAGCGTGGTGGCCAAGCACGATCTGGACACGACCGAAGGCCAGATCGCCGCGCTGGACGAGGCCGCCCCGATCGTGGCCCGGATCAAGGACTCTGGCCTGCGGGTGCGCTACGCCGTCAACCTCGACCGCTGGCTCGGCCTGATGGACGAGCGCTTCGTGCTGGCCCGGGTCAGAGCGCACGCGGGCGACTCACCGGGCGGGCCGGGCGGCGACTCAGGGCGGGGCGGGGCGCGTTCCGGGCGGCGGGATGCTGCGCGCCCGGGCGCCCAACCGGGCCGCGGCCCGGTTGGGCCCGCCGGGCCGCACGGGTCTTACGGGTCCCACGGGGGCCCTGGGTCCGCCGGATCGGGCGGAAACGGGAACGGGAACGGGGCGGCCGGTTACGAGGGGGAGGGGAACGGCCGGCGGCCGCCGGCCGGGGTGCCCGGCGCCCAGGGAGAGGTGAGCTATGACCCGTCCGATCCCGTGGTCCAGGTCGAGCGAGAGGCGCTCAAGCTCGCCGTACAGCGGCCGGGATTGTGCGGGCCCGAGTTCGACGCCCTCGGCGACGGGGCGTTCACCGTTCCCGCGCACGCGGCGGTGTTCCGGCTGATCGCCGAATCGGGCGGCACGAGTGTGGCCGGCGGCGGCCGCGAATGGGCGGCCCGGCTGCGTGACGATGCGCCGAACGACCGGGCTCGCGCGTTCGTCACCCGGTTGGCCGTGGAACCGCCCCAGCTCACCGGCGAACCGGATGCCCGCTACGTGGATGTGGTCCTGGCCCGGGTGGGTGAGCTCGCGGTGAGCCGGGAGATCGCGTCGGTCAAGTCGAAGCTGCAGCGGATGAACCCGGTTCAGCAGCAAGTCCCCTACAACCAGCTCTTCGGTGACCTGGTGGGACTCGAGCAGCGCCGCAAGGCCCTGCTCGACCGCGCCGCTGGCGCCTAGTGGCAGGCGCCGCGGGCGCTCCGCAACAGGGCGCCGCGCTCCGCAACAGGGCGCCGCAGCCGCCTAGTGGCTCACTAACCCAGCGGGGCCGAGGTTATGGACAGCTGGGACTCACCGTAACTACCGGGAAGGTGACAAAATTAGGTCCCCCGTAACCGGGGGTTCGTGTCGCACACTGGTTCACGTGAGCCTCAGCGTACTGACAAGCGGGCCTTCGCTGGCCGACCAGATGACTCATCTCGTGGCGCTTG
>Ga0181538_10002143_pt1 | contig 20943 bp, 14 predicted proteins | sample PEATcosm2014_Bin_40_FD_119773 | JGI IMG/M metagenome (GOLD analysis project Ga0181538, IMG submission 119773) | Peatland microbial communities from MTU Mesocosm Facility, Houghton, MI, USA - PEATcosm2014_Bin23_30_metaG | ecosystem: Environmental > Terrestrial > Soil > Wetlands > Peat | place... | reverse complement strand
TGCCCATTATGAACGTTGGCACCACGGACCCCACGGTTACAGAGACTCGCATCCAGTGGTTGATGCACGATTTTATCGACGACCGTCAGCAGGGCTATACGCTGGCTGATTACGTTTTCAAAACCCTCAAACTCAAGCGTATCGGCGTGATTCGGACTCAAACCCGCTATGCTCGCCTGGGCGTGGCGAAGTTCAATGACGAAGCCCGGCGCATGGGCCGCCAGCCAATCCTGGAGGTGAAATTCGAGCGCGGCGACAAGGACTTCAGCAATCAGTTGCGCATGTTGAAAGACGCCAAGATTGAGGGCGTGATCCTATGGGGCGAGGCCGCCGAAGGCGGTTTGATCCTGAAGCAGATGCGCGACATGGGCATGAACCAGCCGGTCTTCGGCGGAAGCCGCCTGGCCTACCCCCAGTTGCTTGAAATCGCCGGCCCTGCGGCTGAAGGCACCGTCGTCACCACCACCCTCGATCCCACGCGCCGAGACGCGAAATGGCTGGCCTTCCGGGATGCTTACCGGAAGCGGTTCAATGAGGAGCCCATCGACTACTCCGCTTACGCCTATGATGGAATGAATATTCTTGTCGCGGCTATTGAAAAAGCGGGACTCAACCGCGGCAGGATCATGGACGCGCTACGAGACTACCAAATGAAGAGTTATGACGGCGTGGCCGGAAAAGCCTTTTTCGACCACACCTTGAACAACATTTCTCCGGTGACGATGGCGCGAGTGAAGGACGGCAGGTTTGAGTACTGGCCGGCTCCGCGTCAAGGCGGGCACGAGGGGGCACAGAGCACCTCCGGCGGTCGTGGCGGACAATAGTCTTGCAGAATTTCAAATTCCAAATCTCAGATTTCAGATTTGCCCTCTTGCATCTTGCTGCCGTGAGCCGGTCTCAAATTTCAAATCTCAAATCTCGCCCTCCTGCCGCGCCCCGGGCCGCGGCGCTTTGTGCCGCGCTCCTCGTCTGCGGCTCGCCTGCCCTTCCCCAAACTCCTCCCCATCCTTACGCAGTCATTCCCCGTGACGCAGTGAATTATTCCGGACCGGGCCGCGATGCCAGTCACGATTTGCGAGGGATTGAAATCAAAATCGGTCTGCTTGCGCCGCTTACCGGCCCGCGCCAGAACGAAGGTAACGCGTTGTTGCAGGCGGCCCAGTTGGCCATCGAAGACGAGGCAGCGAACCCCTTCCCCGGCGGGCGCCGGCTCTCAGTCGTACCTCGAGATCAAAGCGATTCCTGGGGTCGAGCAACGAATCAAATCGTTCGACTGGTATTTGACGACCAGGTGGCGGCGCTCGTCACCTCACTCGATGGCGATTCGGCCCACCTTGCCGAGCAGGTCGGAAACAAGGTTGGAGTCCCCATCGTCACACTTTCCACCGACCCTTCCACAACGCAGATCAATCTTCCCTGGATCTTTCGACTCGCCCCCACAGACACGCAGCAGGCTGGCGCGTTTGCACACGACATCTACATCGAGCGCAAATCGAAGCAGATTGTTCTGATCACGGAGAGGGATCATGACGGGAGAGTCGGCGGCGAGGAATTTCAAAAGGCGGCTCACGCGCTGCGCGCCCCGCCTTTTATCCAGTTGGAGATTGATCCGGCAGGGTCCGGCCTCGACTCGACGGTGGGACAAGCCGTGACTGCGAAACCGGAGGCGCTGGTCTTTTGGACAGATCCTGAAACGGCGGCGAAACTGCTCCCGCAGTTGCTCGACGAACTTCCGTCGACACAAGTTTACCTCTGCCAAGAGGCAGCGCAGGCACGATTCGGCCCCTATCGAAAGAATGTGTGGGTTGTAGCCTCGAACTTAGCAGCAACCTCGTTGCGCGAAAGCTTCGGGGAACGCTACCGTGAGCGAACTGGAGCGCTTCCCATCCCGGCCGCCGCTCGAGCCTACGACGCCGTGCGGATTCTCGCTGCCTCGCTGCGGCGTTCGGGCCCCAATCGCGCCCGCTTGCGTGACGCGCTGGCCGCCCTTTCCGGCTACCACGGCGCCTCTGGCGTCGTCGCCTTCGATCACGCTGGCAACGACGTGAGTGACTTCACTCTTGTCCGGTTCCCTTCGGCAGACTCCAGTAGCCAGTAGGAAATGAGTTGAGAGCTTCCGTCCATCCGGCAGCGAAGGTCACTTCTTAGCGCCCCTCAGATAGACAGCATAGTCCGTTGGCGAAGGCTTGCCACCTGCTTCTCGTACGGCTGCGGCCACTTGCCCGCGGTGATAAGCCGAGTGCAGAACGAGGTGCATCAGCACATCCTGAATCGGCGTCCGGTTCTCTGTCCCTTTGAGGCTAAGGTAAAGGAGATCGCTCGCCAGCTTTTCGGGAGTGAGTCCTTCCAGGATGGCGTGCCACCGCAGATGCAGATCTTCGATGGCCGCGCTACATTCCTCGATCGTAAGGTCCGGCCATGGTTGCGCGGTGGGCGGCGCGGGATTCTCGAACCTGGACATCCAGATGCGTTGCCCGCCGATGACGTGGCAGAACGCCTTCCTCCCTTTTTCACTGCCGCTCGGCACAGTCTTTAAGCTAGCCAACGTCTCGGAGTTTGCCCAGTAGTCGTATTCAAAGAGTTTCCGATAATCCATACGTTGCGCTCCCGTGAAAGAGTTGGCGGCCTAAGAGAGACTGTCATTCCGAGCGCAGCCAGGAATCTCGCTCTGGTCTTTCTTTAGCGAGCAGTCCCGCACAGAGCAAGATTCCTCGCTGCGCTCGGAATGACGCTTGATGGTTCCCGCCTGCCCCTCGGCCGCGGGGCATGAGCGACTGCTTACTCCCGGATTCCTACTCTGACTTGAAAAGCGTTGAATAGACAAATCCGGCGATCGCCGCGCCGATGATCGGGGCAACCCAGAAGAGCCAGAGTTGCTGGAGCGCCCATCCGTGCACGAAAAGCGCAGGCCCGGTGCTGCGAGCAGGGTTCACTGAGAGGTTGTCTACGGGTATCCCGATCAGGTGAATGAGGGTGAGGCTGAGGCCGATCGGTATTCCCGCGAAGCCCACCGGTGCGCGACCGTGCGTAGCGCCGAGAATCACAAACAGGAAGAAGAAGGTGAGAACGACCTCCGCCAGCAGGCATGCCCCGAGAGAGTATCCGCCCGGAGAGTGCTCCGCATAGCCATTGCACGCGAAGCCGCCCAGCTCAAAGCCAGGTTTTCCGCTGGCGATAAAGTACAGGACCGTGGACCCGGCAGCCCCGCCTAAGACCTGCGCGACAATGTAGGGAACAAGCTCTGAAGCGGGAAACCGTCCACCAGCCCATAGCCCGATGGACACCGCGGGATTGATATGACAGCCTGAAACGTGACCGATGGCATACGCCATGGTGAGCAGGGTAAGACCGAAGGCCAGCGCCACGCCGGCAAAGCCAATTCCAAGTTGAGGAAAGGCCGCGGCCAGAACAGCGCTTCCGCAACCCCCGAAGACCAGCCAGAACGTGCCAAAAAACTCCGCTCCACACCGTTTGCCTAGCGACATAAACAGTCCCCCTTGTTGTATTTGTGGTTTTCGTCCTGCGGCACACCGGGTCGGCTCCGGAGGAGTTGCCCAGGTGCTATGACTTCAGTCTAGCATTTCCACGCAAACCTTGCACCAGATTGTAATGCAGATTGTAATGCAGGAAACACTACCCTGCCGACTGCCCTTTGATGTCAGCGGACCTCTCCCACGTCCGGAGCCCATAGCGGCTGAGATAGACGGGGATATTCTTGAAGAGCCGATTTTCGGCTTCGATTTCGCGGATCATCGCCCGTTTCACATGTGAAAGTGTGCCTGTAAGAATGGTGAGCGAGCCGCCCTCCCCCCCCGCCCCGTTCACCTTCCAGCCCAAAGCTCCGTGCTCCTTCGCGATCTCAATCACCCGATGCGCTTCGCGGCTCACCAAATCGGGATGAAGCCGCTCCTGCGCCTCGGTGTTCTCGATCATAGCTTCTCCGAGCGCCACAAAATCGCCAGCGTGGACGGCATCCCGGCTTTTTTCGGCCGTCGACCGCAAGTCCTGAAGCTTGCGGCAGTCCGGCCCCGACCCCTCGAGCTCCTTGATCACTTTGTCGTGGACCGCCGATGAACTGTGGGATTTGCCGAAGTAGATCAACACCAGGCGCCGCTCGAGTTCCCACCAAAGCGCGTTGGCAATCTGAATCTGTGAAACAGTAGCGCGTGGATAGTCGAACATCTCGATATAATTCAGCCCGCCGTAGGCCGAACACAACTGGTCCTGAATGCCGCATTGGAGCTTCAGCATCTCGGTCTCAATCGCCTGCGCCGTATACGCCACCTCGTGCGCGGTGAGGTGGCCCACGGTGAGGCGGTCGAGGGCTCCGACCAAAGCCACCGCCACCGCCGCAGACGTGCCAGTCGAAGCCCCGCTCGGTGCTTCGGAGAAAATCGAGACCTTCAGCGCCACATCCGTGGGAACCTTCATGCGCGCAATGGCCGCCTGAAGCAGCGGGTGCTTATCCCAACCGGATTTCGCCCCTGTGGCGACGAACCGTTGCCCATAGTTCTCTGCGAAAACCGTGATCTGCCGATCCACCGCGTCATTCCTGAAGACTTCCACCTGCACTTCGACGTAGGGGTAGACCCCGATATTGAAGATCTTTCCGCTCTTGGCAAACCAGGTGTCCGTCCACCCACCGTTATCGCAAATGCGAATCGGAGCTACGCAGTTGATGATGCGTTGCGGCTGCTTGCGGGTATTATCGTTCATGAGTCGCTCCTAAAAGTAGCAGGAAAGAGGCGATTGATGGACGGCATCCTCCTCCCCTTGGAGGGGGCAGTCTTCGGTTCCATCTTCTATTTTCCAGTTTCTAGTTTCCGCTGTCTACTTCGCGTCTTTCCAGTTATGCCCCACCCCGATATCCACTCGCAACGGCACTTTAAGTGGATAAGCGCCTTCCATCTCGGCTTCGACAACCTTGCGCGCCTGATCCAGCTCAGCCTCGGGAGCCTCGAACACAAGTTCGTCATGAACAGTCAACAACATGCGAGTCTTCATCTTCTCTCGCTCCAGGCGCGCGTGCACTTTGATCATGGCGAGCTTCATGAGGTCCGCAGCAGTTCCCTGGATGGGAGAATTCATGGCTTCGCGCTCCGCTCGATTGCGCGAGGGCACATCCCGGCTGTTGATATCGGGAATGGGTCGCAGGCGGCCAAAGAGCGTGCGCACGCGACCAGTGGTCCGCGCTTCTTCAACCAGTCGGTCGATCAGCTCTTTCACTTTGCGGTAGCGTTGGAAATAGGCGTCGATGTACTGCTGCGCTTCGGATTTGCTAGTGCCGGTGCGCTCCGCCAGGCCGAAGGAACTGAGTCCGTAAACCACGCCGTAATTGATGGCCTTCGCCATCCGGCGATGCTCGTGGTTCTGAAGCGCCGGAAGCACGCCGAAAATCTCCTGTGCGGTTCGCGCGTGGATGTCCTCGCCGTGCGTGAACGCCTCAATCAACACCGGATCGTCCGCCAAATGGGCCAGCACGCGTAGCTCCACCTGCGAGTAGTCGGCGGAGATCAACCGGCAGCCGGGATCAGCGACAAACGCCGAACGAATGCGCAGTCCGAATTCATCGCCGATCGGTATGTTCTGCAGATTGGGATTGAACGAGGAAAGGCGCCCGGTGCGCGCCCCGGTCTGGCTGAAGGTGGTATGCAGGCGACCCGTTCGCGGGTTAATGAACTTCGGAAGCGCGTCAAGGTAAGTCGATTTCAGCTTCGTCCGCGTCCGGTATTCAATGATTTTACGCGGCAATTCGTGCTTTTCGGCGAGCGATTCCAAAACAGAAGCGTCGGTTGAATACTGCCCGCTCTTCTTCAGCCTCTTGCCCCCCGGCAACTTCAGCTTGTCGAACAGAATCTCGCCCAGTTGTTTCGGCGAGTCAATATCGAAGGGTTGGCCGGCAAGATCATAAATCTCGCGGGTGAGGCCGGTAAGGTCCTTATCGAACTCGCCCGACATGCTTGCCAGAACGCGCGGTTCCAGGCGGATACCGAAGCCCTCCACGTCCGCCAGCACACTCGATAGCGGCAGTTCGATCTCCTCATAGACCCGCCTTAACTCTTCGCGCGCCATTTCAGGTACCAGCAGGGCGGCAAGCTCCCGCGTGTTGTCCGCCCAGTCCGCCGTCGAGCCCGCAAGCTTGCGCCCCTGACGGCGAAGCGCCACGTCTTCGAGCGAATGGCTCGTGGACAAGGGATCAAGTAAGTACGAGTAGAGCATGGTGTCGTCTGTAACACCCGCCGTCGCTATTCCCGCCTTTGCCAGCAGTAATCGCAGCAGCTTCGAGTTGTGAACCGCCTTGGGATGCGCCGCGGCAGAGAGAAAAGACTTCATGGGCTCGAGAAGGCCGGGCGTGGCAGATAGAGTTGCCAGCCGCCTGCCGTCCGAGAGGCCTAGCCCCCGAAGTTGCCCGGCAAAACTCTCTTCGCCGTCAACCGCAAACCCAATCGCCACCGGGGCGCGTTCCTCTAAAGCATTCAGCCACCGGGTCACCGACTCCGGCGTCGATAGTTCTTCGGCCTCCTTCGCTGCCTGCACCGGGATCGGCGCCTCTTGCAGGAATTCGCGCAACAGCGAAGTGAACCCCAATTCCTGGCACAAAGCGCGCAAGTCGGTCAGATCCTCGGGGGCGCGCTTGAGGTCTGCCGGGGCGACCGCCAGCGGAACGTCCGGGCGGATGCTGGCCAATTCCCGGCTGAGCAGCGCTTCTTTTTTGAAATCGCGCAGGGCGTCGCGGTAACTTTGCTTCTCCGCCTGCTCGTAGTTTTCGAGAGCCTTGTCGAGTGTGCCGAACTTGCGGATGAGTTCGGTGGCGCCCTTCGGCCCGATGTAACTTCGCTTCTTCGCGCCCGGTGCGAGGGGAGGCTCTTGACCCGGAAAGGGTCGCGCCCCGGGAATGTTGTCGCTCGGATCGCCGGTCAACGCCAGCCAATCCACGACCTGGGAAGGTTTGACGCCTATTACGTTCAGCACGCTTTCAAGCTCCACATTGGAGAGTTTCACATTGTCCAGAGCCTCTTGTAGCTTCCCCTCTTCAATTCTCTTGATGGACTGTTTCTGATCCCCCGTAAGCTCGGGTTCGTGCGTAGCGAGGCGTGCCTGGTTTGCTTCCTCCACAATTTCGCCGGGCGTCATCGGGACGATAACCGACTCCCGGTCCACAGATCCGCCACGAGGCTTCAGAACAAAAGTATGTTGGTCGACAAGCTGATATAGGTCCTGATCGCCCGACACGATGAATGCGTTCAAGCCTTCGTCGGACCCTCTCTTGGCTAGCGTGCCCATCACGTCGTCCGCTTCGTAGCCTTCTTTCTCAACGAGCTTCACTCCCATCGCCCGGCAGAAGCGTCGTACGTAGGGAAGCTGGAGCGCCAATTCCTCCGGAAAGGCGGGGCGGTTGGCCTTGTATTGCTCGAACAGCTTGTCCCGGAAAGTGGGAGCCGCAAGGTCAAACGCCACGCCGACCAGGTCGGGCTGATGGTCTTTGAGGATCTTGCGCAGCGTTCGGACGAAGATGTAAATCGCCTTCGTGGGCATTCCGCCGGGCGCGCGCAAATCCATCTGCATGGGCGCATGGAACGCCCGAAAAACCAGCGACATGGCATCAATCAAGACGAGCTTCTTGCCGGGCTGGAATTCGGCCAAGGTACCCCTCCGATTTCGACGTAGTTGGGTATTCTACCCTAAATCAGGTTCGCCAAAGGCACACAAATCTGAGCCAATGTTGTATGATTGACACATCTTCGGTTTTGTCACGGCCGGAAAAACACGCATAAGGTATTGATAATAATTGTCTTGTCTAAACTCGCGCACTTGGCTAAGAAAATGCTTATAAACTGAGTTTCAAGGAGCTTCTTGGCCAACCAACACACGATTGCGAATCCCGTCTCCGTCTCCGGTGTGGGCCTCCACACGGGCGTCAGGGTCAACCTAAGACTGTGCCCTGCCCCCGCGAACTCGGGCGTAGTCTTCCGGCGCACCGACCTGGAGGGCTTCGTCATTGAAGCCCAAGCCCGAAATGTCGCCCGGGTAAGCTACGCGACTAGCTTAATGAAGAAAGGCGTACTGATTTCCACTACCGAACATCTCCTGTCGGCCCTGGCCGGCTTGGAAGTGGATAATGCGATCGTGGAAATCGACAACCTGGAACTCCCGATCTTGGACGGCAGCGCGCGGCCCTTCGTCGAGCTCATCACCCAAGCCGGGATTCGCCGCCAGCGGGCCCGACGGAACTTCGTCAAAATCCTTAAGCCCGTTGAGGTAATCGATGGGATGAAGCGCATCATCGTCTACCCGGCGGATTCTCTCCGCGTCACCTATCGCATCTCCTTCCCTCACCCATTAATTGGGGCGCAGTCCATCGACTTTTACTCCGGCTCGTCCGGCTACGCCACTGAAATCTCCCCCGCCCGGACATTCGGGTTCCTGGAAGAACTCGAAATGCTTCGCAAGAATGGCCTGATCCGCGGCGGTTCGCTGGAGAATGCCGTGGTGCTCGACCGCACGAGTGTGATCAACCCCGAAGGGCTGCGCTTCCCAGACGAGTTCTGCCGGCACAAGCTTCTGGACCTGATCGGCGACTTCTCCCTGCTCGGCCGCCCACTGCTCGGCCATGTAGTCGCTGAGCGAGCCGGTCACGCCATGCACGCCCAACTTGTCGCTCGTCTTTTGCGCGAGAGGCAATCCTGGAGACTCGTTACCCACCCTGAGCCCGACGCAAAACCCGTTTCCGAGCCGATGCATGCTGCCAGCGAGGCGCAGTAGGAGGAGCACTTTCGGACCAACCTTCATCTTCGGCTATTTACAATTCACTCTTTACTATTCACAATTCACCATTCATGGTGGATGAGATCTCCAACACGTCGACCGAGTCGCTTCTCCCCCTTCTCGAAAAGGCGTTCGGCTTCCCGTCTTTCCGAGCCAATCAGGAAGCGGTCTGCCGCGCCGCCATCGCCGGCCGGGACATACTGCTGGTCATGCCGACGGGCTCCGGCAAGTCACTTTGCTATCAACTCCCCACCCTGGCGCGCGGCGGCACGGCGCTGGTCATCAGCCCCTTGATCGCTCTCATGGACGACCAGGCAGCCAAGCTCGCTTCACTCGGCTGCAAAGTCGCGCGCGTGCATTCCGGCATGGACCGCCTGACTTCCCGCCAGTCCTGCCGCGACTATCTGAACGGCGAAGTGCAATTCATGTTCATTGCGCCGGAGCGGTTTCGGGTGCCGGGATTCCCCGAAATGCTGGCCAAGCGGAAGCCCTCGCTGATCGCTATTGACGAAGCGCATTGCATTTCGCAATGGGGCCACGATTTCCGGCCGGATTATCGCATGCTGGGTCAATACCTCCCGGCGTTGCGTCCCGCGCCCGTCATGGCGCTCACGGCCACGGCGACCCCCATCGTGCAGAACGACATTGTCAGCCAACTTGCCTTGGTCGACGCGGCTCGATTCATCCATGGTTTCCGGCGCGAGAATCTCGCCATCGAGGTCGTGGAGGTGCCGCTCCCACATCGCCCTCAACTCACCCTGGAGCTGCTCAGCGATCCGGCGCGGCGACCGGCCATCGTTTACGCGCCCACGCGCAGAGCATCCGAGGAGCTTGCACGGGATCTCTCTCGCTTGTTTCCTGCGGCCGCCTACCATGCAGGGCTTGAGTCCAAGCATCGGGAGCGCGTCCAGACGGAGTTCGTCGAAAGCAAGCTCGAGGCGGTGGTCGCCACCATTGCGTTTGGCATGGGCATCGACAAGCCCAATGTGCGGACTATCATCCGCACCGCGCTGCCCGCGAGCATCGAGGGTTATTACCAGGAAATCGGCCGCGCCGGCCGCGACGGACTGCCGAGCCGGACGATCCTGCTGTATTCCTACGCCGACCTGCGGGTGCACGAGTACTTCTTCGAACAGGATTATGCCCCCGTGGAAACTCTCGAGGCCATCTATCACCGTCTCAGCCCGCAACCGCAGCCGAAAGAGGACCTCTGCAGGGCGCTGCTGCTGGATCCCGAGTTGTTCAACCGGGCCCTCGACAAGCTTGCAATTCATGGTGGCGCGGCGATCGAGTGGACGGCAAACGTGACCGTGGGCAGCAAGGATTGGAAGCAGGCTTATCTCGCTCATCTGGAGCAAAAGCGCGCCCAACTGGAACTCATGAGGCGCTTCGCGGAAACTCATCAGTGCCGCATGCGCGCCTTGGTGCGCCATTTCGGAGATCTCGCGGACGGCAAGCGAGCTTGCGGCCAGTGCGATTTCTGCGCTCCCCAACAATGTATCGCCCAGCGATTCCGGCCCATCACCCAAGCTGAGCGGCGGATTGTCTACGAGGTCATCGACGCACTTCGGTCTGCGAATCTCCGATCCCTCGGAAGGCTGCACCAATCATTGTCTCAAAGCGAGCCCATCAGCAGAGACCGCCTGGAGGGCATTGTCGGGGCGATGGCCGCGGCCGGACTGGTGCACCTCGATGACGCCAGCTTTGAAAAAGACGGCAGAAGCATACCCTACCGGAAAGCGACGCTGACCCGCGAAGGGTTCAGCCTGAACGAGCGCACACCGCTGGATCTTCTGCTTGCCACCAACCGGGCGGATGAATGGGAGCCGCCGAAGCGGCGGAGGAAAAAGTCTCCGAAATCCAAGCAGCCGCCTGCCCTTACCCTTTCGGTTGAGGAAGCCGCACCCAGGAAGAAACGCCCGCCGCAACGGCCGCCACGAGGCCCGGAAACATTTTCGCCGCAAGAGGTTGCGCTGGAAGAAAAGCTGCGTGCCTGGCGGAGTGCGGAAGCGCGAAAAAGCGGCTTCCCGGCTTATTGTGTTTTCAGCGATCAGGCGTTGTACGCTATCATAGTAGCCAAGCCGGCCGCTCCCGCCGAGCTGCTCGGGATCAACGGAATCGGACCTGCGAAGGCGGAAAAGTACGGGCCGAGCATCCTGCGAATCTGCCGCTCGCTGGCCGGCAAAACGCGGCCTCCCACACAAGATACGTAGCCTATTCATACCTCAGCGCCACCAGCGGATCGACGCGCGTGGCCCGGCGAGCCGGAAGGTAGCTGGCCAAGACCGCCACCCCCGTCAGTAGCGCCGCGACGCACGCCAGCGTGAGCGGGTCAGTGGGATGGACGCCAAAGAGCATGGACGACAACAACCAGGTTAATCCCGCCGAACCGATCAGACCCAGGGCCACGCCGCCCAGCGCCAGGGCGATTCCCTGCCGCAGCACCATGCGCAGCACATCTCGCGCGCTGGCTCCCAGCGCCATGCGTATGCCGATTTCACGGCTGCGCTGCGCGACGGAGTAGGAAACCGTACCGTAGATGCCCACGGCGGCCAGCAGCAGGGCCGAGGCCGCGAACAAGCTCAGCAGCATCAGAATGACGCGTCGCTGGGCCACGGACGTTCGCATGACCTCCCGCATGGTGCGCACATGGTACGCCGGCAGGTTCGGGTCCATCAGGTGAATCTGCTTAAAAACCGCCGACGCCAGCGCCATCGGGTCGCGCTCGGTTCGGATCACCAGGCTCAGCGCGTTGGCGGGCACCTGCGCTTCGGGCCAGTAGAGGGTGACCCGCGATCGAGCCTCGAGGGTGCGATAACGCACGTGACGCACCACTCCCACAACCATCATCCACGGAGCTGTTGACCCTTGGCCGCCCATCTTCAGGCGCTTGCCGATGGCGTCTTGATTCGGCCAGTAAGTCTTCGCCATGCTTTCATCAATGATGGCTACGCGAGGCGACGATGCGGCGTCACGGTCGTCGAAGTAGCGGCCGGCCAGAAGCTCGATCTGCATCGCCTTGAAATATCCAGGGCTAACAGGCCGCATATCGGCCTCGGGGCTGGTTTGGTCCGGGGGGACCGCCCGGCTGTCCACGAAGACGGTGCCGGAGGCGTTGGCGCCGCTGAGCGGCAGGATGCTGACCGCCCCCGCCGCCTCGACCCCGGGCAGGTGCTGGATGCGATCCAGAAGGTCGTGATAGAAGCCGCCCACCTGTTCCGGCTTTCGGTACTCCTCCTCGGGCAGCGCCACCCGCATGGTGAGGACAGAGTCCGCGTGGAAGCCGGGGTCCACTTCCAGAAGGCGGAGGAGGCTTTTCAGAAGCAGGCCCGCGCCGGTAAGAAGCACCAGGGCGAGCGCCGTCTCGCCCACCACCAGGAGCGGCCGCACGCGTTGAGATAAGGCGCCCGCCGCGGCGCCGGCCTCGCCGGGGCTGCCTTCCTTGAGCGTCGCGTAGGGCATCACTCGAGTGGCCTGGATGGCGGGAACGAGTCCAACGAGCGCTCCGGTACCTAATGACAAGACCATGGTAAACGCCAGCACCCAGCCGTCGAGAGCGGCGTCGGCAACTCGGGGAATGGAAGTGCGGCTCAGGGCCACGACGGCCTGGAGCGACCAACTCGCCAGCAGCAACCCCAACCCGCCCCCTAGAACGCCAAGAAGCAAGCTCTCAGTAACCAACTGCCGAACCAGGCGCAGCGGACTCGCTCCCAGGGCAATACGGATGCTGGTTTCCTTCCGGCGCGCCGAGGCGCGCACCAGCACGAGACCGGCAATATTGGCGCAAGCCACCAGAAGAACGAATCCCACGCCGCCCATGAGAATCCACAACGAAGCTTTCACGTCGCCCACCGTCTCCGAGAGCAGGGGGCTCAGGGTAACAGTGAAGTTATATTGCTTATAAGGGTAGTCGCGGCTTCGCTCCGTCATCATTCTTCCGACCATGTCCATGTCCGCCCTCGCCTGCGCCAGAGACACGTGAGGCCGGAGTTCAGCGAGCACTTCGTGATTGTGACTTCCCCGGTTATTGGGGCTCAAGTCGTCGGCGGTGAAAGCGAGCGGGGCCCACATCTCAGCCTCGTAGGGATAATCGAAGCCCGGAGGTAAGACGCCGACAATGACATACGGCTTGCCGTTCGCCACGAGGGTGCGCCCGACCACCTGCGGGTCGCTCCCAAAGCGTCGCTGCCACAGGCCGTAACCGAGCAAGAGAACATTGTCGTGTCCCGGATTGGCTTCCTCGGTAGTGAAGACGCGCCCCACCCGGGCTCCGACTCCCAGCACGGCAAAAAGGCTTGGCGAAACCGCGGCGCCTTCGATGCGCTGCGGAATATCCTGGACGGTGATATTGAAGCTGGCGTCTGAGTATGCCGCCACGCCCGAGAGGCTCTTGTTCAGCTCTTTGATGTCGCGAACCTCCGGCGCAGAGACCCAGTTCCGGTCGTTCGGCAGCCCGATGCCGGTAAAGCGAGTCCAGACCTTCACGAGTCTTTCGGGGTGGGAATACGGCAACGGTCGCAGCAGAACGGCGTTGACGATGGTGAACATCGCAGTATTCGCCCCGATGCCCAACGCCAAGGTCAAAACAGCAACCAGCGTGAAGGCGGGGTTCCTGGCCAACACCCGCGCACCAATCCGGAGATCTTGATAGAGCGTTTGCATGTGGGTAGCCCTCCGGGTAAGCTGAGGCAATTTGGCGTCCATTGGCCGCGCCTGCAAATTGCTTTGCAACCACAAGTTGCGCGGGTGGCAGTTCTTGCGCTGCTCTGCCAGTGTCCGATTTTGGGATGCACCGTCCGAACTTGGGACGCTCAGTCTCGGGTTCTGTGACGCCGGCAAACCGGCCGGAAAGCCAAAATTTGCTGCGGGCTCATCACCAGGCTGTAGGGGGACGGCTTGCCGTCCCCGTATTTCTGCTGGTCCCGACGAGGGTAGGGCAAGCCCTACCCGTACACCGTGTGGGTCCAGCCGTGCGACGCGCGGCGACTCCTGGCCATGCGTCCTCACCTCCATCCTCGCCCTCCCCGATCGACGGAATGGGGTGACACTTTGGCTCTTGCGAGCCGCCCCCGACCGGAGTATCCTCCCTGTGGGGGATAAGTGATAGACCTTCCGGCAGTCAAATCAAAACAATTGAAGAAGAGGAGGCGTACTATATGCCAATCACGGCTGTAGTCGAAAAAAATGCGTATGAAGCGGCGATGGAGAACTTCGATCTCGCCGCGGATGCGCTCGAACTCGACCATAATGTGCGAAATATGATCAAATCTCCCGAACGGGTGCTGACCGTCCACCTGCCCGTTCGGATGGACAACGGGAAGATTCACACTTTTCAGGGTCACCGCGTGCAACACAGCACCGCGCGCGGGCCTGCCAAGGGCGGAATTCGCTACCATCCCCACGTCACATTGGATGAAGTGAAAGCCCTTGCAACCTGGATGACGTGGAAGTGTGCGGTTGTGAATATCCCGTTCGGCGGCGGCAAAGGCGGCGTGACCTGCAATCCGAAGGAGATGTCGCAGGTCGAACTGGAGCACCTCACGCGCCGTTATGCCAGCGCCATTCTTCCCTTGATCGGCCCGGCGCAGGACATCCCCGCACCGGACGTCTATACCAACTCTCAGGTCATGGCCTGGATCATGGATACGTACAGTATGACGAAGGGCTATCCGATTCCGGGCGTGGTCACCGGCAAACCCATTGCTCTGGGCGGCTCGCTGGGCCGCAACGAGGCTACCGGCCGCGGCGTGTTCAATACTCTCCAATCGGCGTGCGAACATCTCCACATTCCGATGAAAGGCGCGAGGGTGGTGGTTCAGGGATTCGGCAATGCCGGTTCCATTGCAGCCCAGTTGCTGCACGCCAATGAGGCCTGCGTGATCGCAGCCAGCGATTCGAAGGGCTGTGTCTACAACCCCAAGGGCCTGGACATCCCGGCACTGATGGCGTACAAGGAGAAAACCGGCGGCGTGACTGCCTTCCCCGGTTCTGAGCCGATCACTCCCGAGCAATTGCTCGCCATGCCTTGTGAGATCCTGGTTCCCGCCGCGCTCGAAAACGCGGTGCAAGCCGAGAACGCCGAAGCGCTGCATACGAAGATTGTCGCCGAGGCAGCCAACGGTCCGTTGACCCCCGAAGCCGACAGAATCCTCGAAGGTAAAGGCGTCTTCATTATCCCGGACATCCTCTGCAACGCGGGTGGCGTCACCGTTTCCTACTTTGAATGGGTGCAGGACGAGCAGCACCTGTTCTGGGAAGCTCAGGACGTTTACAACCGCCTGGAGCGCGTCATGAAGACCAGCTTCAACGACGTGCTGAAGATTCACCTGACGCACAAAGTCGGGATGCGAACCGCTGCGAATATGCTCGGCATCGGCCGGGTGGCGGAAGCTACCGTACTGCGCGGCCTTTATCCGTAACCTTCGCATTATTTTCTTTCGAGCCGGGAGCTGGATGGCAGCTCCCGGCTTTTTTGTGCGCGCGAGCTCAGAGACCCTGTCATCCTGAGCGCAGCGAAGGATCTCCGCAGTCCCTGCGGTTGAACGACCTAAGAACAACTGCAGAGATCCTTCGCTGCGCTCAGGATGACAGACTTTCGAGAGAGCGAAGCGAACGGGCTCAGAATGACAGGCTTTCGAGGACGACCGACGGAGGAAAGGGAAAACGATATGAGCACTGTTGAAACCGAGAAGGAACTCAGCGTGTATGAATCCATGGCTGCGCGGTTCGACGTGGCCGCCGGCAAATTGCAACTGGACGAAGGACTCACGAAGTACTTGCGTTCCCCCAACCGGGAGATCATCGTGCACATTCCCGTGGCGATGGACAATCGTCAGCTCAGGGTTTTTGACGGCTACCGCGTTCAGCACAGCATTGCGCGCGGGCCTTGCAAGGGCGGAGTTCGCTACTCGCCGGATGTGACCCTGGACGAAATTCGCGGACTGGCCGCCGAAATGACCTGGAAATGCGCGGTCGTCAACATCCCCTTTGGCGGCGCCAAGGGCGGCGTCGTCTGCGATCCATCCCAACTCTCGCAGGGAGAACTGGAGCGCATTACCCGGCGCTACACGGCGGAAATCCTGGACTACATCGGACCGGAGCGCGACGTGCCTGCGCCCGACATGAACACCAACGAGCAGACGATGGCCTGGATAATGGACACCTACTCGATGCACATGCGCCACACCGTGACGGCCAGCGTCACGGGCAAACCGGTCGACTTGGGCGGCTCGCAGGGCCGGCGCGAGGCCACCGGCCGCGGTTGCATGATCTCCATCGATGAGGCACTCAAGCGCTTTTGGTGGAAAAGACAGGAAACGCGCGTCATCGTTCAGGGCTTTGGCAACGTCGGCTCGGAGGCCGCGAAACTGCTGCACGAGGAAGGCTACAAAATCATCGGTGTCGCCGACGTCGCGGGCGGAGTCTTCAATGCCAACGGACTGGACATCACCGCCCTGCTGCACTACGCCAAAGAAAACGGAACCGTGAAAGGATTCCCCGGTGGCGAAAGCATCGGGACGCAGGAAATCCTGGAGCAAGAATGCGAGGTGCTCCTTCCAGCCGCGACGGAGAGCGTCATCACCAGCAAAAACGCTCACAAAATCAAGGCTCGCATCCTGGCGGAAGGCGCTAACAGCCCCACCACTCCACCTGCGGACGCTATCCTGTTTGACCGCGGCGTCTTCGTCATCCCCGACATCCTGGCCAATGCCGGTGGCGTCACGGTATCGTATTTCGAGTGGGTGCAGGACCGCCAGGGCTACTTCTGGCCGGAACTCGTCGTTAATGATCGGCTGAAGAACATCATGGTGGCCGCGTTCGACGAAGTGGCGCACTGGGGCGAGAAGCACAAGGTCAATAACCGCATCGCAGCGTACATGCTGGCCATCGACCGCGTCGCCTTCAACGTGAAGCTGCGCGGGATCTACGCGTGAAAACTTAGCGGCCACAGGCGCCTCTTTCAGGTGTGGGAAGTGAGCGGCGATTCGGTCATGATGTCCGTCTCCCGTAGAAGCGTTCGTCGATCGACTCGCCCCGACCCGTAAAATACCGCGCCCGCGCCTTCGCCACGCTTACCTGGGACTGGACCCTGCTCACCGGCCGCCCAACGTTGCATCGAAACCTCCGATTTTCCGCTTTGTTTGACGCGTTTCGTGCGCAAGAATACGTTGGTTTTGCGCACATTGTTTTGCCGACTTCCTTTGTTTTCAATGAGTTCTTAGCTTCGTTCCCACGATTTTGTGTTTTTTCGTCGGCTGACAGGTCCTTATCGCCCGCGCCGCTCGCAGATTCTGGTACGGGCACGCCATGGCGTGCCCCTACGGCCGCGCTGGGATCGTTGGACGCGGGTTCAAACCGGCTCCCCTCGGGTTCGGGTAGGGGCGGTTCGCGAACCGCCCCTACGGCTTCTAGCCTATCAGGTCGGGGATGGAAAAATGGGAAATGGTGTGAAAATTGAGACTAATTATATTTAGTGCAATGGAATCAAGGGGTTGGCGAGGCGAAGTTTTTTCACATTGTGAAAATTAGGGCTTGAGGTGTGGCATTTTGACACATATATGCAGAAAACTGCATATTAGCCAGACGTAGGGGGACGGCTTGCCGTCCCCGCATTCTTGCTGGCCCCGACGGGGGGTAGGGCAAGCCCTACCCCTACACCGCCTGTCGCCGAAAGGGGCCGGCGTATGGCGAAGCTCCCCGGTCCACAGACAACGCGCCTCGAGGGATTGCAGGGCTACGGCTGGCGCCAGGTGGCGGAGAATGGAATTGACAGGTCAACCAGCGAGGGTGTAACTAAGGGCTATCGAGACGGTTGTGCGGCGGCGAGCCGTGGGGTGAAGAAGATGCTTAGCTGGCCCTCAGACACCCAGTTGGCCCTCCTGCTTGTCTTCTGCATTCTACTTGTCCCTGTCTTGGGGGCGTGTCTTGCAGGGTTCTTTCTTATGCAGAGATCGCACGCGGGGAGGCAACGCAGTAGCGGGAAAAAGAAACCGGGTGATGCCCGCAGGCATCCTCCCGACATCGCAGGCGACGCAAGGGCGGCGATTGACCGAGCCAGCTACAGGCTTGTGCGGTCGGCCGCAGAGTGCAGTTACGTCTTTCCGTGGACGCTCACTGCTAAGGATGCCGACGAGGAAATAATCTTCACCCGCCGCTACCTTCTCGATTCCGCCCTGAGGGATGGGCTGCGGGTCGAAGAGGTCGTCAGTTCTCCTCGCAATACCATTCCCAGGTTCCCCGTCGCCTTCCGTTTGGTCGACGACATCGGCCAGGACATCACTTGGAGCATCGGGAGGGTAGGAACTTAGAGAGCCGGCTTGGCGTGGACCCAAGCCCTATGGCTTCAATCGAATCTGGACGGATTGCAGGGCTGCGCCAGCCGGTGGATGACGGCGCGGCACAGTTGTGCTACAAAGAGACGTGAGGGAAAGGACGGAAAGCAGATGGCAAGTCTCGATTGGTCCCAATGCCCCGCCGTGGAGAGTATCCCGGGCAAGGTGAGCGGTGCATGGGTTTTTAAGGATACGCGAATGCCGGTGGCCACCGTATTCGAGAACCTTGAGTCCGGGGCCACCGTCGACGAGATCATCGAGTGGTTCGACGTGACACGGGAACAGGTCGTCGCGGTGCTGGAATTCGCCGCCCGGAGTCTCGATCCGCCGGGTCCACACCTGCCTGAACACCGCTCAGAAAAGTCCTTCAATGCGCATACTGTTTGACCACGGCACACTTGCCCCGCTTATTCAGTTTCTCACAGGCCACGCCGTCACGAGAGCAAAGGACATGGGCTGGGACCGGCTGGTAAATAGCGAGTTGCTTAACGCTGCCGAAGAAGCCGGGTTTGAGGTTCTGATTACTACGGACAAGAATATTGCGAGCCAGCAGAACCTGAGGGGCCGAGCCATGGCGATAGTGGTGCTTGGCAATCCCCAATGGCGTGTCGCGCAGCGTTACGTACGCAAAATAGCCGAGGCCGTGAATGCCGCCACGCCCGGCAGTTACTTCGAGATCGAAATCCCATTCGAATAGCGAAAGTGCCGCAAACGTGGCGAAGCTGTGCGGTTCGCAGGAAGAACCGCAGACTTCGAAAAACACGAAGTCTGCGCTACCCCTACGAACGCCGGCGAGCGGGATTCTTCTTCAAAGTGCGTAGCGCATCTTCGGCGGCGGCGATTTGGCGGGCGACTTGGCGGGGAGCGGTTCCGCCAGTCACATTTCTACGATTGACGGCCTTTTCAGGGGAGACGGCAACGCGGCGCAAGGACTCGTCCCAGGAAGGTATGAAGCGCCGGGCTTCGGCGGCGCTGAGGCCGGCGAACGTCCGCCCATGAGCTGCGCAGTAGCTGACCAGTTTTCCTACCTGCTCGTGGGCTTCGGCGAAGGGCGCGCCACGGCGAACGAGTTCGTCGGCCAAGTCAGTCGCGGTCAGAAAGCCTTGCGTGGCGGCGTCTTCCATTCTTTCAGGATGAAGCTGAAGCGTGGCGGCCACACGGGATGCAATCACCAGCGCCTCACGAGTGGTATCGACGGCGCAGAACAACGCCCCCTTATCCTCCTGCAGGTCGCGATCATACGCCAGGGGAAGGCCTTTCACGAGCGCCAGCAGTCCCGTAAGCCTGCCTAGCACCGTCGCGGACTTGCCGCGGATCAGTTCCAGCGAATCGGGGTTCTTCTTCTGCGGCATCAGGCTGCTGCCGGTGCTGTAAGCGTCGGCCAATTCCACAAAGCCGAAACCGGGCGAGGAGTAGATGATCAGGTCCTCCGCCCAGCGGCTGAGGTGAAGCATGGTCAGCGCGCAGGCAAAGGCCAGCTCGAGGACGAAATCCCGGTCGGAGGTGACGTCCAGGCTGTTGGAGGCCGGGCGCGCAAATCCCAGGGCCCGCGCCAGGCGCTCCCGGTTCAACCTGTAGGCGGTCCCGGCCAGCGCTCCCGCCCCCATCGGCAGTTCGTCGGCGCGCCTGCGGCAGTCATCGAGCCGGGAGGCGTCGCGCTTGAACATTTCAAAATAGGCAAGCGCATAATGCGAGAAAAGAATCGGCTGGGCGGGCTGAAGATGAGTGTAGCCGGGCATCACCACGCGAGGATGGCGCCGCGCCTGGCCGAGCAGCGCCTCGAGCATGCCGGCCAGAGCCCGTTCGAGATCCGCGGTGGCGTCCTTGACGTACAGGCGGGCTTCCGTGGCCACAAGGTCGTTGCGGCTGCGGCCGGTGCGGAGTTTGCCTGCCAGAGCGCCGATTCGCCGCCCCAGTTGCGCCTCGACCCAGGTGTGCACGTCCTCGCTCGATTGCCCCCTGGCCCAACCGGGACGACGTTCGACGCCGCGGCGGATGGCTTCGAGTGCGCGCCCCAAGCGGCGCGCCTCCGCGGGCTTCAACACGCCCACCCGGCCCAACTCTTGAACGTAGGCAAGGTTGACTCGCAGGTCATAGAGGATGAAACGCTGGTCGAGAGAGAAGGATTCGGAGAATTCTTCAAAGCGCGGATCGCGGCGGCCGGTGAAGCGTCCTCCCCAGAGTTTCATTCGGTTGTCCATGTCGACGAGGGGAAAGCTCCTCGTTTGTCATTCTGAGCGAAGCGAAGAATCCCGGCAGTTCCCCAACCGTGCAACTGCAGAGATCCTTCGCTGCGCTCAGGATGACAGGCCCCTGGGCGTTAAGGAAGTAGCACAGGCACTCTTGCCTGTGGTCTGCTCAAAGTGCGCCCCACGGCACAGCCAAGAGTGGCTGTGCTACCTGCGGGCCAGCGCTACGCGCGTCTTGCCTTCCGTGCCGCGCGTTTGGCAGCCGCAAGGCGCAGCGGCAAGCCGAGGATGTTAATGAATCCCTCAGCATCTTTCTGGTTATAATCCGAGCTCATAACAAAGCTGCCGATGCTAGTGTCGTAGAGAGAATTCTCCGACTGCCGGTCGAGAACGCGCAGGTTGCCCTTGCAAAGCCCCAGCTTGACCGTTCCGGACACGTCCCCCTGGGTGGCATCGACGAAGCTGTCCAGGGCTTCGCGAAGGGGTGTAAACCACTGTCCATAATAGACCAGTTCGGCGTAGCGCAGCGCCATATGCTGCTTGTAATGGTAAGTCTCCCGATCCAGGCAGAGCGATTCGAGTTCCTGGTGGGCCAGCATGATCATCGTGCCCGCGGGAGTTTCGTAGGCGCCGTGCGACTTGATTCCCACCAGCCG
>Ga0181538_10002142_pt1 | contig 20950 bp, 17 predicted proteins | sample PEATcosm2014_Bin_40_FD_119773 | JGI IMG/M metagenome (GOLD analysis project Ga0181538, IMG submission 119773) | Peatland microbial communities from MTU Mesocosm Facility, Houghton, MI, USA - PEATcosm2014_Bin23_30_metaG | ecosystem: Environmental > Terrestrial > Soil > Wetlands > Peat | place... | reverse complement strand
CAAGTAGAGTCCCATGGAAGAGCCGGGGGAGAGCACGCGGGGAGTTTTCGAGTCGCTGGGGCGGCTGCTGAAGACGGTTATCGTCATTGCGCATAACCGGCTTGAGCTGTTTCTGGTCGAAGTGCAGGAGGAGCGCTGGCGTTTCTTTAATGCGTTGCTTCTGGCGGGAGTGGTCCTCATCCTGGCGTTGATGACCCTGATGGCGGCCACCATCACGATTGTGGTCGTCTGCGTGAAAGCGGATCGCCTCGATCTGGTCGTCGCGCTGGTGCTGGTGTACCTGGCGGCGACGATCTTTTCCTTGTGGCGGCTGCATACCCGGATGAAGAACTGGGTGCCGTTCTCCGCGACCCTGGCCGAGATCAAGAAGGACAAGGCGTGTTTGGACGAATAGAACTAGCCAAACTGGCACAGGAGAAGAAGACCCTCGTGGCGGAGAGCGGTCTCAACCGGCTTGTGCTCCAGGCCGAGATCCAGGACTTGCGAGACGCTACGGCGTGGGTGAGCGAGGCCGCCCGCTGGCCGCGCAAGGCCGGGCCGCTGCTGCTCCTGCTGGCCCCGCTCGCAGGCTTCCTGATGGCGAAGGGTTCTCGCCGCCCGGATTCCTGGCTCAACAAGTTGGCCGTAGCGGCTAAGTGGATTGGACCGCTGTTCTCGTTGTGGAAAAGCTTCGCTGCCAGCCGGAAGGAGGCTGAAGCCGGGGAGCCCGCCGCCTGATGCAGGCGGGCGGTTATTTCGGAACCAGGTGAGCGGCGAGTTTTGCCGCCTTGTCCTCCCGCTGGTCCACAGCACCGGCTTCCATTCTCGCGGGTGTCAGCTCCTGGCCGGAATTCTCGCTCTCCGTTGATTCTCCCTCACCGTCGGCCATGCTGGAGCAGGAGGCGCAAATGTTCGGGTTGCGCGAGAGGGCGTTCCCTGTTTCAGGCATCGGCTCGCCACAGCATCTGCAAATACGGAAGTGCATGCGTTTGTGCGCCGTTAGTCGCCAAAGCGCGGACTGACTGGCGGTGGATTACCTTGAGGGGCTTGGATTAGTATGCAGTAAACTCCCCTTCTCTGACACCGCCACCTCAAACCTCTAATGGCGATCCCCGATAATGCCATCACCCACACCTGCCGCCTCGGCTTCAAGTTGCTCCTATTTCACTAATCCTGGGGATACTGTTGCAAAAGCGAGCCAGCAAAGCAAGAGATTTTTGACAGGGTGTCGTGTAACTTTCAAAACCGGAATTCTGTGTGCGATCAAAACCAGACAGCCCTGTGCGATCAAAAGTGGACGGGGTATCAGAAGACCGGGCAATGGAGCAGAACGAGGGGTTTGGCCTTGGGGTCTGGCGCGTGTTGGAGGTAAAAGAGGTCTCCGTCGGGTCGCAGGCAGCGGACGACGGTCGAGCGGGGTGGGGCGGCAATGGAATGACGCTGGTCGTGAACGGGGACTTTGCCATCATCGCCGACGCGGACATGGGTACGTTGGCTCCAAACATAGGGCCACCAGGGACAGGCGGGAGCGGGGCGCAAAACCGAGCGTTTTTCCGTCAAGGCCAAGTCGCGAGCCGCGTGCGGGGTGGTGCCGAGTTCGCGGTGGATTTCGTGCTGGTTGGCGTGGGGAAGCAATTGGGCGAGCAGGTGGTTGGCGCCGCAGAGTTCGAGGATCTGATCGGCGGCCAGGAGAGGGGGCAGACGTTTTTGCCAGTAGTCGTGACGGCGTTCGATTTTACCTTTGGCTTGAGGGGTGGGGGCGTAGCGCAGGGCGACCCCATAGAAGTGGAGGGCGGCGCCCAGTTGGGTGAAGGCGTCGGGGTTGTGAGTGTAGAAGAAGGAATGGTAGTCCACGTAGAGGGCCAGGGGCAGGCCGTGGGCTTGGAAAGTGCGGGAGAGGAAATCGAAGTGAGACAGGAGGGTTTCGCTGGGATAGAGGCGGGCGCCGGTGTTGTAGCGGGTGGCGTCGTCGATTAGATCGAGTAGGACCTGCTTGTCGAGGGAACAGGGCAGCCAGGCGTGGGGACTGGCATCGTATTGCCAGAGAGCGCCCCAGTCGCGAACTTGCCAGCGTTTGACGGGTTGGGGAGCTTGTTTGTAGCGGGTATCGGGGGCCAGTCGGTTTTGGAGGGCCCAACGGCGCACGCTGGCGCGGTCGGTCTGGAAGCCCAGGCGGCGGTGGAGTTCGCTGGCGGCGGCGCTGTAGGAGGAGGCCGGCTTGGAGGAGAGAAGCTTGGTGAGCAGGGCGGTGACTGCGGCGGACCAGTCCGGATGGTGATCGCCGCCGGAACGGCCAGGCGACCAGGCGTCAGCTTGACTGTGGGCGCAGGCGTGGAGGTAGTTGCTGTAGAGCTCGTAGAAGCGGGCACGCCCCAGGCCCAATTCGTCGGCGGCCGCACGCGCCGTGAGCTGCTGGGCGCGATGCTGGGCTAAGAGGTGACGAACGAAGGGAGCCGGAAGGCGCTGAATTAATTGTTTTCCATGGCCGCCAAGAGTAATCGAAAGGTGGATTTTTCGCTCTTAGAACTGATCCCGGCAGGGGCTAGCCGGGCGGCCCTGGGGCCGCCCGACCTGCCGGTTATCAGACTTCAGGCGGCGCTCGGGTTGCGTCCCCGCAGAGCCCTATCCTCCGCTGAAGCAACGCACAGAGTATCAGCCGAGCCTAGGCCGACAAGAGGTCACCAGCATTATTCCACTTTTGATCGCACAGGGCTGTCTGGTTTTGATCGCACCACGACAGAGATTTTTGACAGGGCCTCTTGGCCGGGCGTTACTGGACAGTACCCCCAACCCGTGAGCGCAAAGGCCCAAACCCGAAACCCGAAATCCGAAATGCCCGAGTGTGGCTTCGGCCTTCGGTATTCGGCCTTCTTCCGGGTTTCGGCCCTCGGATTTCGGATTTGGGGGGCTGGCGGCGGGTGGTACTGTCCGCCCTTCTTGACCGACGTTCTTGCGAGCGCAACTTTACGCGGTCACTGCGTGGCCGCCGCTAAGCAGTTGCGTTCGTAGCGGCCAGCTCCTCCTCAAAATCCACGATCTGCTTTATCTGCGTCAGGAACCAACGGTCGATCCTGGTAAGCTGGAAGATTTCATCGATGGTGAACCCGGCGCGCAGGGCGTGGCGGATGAAGAAGATACGCTCGGCGTTGGGCACGCTCAGCCTGGGGGCGATCAAGTCGCGCGGAAGGATGTCGCGATCGGCATAGACTTTTTCGCCAAAGCGCCACGGCTTGCCGTCGCCTCCCAAGCCATACCGCCCGATCTCCAGCGAGCGCAGCGCCTTCTGCAACGATTCCTTGAATGTGCGGCCGATGGCCATCACCTCGCCGACGCTTTTCATCTGGGTGTTCAACGTCGGGTCGGCCTGGGGAAACTTCTCGAAGGCGAAGCGGGGGACTTTGGTGACGACGTAATCAATGGTCGGCTCGAAGCTGGCAGGGGTCTCGCGGGTAATGTCGTTCCTGATCTCGTCGAGCAGGTAGCCGACGGCGAGCTTGGCGGCGATCTTGGCAATCGGAAAGCCGGTGGCTTTGGAGGCCAGGGCGGAAGAGCGTGAGACGCGCGGGTTCATCTCGATGATGACCATGCGCCCGTTGTCCGGGTTCACCGCGAATTGGATGTTGGACCCGCCGGTTTCGACCCCGACCGCACGGATCACGGCGAACGAGGCGTCGCGCATGATTTGGAACTCCTTGTCCGTGAGCGTCTGGATCGGCGCGACGGTGATGGAATCGCCGGTATGGACGCCCATCGGGTCGAAGTTCTCAATTGAGCAGATGACGACGCAGTTATCTTTGCGGTCGCGCATCACCTCCATCTCGAACTCCTTCCAGCCCAGGAGCGATTCCTCGATAAGGATTTCGGACACGGGCGACAGTTCGAGGCCGCGCTTGGCCATCTCGTCGAACTCCTCGCGGTTGTAAGCGATGCCGCCGCCTGTGCCGCCAAGCGTGAACGCCGGGCGGATGATGAGGGGAAACCGGCCGATCATTTCCGTGACTTGGCGCGCCTCTTCGAGGTCGTGGGCGGTGCCGCTGATGGGCACGTCGAGCCCGATGGAGAGCATCAGGTCTTTGAACACCTGCCGATCCTCGCCGCGCCGAATGGCCTCGGCGTTGGCGCCAATCATCTCGACACCATATTTATCCAAAGTCCCGCGGCGGCTGAGGGCCATAGCGGTATTCAGGGCGGTCTGGCCGCCGAGCGTCGGCAGCAGCACGAGCTTGCCGTTCGCCTCGATGCGCCTCATCTCCGCGACTTCGCGGGCGATGATCTTGTCGATGCACTCCGGGGTGATGGGCTCGATGTAAGTGCGGTCGGCAAACTCCGGGTCGGTCATGATCGTGGCCGGATTCGAGTTCACCAGGATGACGCGATAGCCCTCCTCCTTGAGCGCCTTGCAAGCTTGGGTGCCCGAATAATCAAACTCGCACGCCTGCCCGATGATGATCGGGCCGGCGCCGATGATCAGGACAGAATGAATGTCGGTGCGCTTCGGCATAAAGGCGCGGGGAATAAACCGCATCCCAAGCCGGTTGTCAGTGTTAAAGTTGCGAGCGAACGAAGGGCTTGAAGCGCCCTGATGGACCCTGCGACACGCGAGGGTTTCCCGAAATAGCCACAGTACTCATCAGCCGCGCGCCTGACCGAGCGCCCCCTCACCCCGTCTCTCCTCTTCGGAAGGAATGAGGAGAGGGAATCGTCGGCAGCTCCCTGGCGAACCCATGCGCGCCGGTTGCTTTTTCGTGGCCAAGGCCGGGTGCTTGGGACATAAAGAGGCTAGAGCACATGATACTTCTTCAGCATCTGACAAAGCGCTTCGGGGCGCAGACCGCGGTGGATGACCTTTCGTTCGAGGTGCCGGCCGGCCAGATTCTGGGATTCCTCGGTCCCAACGGTGCCGGAAAATCCACCACGCTGAAGATGCTGACGGGCATGCTCGAGCCGACCAGCGGAACGGCCACCATTTGTGGCTTTGATCTGCTCCGGGAACCTGTTGAAGTGAAGCGGCACGTCGGATTTGTCCCGGAGTCGGGGGCAGTGTTCGAGTCGCTGACAGGGCTTGAGTATCTCGAAATGGTGGCCGCGCTGTATGCCATACCTCCCGAGGCGGCGCGCGCCCGCATCCGGCAGTTCATCGCGTTTTTCGATCTAAGCTTCGAGACGCTGACGGACAAGTTGCTGGGGGCTTACTCCAAAGGCATGCGGCGGAAGGTGGTCATTACCGCCGCTCTGCTCCACAACCCGCCGGTGGTATTCTTCGACGAACCGCTGGATGGTTTGGATGCCAATGCGGCCGTCGGGTTCAAGGCGCTCATCCAGACCCTGGCTCACGAGGGCAAGACGATTGTGTACAGCTCGCACATTCTCGATGTGGTGGAGCGCGTGTGCGACCGGGTGATCATTATCGATAAGGGCCGAATGCAGGTGGACGGCCAGCCGGCAGAGTTGCTGGCGGCACACGGCGCGGACACGCTGGAACGGTTGTTCACGCAATTGACCGGCGGCACAGAGTTGGAGCGCCGCGCCGCTGACTTCGCCAAGACCTTCCGGCCATGACCCCCACCGCAGGGCAAAGCAGCCCGCCGCCGCCGCCCAACGAGGAAGCGGGGAAGCAAGCGGACAGCGGACCGCGCAGCGCTCGGGTGGCGCTGTCGCCGGAACGCACGCTGCGCCGGCTGTTTCTAACTCTATTTCTGCGCGGGCGCTCCTCGCGCGGCCTGCAAAAGGACAGCGCGCCGAAGTCGGTCGGATCCAAGCTTGCGCTTACCCTGGTGTTCTACGCGCTGTTCGGCCTGTTCGCGCTGTTCTTCCATGGGCAGCCGGTCTTCGCGCTATCCGTCTATCTGCACGGGATGACGTTCGTCTTTCTCGGCATGTTCATTGCCGCGTCGGCGGGCGAAGTGCTCTTTAACAAAGAAGAGGCGGACATCCTCTTGCACCGGCCGGTAACGCCCAGCGCGTTGTTACGGGCCAAGGTCGGCGTCCTGGTGGAGGTTTCGCTTTGGCTGGCGGGCGCCTTTAACCTCGGCGGCTTCATTGTCGGCGTGACCGCCAGAGACGGTGGGTGGTCCTTTCCCTTCGTCCACGCCGCGTCCACCAGCCTGGAGGCGCTGTTCGCTACTGGCTGCGTGGTGCTGACGTACCAGGTCTGCCTCCGCTGGTTCGGACGCGAGCGGCTGGAGGGACTGATGACGACGACGCAGGTATTCGTGGCCATTGCGGCGGTGCTGGCGGGCCAGTTGATGCCGCGAATGATGGGCGGGGTTGGCGGCAAGGTGACTCTGGCAGCCAGTTCATGGTGGGTGTGTCTGCTGCCGCCGGCGTGGTTCGCCGGGCTGGACGACGCGCTTGCGGGGAGTGGAGCCCGCGGTTCGTGGGCGCTGGCCGGGTGGGGGGTGGCGGCCACTGCGATGGTTTTGTGGCTGGCGTTTGGAACACTGGCGCGCGATTACGGGGCGGGGCTGCAATCCCTCGGCGAAGCAGCTACTCGGCGCCCACAAAGACGCGCCCGCCGCCGCTGGATCGACGTGGCCGTGTCTGTGCCGCCACTGCGATGGTGGCTGCGCGATTCGGTATCACGGGCGGCGTTCCTGCTCACGGCGGCTTACCTGATGCACGACCGCGATACAAAGCTGCGGGTGTATCCTGGCTTGGCGCCGATGTTGGTGATGCCGGTCCTGTTTCTGGTGCAGGACCATGGCCAGGGCGACAAAGGCGGGTTCGGGGGCGCTTTCGCCGGCGTGTTCATCGGTCTCATCCCGGTGCTTGGGCTGACCCTGGTGCAGTACTCGCAGCAATGGCAGGCAGCGGACCTGTTTCGAGCTGCCCCAATAGCGGGTCCTGCTCCGCTGTGCCACGGAGCTCGTCGGGCAGTTTTACTTCTTCTGACCCTGCCTGTGTTGTTGATCTTCGGGCTGATTGCCTGGGTGGTGCGGGGGAACGCTTCCGAACTGGCCCTGCTGCTTCCAGGTGTTATCGCGCTCCCGCTCTTTGCGCTGCTCCCGAACCTTGGCGGCAGAGGCGTGCCCCTGTCCTTGCCCACCGAAGAGGCGAAATCGACCAGCCGTGGCCTGCAGATGATCGGCGTGATGATGGTGTCGGGGATATTGTCGGCACTGGCTTCCTGGGCGTGGTCAGGCAGTTGGTTCGGGTGGCTGCTGCTGATTGAGTTGATCGTGGCGAGCGTGGTGTATGTGGGCCTGCGCGCCTCGATTTCCACCGCCCGGTGGCCGCCGTTGGAGTAGCTGCGGGGAAGGTGCTGGGAGGCGTACTGGACAGTACCACCCGCCGCCAGCCGCCCAAATCCGACTTCCGAGGGCCGGATTTGGGCCTTTGCGCTCACGGGCTGGTGGTGCTGTCCAGATACGCCCGGTGCTGGGGAATCAAGTTGATTCGCCGTCCCAGGTGGTTAGTTTGGGCGCGAGTATGTCTTCAACACCAGTGCGTGAACTAATTCCGGTGCTGCAAGTGGCCATTGGCCCGGTGATCCTGATTTCGGGTGTGGGCCTGCTGCTCCTGACATTGACAAACCGTTACGGGCGGACGATTGACCGGTCGCGACAACTTGTGGGGGAGCTGCGGGACTGCACCGAGGCGGACCGGCAACGCCTGGACGGGCAGGTGAGGATACTCTATCGGCGGGCGCGATTGATCCGGCTGTCGATCCTGCTGGCGGGGGTAAGCGTGCTGCTTGCGTCGTTGCTGATAATTGTGCTGTTTCTGACAGCGTTGTGGAAGCTGGAAGTTGGGTTGTTGATGAGCCTGCTGTTCATCGCGTGCATGGTGGCGCTGAGCGGGTCGCTGGTGGCGTTTATTCGAGACATCAACCTGTCGCTGGGCGCGCTGAAGCTCGAGCTGGAGTATCAGAGGAAGGACCCTGGGGAGGCAGCAGCGTCCGAACCAGCCAGGCGGTTAGGAGCGTAATGGTCGCCCCGATGAGGGTGTACCAAGGCCAGAACACCTCGGTGCCAACGACCTTTATCCAGAGCGCTTTGGTGAAATCGATCTTAGGCAGGAGTTGGATGGCAGTCATCGTCGCCAGGGAGACGACCATGCCGGTGATGACCGGGATGCTCCGGCCTTGTTTCCAGAACACCGCCAGCGCAAGGCCGCCGACAAGCGCCCCGCTGGTAAGGCCCCGCAGAGCGAAGGCGGCGTTCAACACGAAGGCGACCTGGCGGCTCAGATAAGCCGTAAGGATCAAAGCGACCGCCCAAAAGACCGTGGACACTTTGCTAAAGCGCAGGAAGAAGCCTTCGCTGCGTCCGGGGAGGATGTGCTTCACGAAGTCCATGGTGGAGACGGAGGCCAGGGAGGTGAGCGCGGAACTCACCGAGGACATGGCAGCCGAGAGGATGGCGACAATCAGAAATCCTTTCAGGAGATGCGGCACCTCGGTCATCATGAAGATGGGGAAGATGAAGTCATTGGCGGTGATGCCGGAGCCGGGACGGGTTTCGGGCAGCGGGATCTGAAAAGGGTGGCCCTGGTAAAACACCCAGAGCATCGCCCCCACCAGCAAGAAGATGAGGAAGAGAGGGAAGATCACGACGGCGCTCAGGGCCAGCGCTTTGCGGCCATCGGCGACGTTCTTGCAGGCGAGCACCCGTTGCACGATCAACTGCTCCGCCCCGTGGGACGAGAGCACCAGCACCGTGCCGCCGATGACACCCATCCAGATGTTAAAGGGCGCGCCAAGAAGGAACTTCGCCAGGGAGACACCAGGCGGGGGTGTGACATTCAACCAGTGGAGCTTGCCGGCTGCGAGGGCTTTGAAAAACACCGCGCCCATCCCGCCGTCCACGAGCGTCGGGATGTAGCAGAGGGCGAAGACGCCCCCTAGAAGAAACAGGCCGAACTGGACCGCGTCCGTCCAAATCACCGCCTTGACGCCGCCGACGTAGGTGTAAAGCAGCGAGAGAATAACGAAGAGGAGAATCGCGCCGAGGATGGGATCGCCGGTGCCGAAGCCGAGCAGCTTGTCTCCCAGTATGAGTTTCACGGGGATGCTGGCCACATAGACGCGCACGCCGGCAGCCAGGGTCTCGCTGATGAGGAAGAACCCGCCGGCGGTCTGGCGCGCGCAGGGTCCGAAAGTGTTGGCGAACAATTGATAGGGTGAATAGATCTCGCCCTTGAAATAGTATGGCACGAGGACGATCGCCAGGAGGATGCGGGCAATGACATAGCCAATGATCATCTGGAGGAACGCAATGTCGCCGCCGTAAGCCATGGCGGGCACGCCGATGATGGTCAAGGCGCTGGTCTCGGCGGCGACGATGGACAGGCCAATCCCCCACCAGGGAATGTTCTTGCTGCCGAGAAAATAATCGCGGGTATTGTGCTGGTCTTTCCCGAACCACAAGCCGAGCGCGATGATGCCGAGCACATAGAGCAGGATGACCACCCAATCACCCGCGCTGAAGTAGGTGTTCATGCCGTTAAGAGTGCTCATTTAGCGGGAGGGCGAGCGTCCCCGCGAGCCCAAATTTGAAGGGAGGGCGAGGGCGCATCCGGACAGTACCACCCGACGCCAGCCGCCCAAATCCGAATCCCGAACGCCGAATCCCGATGGCCGAAGCCACTCTCGAGCATCTCGGGTTTCGGGTTTCGGGTTCCCGCCTTCTTTCGGCCCTCGGATTTCGGGCTTCGGGATTGGGCCTTTGCGCTCGCCGGGACGCTCGCCTCCCGGAACACGCGTCGTCAGAATGACTGAGCCGACGCGCCCGTTGGTCGCGCCAGCAGGGCTTCCAGGGCTGCGGGCAAACCGGCGCAAAGGGTGTCGAACAGGGCGCGGCATTGGTGTTCGGAGAGGCCCAACATGCGGGCGCCAGAATAGATGAAGCTGCGCGTGGTCTGGTGGGCGTAACCGAGCAGGCCCTGTCGCAAGGGCAATGAGTAAACAGCCATCGTCAGGCCATAGACCAGCGTGTGCCAGCCTTCCGCCTTGTCGCTTTCGACGGCGCGCAGGTAGCGCTGGACCACGCGCTCATCGCGCAAGGGACGCAGCTTCCGCAACTGGTATTGGCCGACGCGGTGACTGGCGGGGACGAAAGCCCGCAGGACAGGCTCCCCCAAGAGACGGCGATCGAGGGCCACGAGTTCGCGCACCTCGTGGCGAGTCGCGTGGCCGTGGGCGTGCCAGATGACCGGCAGCTCGAAGGGAAGCAGGACTTGGGCGTGGTAATCGCGCAGGAATTGGCGGAGCGAAGGAAGGTTATGGACTGGCGCCAGCCGCAAGGAGGCGGAAACCGAGCCGAGCGTGACCAGGCCGTCCGCCGAGCCGAGTTGCTCGGCCAGGGGATGATAATCGCCCAGCCACTCGGTGGCGTCGCTCAATGCCAATTGTGATTGCTTGACCATTTCGGTGGTCGGCAAGACCGGGCCGCCAGGCCCGGTTACTCGCCATAACAGTTTTACGGTGGTCTTGCCGCAGAATGAATGCCAGCAGTTAAAGTTGCATACGGAACTTTAAAGCCTTGCACTCGGCGTCGCGGCTCCTTAAAATTCCACTGTCTCTCTGCCGCCGAAGCTCTTCAACGCAGTTAACGATCCCACGATTCGTTGCCAATGGGTGCCGTGCCAAAATAGCTTGCCGCAGCGGCTGCAGACAAAGAACTCATCCAGCCAGCGGTAGGTCCGGGGCGGGATACGCTGGTGCAGTGCTTCCTTCGAGCCCCGGTGCAGCTCGCCGCCGCAGCTCATGCAACGCGGCCCGCGGAGCGTGAGACCGAACTCGCGGAACACCAGCGCCAGTTGCTCTGGGATCCTCAGCGTCGGTGGCAGCCAAAAAGCAGGTATGATCCGGTCGCGCAGGAGCCGGCGTTCCATCAGCATGCCGTCCGTCGTAAGCACCGTGGCCCGGGCATTCCGCGCCCGGCGCAGCAATTCGTCGTCAGCGATGTCCGGCTGCCAGGCGGCGTCGTAGCCCGCCGCCCGCAGCCACCTGGCCAGCCCCCCAAGCCCGGCATCGCACAAGAATAGGGCAGGCGCCGGCTGAGAAGTGGACTGTTGAAAAGGCTTGCTGGTGGCGAGCCGCTCATTAACCTGCGCCAGGGCATCGGCCAGGGAAATGCCGTCGCTCGCGCTCAAGCGCCGGGCCTTGGCAACCAGCCATTGCACGCCTTGCTCCAGCCGTCGCGCCCGCGCGCGTCGCAGCAACGCGCGGAACCGATCCTCGTAACCTCTGCGAATCCGGCTCACCAGCGAAGCTTAGCCACAAACTCGCGTGAGGGGAATAGTCCCGATTCAGGAACGGGGTGGGGACGGCTCGTCCCCAATCCTCTGCCCTCCAAAACAGAACCTGTGGGGACGAGCCGTCCCCATCCCTGTTTCGTCGCCTTCCTCAATCGGCCCTGGCGCGGGGAGAACTGAAGAAAAATGCAGCCGTGTATTTTGCGCCAGTCGTGGTAGATATGGCCTATGAAGCTGTGTTTGATCCTCTTTGCCACGCTGCTGGCCGCAACTGCGCCCGCCGCGGATTGGCCCCAATGGCGCGGGCCGAATCGCAATGGCGTTTCCGCGGAGAGCATTGGGACTTCATGGGGTGCCAACGGACCCAAAGTGCTGTGGCGCGCCTCCGTCGGCACGGGCTTTTCCTCGATCTCCGTCAGCCAGGGACGGGCTTACACGATGGGCAACACGAACAACCAGGACACCGTCTGGTGCTTCGACGCCACGAACGGCAAGCCCCTCTGGCGCCAAACCTATGCCGCGCAGCTCGGCCCCCAATGGTATGAAGGCGGCCCGGGCTCGACGCCGACCGTGGACAACAATCGCGTCTTCACCATCAGCAAATGGGGCGACGTCTTCTGCTTCGACGCCGCCAAGGGCACCGTCCTCTGGCAGCGTGACCTCCGCCAGGAGGGCATAAGGCCCAACCGCTGGGGCTTCGCCGGGTCGCCGCTGATCTGGAGTAACCTTGTGATTCTTAATGCCGGCGCTGCGGGAGTTGCTCTGGACCGCAGCACGGGCCGCGTCGCCTGGTTAACCGGTACCAATCAGGGCGGTTACGCGAGCCCAACGCGCTTTGACTTCGGCGGCCGTGAGTGCGTGCTGATCTTCGCGGCCAAGCACCTGGTTGCCCTCGAGCCCCTGACCGGGCGCGAACTCTGGCGGCAATCCTGGGAAACGGGCTGGGACACCAATATCACGGACCCTGTAGTCCGCGACGGGAACATCTTCATTTCCAGCTTCACCCACGGCTGCGGACTGTTCTCCTTGTCGAACGGTACCCCGGTCATGACTTACACCAACAGTGTCCTTTTCAACCACATTAACCCGGGAATTCTGATCGGCGATTACCTCTACGCCTTCAGCGGCGAGGCCAAGAAGGACACCGACTTCCGCTGCGTCCACCTGCCCACCGGGGCGCTGAAATGGGTGCGTAAGGACCCCGCGTTCGGCTCGCTAATCCTGGCCGGGGACAAGCTGATTGTGCTCTCGGAAAAGGGCGAATTGATGCTGGCACAGCCATCGCCGGCCGAATTCAAGCCTCTGGCGCGCGCCAGTGTGCTGTCTGGGGTCTGCTGGACCACTCCCGCGCTGGCCGACGGTCGGCTCTACATCCGCAATGCTCGCGGTGAGCTGCGCTGCCTCGCCCTGACCCCAAAACCTTGACGCCCGGCTCGCGCCGCAAAAGCGGTCATTCGTATGGAATTCTATTGGAATACTATTGGAATACTATTGGAATTCCTATGGAACATCCCGCAGGCAACACCGGAGCAACACGCCAGCTACGCGCCATCAACTGGCCAACCAGTAGCGCACTTTAGCTTGCCCTCCCCCGCCATTCCTGCCATCTAAACCACGCTCAAAATGCGTATTTTATCCGGCATACAGCCTTCGGGCGCGTTGCATCTCGGCAACTACTTTGGCATGATGAAGCCCGCCATCGAGCTTCAGGAAAAAGGCCAGGCGTTCTATTTCATCGCCAACTATCACTCGATGACCTCGCTGGTTGATCCCGTGGAGCGCCGCCAGAACACGCTCGACGTGGCCCTCGACTTCCTCGCCTGCGGCCTTGACCCGAAAAAGACAGTGTTCTTCCGCCAGTCCGACGTGCCGGAAGTCACCGAGCTGACCTGGATGCTGAGCACGGTGACGCCAATGGGCCTTTTGGAGCGCTGCACCAGCTACAAAGACAAAATCGCCAAGGGCATTTCGCCCTACCACGGCCTGTTCGCCTACCCGGTGCTCATGGCCGCGGACATCCTGATCTACGACTCGAACATCGTGCCGGTGGGACAGGACCAGAAGCAGCATGTCGAGGTCACGCGCGACATCGCGATCAAGTTCAACGAGCAATACGGCGAGACGTTCGTCATCCCCGAGCCGCAAATCCGGACTGAGACGGCCAAAGTCCCCGGCCTCGACGGCGAGAAGATGAGCAAAAGCTACGGGAATACCGTCGAGATCTTTGGCGATGAAAAGGCGCTCCGCAAGAAGGTGATGGGCATCAAAATGGACAGCCGCACCCCCCAGGAGCCCAAGCCCGATGCCGACCAGAACCTCGCCATTCAAATCCTGAAACTCGTCGCCCCCCCCGACGTCGCGAAGGATTATGAAGACCGTTTGCGCGCCGGCGGCCTGGGCTATGGCGATCTGAAGAAGGCGCTATTTGAGCACTATTGGAACCACTTCGCCGCCCCGCGCGCGAAGCGAGCCGAGTTGGCCGCGAACCTCGATTACGTCAACAAAATCCTGGCCGAAGGCGCCGCCAGCGCCCGCAGCGTCGCGCAGAAAGTCCTGAAGCGGGCGAGGGTCGCCAGCGGCCTTGAGTGAAGTCTTCATTGCCGGGAGGGCGAGCGTCCTCGCGAGCCCAAATCTCTACCCGCACTTTGAGAACCAGGGCTCGCGAGGACGCTCGCCCTCCCGATTCTCACTTCCGCCGGCTGTGTTTAAGCAGCCACTCGTAGAGTTGGGGGTTATTATAGGTCTCCGTCCACGAATCGTGCCCGGCTTCCGGATAGACGGTTAGCTTCACGTCCTGCGCGCCAGCTCTCTTCAGAGCGTCCACCATCCGTTGCGATTCATCCAGCGGCACGACCGGGTCCTTTCCGCCATGAAACGCCCACACGCCGAGCGTCTTCAACGCCGGTCCCTGGTCACGGCCCGGCAGAAGCACGGAGATCGTCTGGCCTCCGCCGCAAATCGGCACTATGGCCGCAAATCTGTTTGGGTAAGCCAACCCGAGGTCCCACGTGCCGTAGCCCCCCATGCTCAGCCCGGTCAGATAAATCCGGTTCGTATCCACCGCGTACTTCGCCGTGGCCTCGTCGAGCAGCTTCAGCAGCACCTCCTTGGACCAGATCTCGTGTTCGGGGCACTGCGGAGAAATGACGATAAACGGGAAATCCGGGTGCGTGCTGACATTCTTGGGCGGGCCGTGCACGGCCACTTTCCAAATGTCCGTGCCGCGCTCGCCCGCGCCGTGCAGAAACAGAATCATCGGCCAGCGCTCTTCGGCTTTAGCGTTGTAACCTTTGGGCAAGAAAAGCAGGTAGGTTACGTTGATGGTCTGCGTTCCTTTGAATCGAAGCTGCTTAACCATTTGCGCGTTCGAATGGTTATTGTCCCCCGCCACGCCTTGAGCGAAGGGCTGCGCCGTCAGCGCCAGCAGCGCCGCGCCAGTCAGTAATAGAGTCGTGTTTCGCATAGTCATGTTGTTTCATTCAGTCCAGAAGGAGCGCGGCCCTGGCGCTGCGCCGGAGTCCGGCGGGTCAGGCGGAACGCATGGCCTACATTAGTTTGAGCTTCGGCAAATCCTGCGAATCCACCAGGCCAACGGGCTCGTGCTTCGCGTTCACCACAATCAGATCGTCAATGTTCCGCTCGTTAAAGACCTTCAACGCTTCCACCGCCAGCGCGTTGTCGCGAATGCAGATCGGCTTGTGGGTCATAACGCTCTTCAGCGGCCGCGCCAGCAAATCCTCGTCCGTCGCCATGCGCCGGCGGAAATCGCCGTCCGTAAAGACCCCCACCAGTTTGCCGCGCCCGTTGACGACGCTCAGGCTGCCGGATTTCGCTTGCGTCATGACCAGGAGCGCCTCCTTGACCTTGAGGTTGTCCCGCGCCACGGCATTGCGCGGTCCGCTGCGCATGATGTCCGCCACCCGCGACAGCATCGCGCGGCCAATGGCGCCAGAAGGGTGGAACTTGGCAAAGTCCTGCCGCTTGAAGCCCCGCGCTTGCAAGACTACCATCGCCAGCGCATCACCCATGACCAGCGTCGCCGTCGTGCTGGCCGTGGGCGCGAGATTGAACGGGCAGGCTTCCTTCGGCACGCGCACATTCAACACGAGGTCGCTGTAGCTGGCTAATGAGGATTTCGGCGCGCCGGTAATAGCAATAACCTTCACGGCAAACCGTTTGAGGGCGGGCAGCAGGTTCAGCAACTCCTCCGACTCGCCGGAGTAGCTCAGCGCCAGGACCGTATCCCCGTCGCTAACAATGCCCAAATCGCCATGCAGCGCATCCACGCTGTTCAACACCACGCTGGTCGAGCCCGTGCTCGTCAAGGTCGCCGAGAGTTTGTGCCCCACGTGCCCCGACTTGCCGATGCCGACCACGATGATTTTGCCGTGCCGGCGCAGTGTTCCGACGATCAACTCGACCGCTTCGGCGAAGGCGCCGTCAAGTTGCGCGCGCACCGCCTTGAGCGCGCCCAGTTCGATGTCAAACACTCTGCGGGCTTGAGCCAGGTGATTCACGCGCCCAGCATGCCCGGAAGCCCCGCTGACTTCAACCCGGATTGCGCGCCCCCAACTGCATTGGGTGCCTCAGGACACTATCACCAACCGACGGCTCCGTCTCCCTCTCCTCCTTTGGAGGAGCGGGCTGGGGAGAGGAGGCCGTCACGCCAGGAGGTAGCCACTGCCCTTGTCTGCCACCGCGTTTGTGCCCCTCTCCCCGCGCCCCGCTGGCAGTGCCGGACTGCGTCCCCGCATAACCCCCGGAGAGGTGGCCTGTTTATGGCAGCCCCAGCCCCGCCCAGCCCTCGACGGAAAGCCCGTCAAAATAGGACTTCACAGCCAAGCGCGGGAGGAGTAATAACGGCCTTAATGAAGAGCAACATTTCATCCGCGGAGGCGGCGTTTGGATATCACCCCGGAACGGGATGATATCCAGACCTATAATCATTTAAACCGATGCCGAAATCCTAGCTTTGAAATTGCGGCAATCAACATGGCCGGCTGATTAATCGCAAAATTGTTGAAAGAATCGCCCTGCCGCTTACGAGCTGTGGGTTGATATGACTAAAGCGCCTGTTGGCCGTAATGAACTGGGCGCGCCAGTTCATGAAGATATGCCTGATGCGCTCGGGGGCGGTGGTTTGGACCGCCTGTTGCCCCGCCTTGGGAACCTCATCCCTGATAGCGACGGCGGCACGGCACAAAAGTTGGCCAATGAAAGGCACTTATGGCATACGACGGGCGTGCCGAAGCGGGAAGCAAAGCCGCCCATTATGGACGAACGTGAGAGAGGGTAGAATTATGAGAAGGCTAATCACCATTGCTGTTATCCGCTAGCGCTGACGATGACGGCACATGCTCAAACAGCGCTTACAGGAACCTACTATAAATCGAGGAGCTAATCATGAAAAGAAATCGCAGCAGCGTTGTTAGCAGGCTAGGTCTGCTAACCTCCGTCATCATCTCGTTCGGCCTGGTCTGGCAGCCGGACTTCGCGCAGGCCAGTTGCGTGCCACCTCCGTCGGGACTGGTGGCGTGGTGGCCCGGCGAAGGGAACGCCAACGACATCATCAGCGGGGACAACGGGACGCTCACCAATGGCGCGGCCTTTGCGGCCGGAGAAGTCGGGCAAGGCTTCAGTTTTAGTACTGACCATGCCGGCATCCTCTTGGGCAACCCCACCGACCTGCAGTTGCAGGAATTCACAATCGAAGCGTGGATCCGACGTGGGAGCACTAGTGTTGTCACGACTGATCCAACGGCCTATGTTGACCCAATCTTTGGCGCAGTCGGCTTTATCTTCGGCTTCGGCCATGGTGGTTATGCTCTGGAACTGACGGATTCAGCCGGGGGTGCTTTTTTGACATTCGAAGAAGTTGATTTGGGCTCAGGGTTCACCGGGCCAGTCATTTCGGATACGAATTTCCATCACGTAGCGCTGACCATGAACGCCCCCGAGGCGGTCTACTACGTTGACGGCGTGGGCAATGCAGGGACTTGTCCGTTAAGTCCGCCCTTCGAGTTCACGACCCAAGCGGCCATTGGGGTCCGCAGCGACCATCTAAACGGCACCGACAACAGATCCTTTTGCGGCACGATTGACGAGCTGAGCGTCTACAACCGCGCCCTGTCGGCAGATGAAATTGCCGCGATCTATGCGGCGGGCAGTGCAGGGAAGTGTCGCGCGGGCGCCCCCGCCAGCATGGCCATTGACCGTAGCGGCGGCATCTCAGTCGTAGGTACGGTGGGCGCCACGTATTGCGTCCAGTGTGTGCCCGACCTCAATGACACGAACTGGACGACATTCACCAATATCGTGCTGCCACAGTCGCCGTACCGGATTCTCGATCCGGATGCACCGCAGTGGTCCTGCCGGTTCTATCGCGTTCAAAGCGGCGGTGAGTAGGCGAGTGAGGGAAACGGGCCTCCGCGATCACATCACATTTCCACTTCAGGACCCCGTTCGCGGAGACCTAATCGACTTTAGGTTAAGCAGCAGAGGAACCTATGCGCATCTGTCGGATAATGGGCGGGATAGTGGGCGTCGCCGCAGGGCTCTTTTCCTCGTCCCGCGTGTCACTACCTCCTGGGCGGCCTTGGTCCCGGGCACGAAGAGAGGTTCGCACCCGTCTCCGTCGTCATGCAAAGTGTCAAACTGTAGATTCGTCCGAGTCGATTCGCCGCCGTGAGGCGGTCTGGGGATGTATTTAGATGGTTTTCTTTGCTTGACCTGGGGTGGTTGCCAGAACCCGATAGCCCGGGCAGCAGTTCTGTCTCGGTGGGTATTGCCCAGGCGCGTCCGGGCTGCGGTGGCCAGCGCCTGGGTCGGCAGTCGGGTTTGGGAGGACGGATTTGGCAATTGGAAACAGGGCCGGCTGCGGCACACCACCTGTAGGGCCAAACGCCGCGGTGGACATACGCTCATTCCGAATCAGGGTAAGACCCGAGCACTTTGACGTAGCTGCAGTGTTCGCCCAAGTTGGAAATCGCCTTGCTCAACCGGCGGTCTTCCACGTGCCCTTCGCAATCCACGAAGAAGATATAATCCCACGCCTTGCGTTTGCTGGGCCGGGATTCAATCTTGGTCATGTTGACGCGGTAACGGCGGAAAGCCACCAGCGAGTGGTAGAGCGCGCCCACGCGATCCACCACGCTGAACATCAAACTGGTACGGTCATGGCCGGTGGGCGGGCTGCATTGCCGGCCGAGGACCAGAAAACGGGTGGCATTGGCGACGTTGTCCTGGATGTCGTGGTCGAGCACGGGAACGTCGTAACGTTCGGCGGCGAGCAGCCCGGCAATGGCGGCGGCGCCCTTTTCCTTGGCCGCCAACTCGGCGGAGCGGGCATTGGAGGAGGACTCGACGATCTCGACGCGGGGCAGGTGGGCCTGCACCCAGGCGCGGCATTGGCCGAGGGCCTGCGGATGAGCATAGAGCTTCTTGATCTGCGAGCGCGGGCAGTTAGCCAGCAGACAATGCTGCACCGGCAGCACAAGCTGCGCGACAATCTTCAGGTCGCTGTCCACGAACATATCGAGGGTGTGCGTGACGGCGCCCTCGGTGGTGTTCTCGACCGGCACCACGCCGTAGTCCGCGCGATTCTTGCTGACCTCGGTGAAGACATCGGTGATGGTCTTCTGGGGCGTGTAGCGCAGGCTCGAACCGAAGCGTTGGATGGCCGCCTGGTGAGTGAAAGTCGCTTCCGGCCCCAAATAGGCGACGGTGAGCGACTTCTCCAGCGACAGGGCGCTGGACATGACCTCGCGGTAAATCGCCCGCAACGACTCGTTGGTGAGCGGCCCCTCGTTCTTGCGGCAGAGCCGCTGCAGCACCGCCCGCTCGCGGTGTGGCGCGTAAATCTCCTCGCCCGCCTTGCGCTTCATCTCGCCGATGGCGAGCACGTGTTTGGTCCGCTCGTTCAGGAGCTTGACGATCTGCGTGTCGAACTTATCAATGGCCTTGCGATGGTCGGGGATGTTCATAGCGCAAAGAGACTGCCGGTGGATGTTCTTCTTCCTGGCCATCCAGGCGAAAGTCCAACGCCGTTGGGATTAGAGCGGCTGGCGCCAAAAGGAAAACACGGTTCCGCCCCTGTCCCGGAGGGACAAGTGAGAATAGCCCAACGTTTCAACGTTGGGTGAGCACAGCGAGCAGGATAAGTCCCGAAGGGACGGCTGAGGCAGCGGCTTTCAGCCGTCCCTTCGGGACTTAACGCCCGTTGGCCGCGTTCCCAGCGTTCAAACGCTGGGCTATTCTCGATCATCCCTTCGGGATGCAGTTGTTCAAACACCATTGGCATCGGGTGGTGGATCTGCCGGTAGGGTCGGCTCATCGGTCGGCAGCACCAGTTGCTCCGGCGGCACGGTCGCCAGACCGGGGTCGGCCGTGACCAGCGACTCGGGCTTCTGGATCACGACCCGGCGCAGTTCGTCGGCGGCAGGCAATTCTTCCAGGCTGCGCAAGCCAAAGTACTCGAGGAACAGGACGGTTGTTCCATAATTCATAGGCCGGCCCACCACCTCGGCGCGCCCGACCTGCTCCACCAACCCGCGCTCGACCAGCGTCTGCATCACGCCGTCCACACTCACGCCCCGCACCTGTTCGATCTCCGCGCGCGTGATCGGTTGCCGATAGGCAATAATCGCCAGCGTCTCCAGCGCCGGCTGGGAAAGACGCGGCGGGCGGAGTCGGTGGCCGACCAGCGCCTTGAGCCAGGGGCCGTATTCCGGCTGGGTGACAAACTGCCACGAGCCGGCCACGCAGGCGAGCCGGTAGCTCCGTTGAGCCGCCTCGTGGTCGCTCGCCAACGCCTCGAGTGCAGTAGTCAGCTCGCTTTCCTTTACCTTCTTGAGCGCGCGGACGGTCTCGTCGCCCTCGGCGTGTTCGACGGCGGCGGCAAAGACGTCGCGGAGCTCTTTCAGGCTCAGCGGCTTTTGCGCGGAGAACAGGATCGCTTCCAAAATCAATTTCAGTTCCATGCTAATCTAGGGCGTAGATGTTTCCGTCGGCTGCGGATTCGGACCGGCACTGCCGGCCGGCATGGGCACCGCCGGCGGGGCCGGAGTGACCCGGCAAATCTCGATCTCGCCAAATGGTTCCCGCTGCCCCGCGGTGATCTGCTTCAGGCGGATCAACTCAAGCAGCGCCAGAAACGTCACCACAACTTCGAAGCGGCTGGTAACGCCTTCAAACAAGTCGGAAAACCTCACGCTCAGGCGCTCGCTGAGCACTCGCATCAGGTATTCGATCTTCTCGCTGACCGTCCATTTGTCTTCAAAGATGTCCCGGAGATCCTCGGGCTTGCTGAACCGTTTCAGGACGGCATTAACCGCGTTGACCAGGTCAAAAATGGAGGCTTCCGGGCGCGTGGGCGAATCGTCGGCGAATTCCAGCTTGCCGGGCGTGCGCGGAAAGACGTCTTCCTGCCGGACTTCGAGAACCTGGAGCTGCGCCGCGGCGTCCTTGAATTTCTTGTATTCCACCAGTTGGCGGATCAGTTCCCAGCGCGGGTCTTCGCCGTCCTCTTCGCCTTCAACTTGCGCCTGCTGGTCCACCGGCAGCAGCTCGCGGCTCTTGATGTACATCAGGGTGGCGGCCATGACCAGAAACTCGCCCGCGACCTCCAAGTCCAACCTCCGCATGGTGTCGATGTATTCGATGAATTGGGTCGCCAGCCGGGTGAGATTCACCTCGTAAATGTCCACCTCCTCCTTCTTTATCAAATAAAGAAGCAGATCGAGTGGGCCTTCAAAGACCTCGAATTTGACCTTATATT
>Ga0181538_10002139_pt1 | contig 20967 bp, 18 predicted proteins | sample PEATcosm2014_Bin_40_FD_119773 | JGI IMG/M metagenome (GOLD analysis project Ga0181538, IMG submission 119773) | Peatland microbial communities from MTU Mesocosm Facility, Houghton, MI, USA - PEATcosm2014_Bin23_30_metaG | ecosystem: Environmental > Terrestrial > Soil > Wetlands > Peat | place... | reverse complement strand
TCGTTCAAGCCGGTCAGGCCGATGTCGCCGAACAGCGTCATCATGCCCGCGATGGTGCCGACCAGCCCGAGCAACGGCGCGATGCCGACGATGATTTCAAGCACGACCAGGCCGCGTTCGAGCCGGACGACTTCATGGCGCGCGGCGGTTTGCAGCGCGTCCACATTGTCCGCCTTCGGCCAGTCGAGATGGTCGGCGGCGAGCAGCAACAGGCGTCCGAGCGGCGACGGCTTTTGTTCGCACACCCGGCGGAGCGCTTTCACGTCGTCGCGCGATTGGCAGGCCGCGAGCGCGTCGGCGATTTTCGGCGGCACAACCTTGTTCCAGCGCAACGCCAGTGCGCGTTCCACGATGAACGCCGACCCGATGACCGAAGTCAGTCCCAGCATGAGATAAACCAGTATTTCCATAAAATTTCCCGTCATTCACCGCCAGCCGCGGTCAATAATAATAAAACGTGAACGTGATTTCCCTATAATTCTCTCCAATCAACCGCCGCATTTCGGCCGGCCACGGCGAGAACGGCGCCGGATCCGTGACCGCCTTCTGGCAGACGTAACCCAGCACGTCACCCACGGTGTTTTCCGGAACCTTCATATCGGCGATGCTCCCGTCGTAATTCAAGTGAAATCGCAACGTCACCTTGCCGCTGCGGTCCATGGCGAACTGCCGGCTGTCCAGCAAATCATACCAGCGCTGCGACACCGCTGCGATGAACGCCGCGTCATACGCGCCAAACGGCGTCGCCTTCACGTCGAGCGACGACACCAACGCCTGGCGATGCATCCCCCCGTCCTGCTTCATCTGCTGGCCGGGCAACTGGTGTGTTTGCTGCGCGATGGCCTGTTTGATGGTGCGCGGGCGCTCCGGCTCCGGCTGCTTTTGTGAATTTTCCGGCTTGCCCAACGTCAAATTGCCCGGCGGCATTGCCGGCTGCAATTTTTGCTGCGGCGGCGCGGGAGCTGCCGGTTGAAGTTTGTTGAAGTCCGGGCGCGGCACGTTTTCGGTTTTAACGACCTCGGTTTGTTTGCCGTTCAATTGCGGAACCTCCTTGTTTCCTTTGGTCGGGTCGGCGGCGCGGGAATTCTGGCTGGAATAATATTTCGTGTTTTGCGGCGCTTCGGCCGCCGGCTGCGCCACCTCCACAAACGTCAGTTGGGCTTCGTTGTTTTGAGGCACGGGCGCCGGCACGATTTTCATGATGGCCAGGCGGGGCAACCATGCCGGCCAATGCCATTGCTGCCACCAGCCGAATTCCCTGCCCGCCGCATAGCCGCCCCACCCCAGCAAATGCACCGCGAGCGACAATGCCAGCGCCAGGCCCAGCCGCCGCATTTCGGGGCTGCTGAGCCGCAAGGAATCAAATCGGGCGCCAACGCCGGTCATGTTTTGAAAGATTGCCTCAGGAACGCGAGACCGGCAACTGTCTTTAGCGCGTGGCGGCACCCTTGAACACGGCTGTTAGCCGGGTTGCATCATTTCGGCAGGAACGCCGGATTCATCCGGGAGGACATTTAGTCTCGTGCCCGCTGCCGCATGAATGCGGCGTTCCTGTCGTCGGGTATAGGCACGTTCACGCGGCTATCAGATTACCGCCCCACACAACACGGCCATGGTTTCGCGGACGGTCGCGGGAGCACAGGGATGGTTGCGGGCCTTTGGCGACCAGATTCTTTTTCTTCCGCCGTTGGGCGCGGCGGTCCTAATTTATTTGGCGGAACCTGCTGGCCCGGCCGCGGGCGCATTGCTGGAAACAGTTGCCGCCGCGGGTGTGTTCGACGGAACCGTCATTGGGGGCGCATTGGTTTCCGCCGGCATTCCCAGTTGCGAGCGAATGACGGCGCGCATGGCGTAGGGTGTGCCATCTTGCGGGTCAAGCAATTGGTTGAGCACGGCGTGATTGAGGTCGGCGAACGGGGGCAGGCCGATGCGTTGCTGGTTGGCTTTCGTTCGGGAAATTTCAGCCTGGTAACGCTCATAAACTTTTCCGGCGAGCAGCTTGAATCCGGCATAGCGGTCGTCCTGCCCGACGGCCAGTGAGATATAGGCCCGGGCGAGCAGGCTTTGGACCGCCGCCGTCGTGCGCTCCTGTGACGTGTCGCCGATGTCTCCCTGCACGCTGGCGACGGCGTATTGGTCAAGAGTGACGTTTCGCGGGAATGAATTGGTGTCGCCGTCGATGATGGTTTTGTCGGGATATTGCACGCCCAGGTAGCGAAACCATTTCGCCGCATCGGCAATACGATTTTCTTCATAGAGAAAGTAAATCGCGCTGCGCAGGAAATTCCGGTGGGCGACGGCGATGTGGTCGCGGTTTTTTTCGTCCTCCCGCATCATCGTTTCATAGGCGTCATTGACTTTGGGGATCAGGTCGAGGTTCGGACCGAGCACATACGACCGGTTGAAGGGATTGGCGATGAAACGCCCGTGATAAAACGCCGCCTGCATGGATTGATAAATGTTGCGGCGCACCGTGATCAAATCGTCCGCCTTCACCTTGTCGGGATTTTCCTTCGCCTTTTCCAGACCCAAAGCGCCCCAGTAAATCGCGTGCGCTTCGGGCAGCCGCCAGTCGAGCGGACCGTATTGCGCGTTCAGTTTTTCCGCGAAGACCGGGTCAATTTTGTATTTTTCGCGGAGCAGCACGGCGTTGGTGTTTTGCGGCTGGAGCAATTCGGAGAAATTCGTCCCGGTCGCGCCGAAGAACGGCAGCATTTCCCTGGCCCACTGCTGCTTGTAATACCAATTCGCATCATCGAGGTTTTGACCCATTTTGTGCTGAAAGAACCAGGCCAGTTCGCGGTACATCAGGACATCGTTGGGATTGTAACGCAGGCCCTCGTCGCGCAGCAGTTCGATGCCGCGCTCGACCCAGCGCCAGCGATCGGCATAAACTCCCGGACTGTTCTCTTTGAACTTCACCGAAATGTTGTAGGCCATGTTCCACGCTTGAAACAGCCAGACCTGGGTGAAATGCGGTTCCAGGGCCGTGATCCAATCCGCCAGTTGCGCCGCCTCGAAATACTTGTCGTCCGTTTGCAAATCGTTGGCGCGAATCCAGAGATAATTGGAAATCAACCCGCGGAATCCGCCCAGCGCCACCGTTGTGAACGCCAGCATGGGGGGCGCGTTGTCCAACGCATCCGTGCGCGTCAAGCCCAGTTGCTCGCGATCGCGGTTCAACGACTTCTGCACCTGGCTGGAACCGAAGAGCAATGCCGCCGCCAGCAGCAGCAGGAGAATTTTATTGGCGCGGGCGTTCATTGATTTCCCTGCGCCGTCGCCAGTTCACGCCGGTTGAACAACAGGATGCCGATGACGCCGATGATGCCGCCGGGCAGCAAAACAATTTGCCCGAAGGCCGTGCCGAGTTCACTCCAGGAAATGCTGCGCCCGCTGCTCAACGCATCAATCGGCGAAAAATGTTCCACCAGCTTGATGACCGTCAAGCAACCCTTGAAAAATGGAATCAACGCCGCGTCCACGGCCGAATGGCCCATGACGCCGGTCTCCCCGTTGCCGCCCATGACCGTGCCTGATTCCACCGCCTCAGCCAGCGTGCCGCTGGAAAGTCCAATCGTCAGAACCGCCAGTGAAAAAAATGCGGCGACGGGAAACGTCAAAAAACTTGCCGCCGTCAATCCCAACGCCGCCAGCAGCGCCATCCAGCAGAAGATGATTCCCAGACCGCGCACGAAATTCAGCGTGAAGCCGCCTTCGGGATACAACACCTCCATCCCGTCGGCGAGCGGGAACAATAGCGCCGTGTCATTCGGATTGATGAACAGGACCGTCAACACGCCCTTGTCATCGAAAAGGTTCGCCGGGATCTGAAATTCATGAAACGTGTCCGGCGCGAGGCTCATCGGCTCGCTGCGCCACAAATTTGCGGAGTTCGGATCGCCCACCTGCCAGAGCGCGACCAGCGTGCCGGACGGACTTTTCTGCGCCGCGTTGAATTTCACGCGCAGTTGCAGCGGCTGGTTGCGCAGGAAATGTTTCGCGAAGCCCAGATCAATCTGCCACTGGCGGGAGTATTCCGGCGGCACCAGTTGAAAATCCGCCTTGACCTGTTCGCGGATCTGCGTGCGCACCAGCGGCACGTCCACCTTGTCCACCGGGCTGTTTTTCAAACGTTCCTGCAAAATGCGTTCCGTTGCGGCATCAATTTCCGCATCGTCGCTGGGTTCCTTCGCCGAGCCGCGCGCCACCAGCACCTGTTCGCGCAAAATTTTCTGTTCCGCCGCCGGCAATTTCGTCGCCCGCCATTGCAGCAGGCCGTAAATGCACGCGCCCGACAGCGCCAGCAGCGCCGCGTTCAACGACATGATGCCAAGCCATTTGCCCAGCCAGATTTGCCAGCGCGCGATGGGTTTGGTCGCGACGACTTGCATCTGACATTCCTCGATGTCGCGTGCCAGCGTGCCGCACGCCAGCCAGAGCGTGGAAAGGCCGAGCAAGCCGGTGATGACGCTCAACGTGTAAGTCAGCAGAATTTGGGTGAACCCGCGCGCCGTGCCGTCGTCCTTGATCACCATCGGCAAACCCACCACCGCCGCCAGCAACAACACCGCAATCACCAGGAACAGCCGGAACCGAAAGGCGGCTTTCCAGGTCAGCCAGGTGATGGCGAGCAGTCTTTGCATTTTCAATCCGGCATTTCTTCAACGCAGAGGACGCGAAGGTCGCAGAGAAACGCAGAGTTTTATTGAAACTATTTTCTCCGCGTGCCTTTGCGTTCTCTGCGTCTCTGCGTTGCGTTTCATGGCTTCTTCTTTCCCAGCAGCGATGACAATTTTTCATCCGCCTTCGACCAATCCACCGGCTTTTCCTCCGCTGCGGGCCTGGGTTTGTCTGGTGCCGGCATCGGTTCGGCGGCTTTTGTCAACGCCTCCAATTTTTTGTCGTCCACCTTCGGCGCGGCGGCCACCGGCGTCGTTGGTTGGGGCGGGACAACGGGTTGGGCAGCCTGCAGCAACGCCAGACGTTCAAGAATTTTCTCGGCGGGCGGTCGCTCATCAGCGCCGGCGCGCAGGTAAGCCGCCACGCGGGCGCCGGAAGTCGCACCCGAAGTTTCCGACGCGGCCCGGCGTGCCTTCTGCACCACGTCAAGAAAGTAGCTCTCCAGGTTCTGTGTGGGCGTGTCAATCCTGACCTTGTCGCCCGCCACGTCCTGGCGAATGATTTCCAGCACGCGCTGCATGGTTTCGCGCGGCAACGCCGGCGTGGTGATGCGAATCGTGTCCGGCGTGGCGAGCAAATCTTTGAGTGTGCCCATCGCCTGCACCCGGCCGCCGTAATAAATCACCACGCGGTCACACACATCTTCAACATCCGCCAGCAAATGGCTGCTCAAAATCACCGTCTTGCCGCGCCGCGCCAGCGCGACGATCAGGTCTTTGATCTCGCGGCAGCCAATGGGGTCGAGGCCGGACGTCGGTTCGTCGAGAATGACGAGGTCCGGGTCGTTGATGAGCGCCTGGGCCAGCCCGATGCGGCGCTGCATGCCCTTGGAGAACTCGCCGACGGAACGCATGTGGACCTGGCTCAAGCCGACCATTTCGAGCAGTTGCTCGGTGCGGTTGTCGCGTTCCCCCTTGCCGAGGTGAAAAAGATTTCCGAAAAAGTCGAGCGTCTCGCGCGAGTTGAGATAGCGGTAAAGATACGATTCCTCCGGCAGATAGCCGATGCGCGCCTTCGTCTGCACGTGCCGCGGCGAATGGCCGAACACCTCGATGTGGCCCTTCGTCGGGTAAAGCAAACCGAGCAGCAGCTTCACCGTCGTGGATTTGCCGGAGCCGTTCGGGCCGAGCAGGCCGAAAACCTCGCCGCGCCGCACGTCGAAATCCACATTGTCCACCGCGCGCGCCTTGGGCCGGTTCCAGAAGTCCTTGAACACCTTCGTCAGCCCGCGCACGGACACGACGACCTCGCCGCTGGATTGCGGATTGCGGACTGCGGATTGCGGATTTGGTTCAACGGCTGTCATAGTGCGGTAGCGTTTAATTTTCCCACTCCTGCAAGTAATTGTAACGCGCTATGTCAGCGTATTTTTGCTGATAGCGTTCAAGAAAATCCCGGAACGCCTTGAAGCTGAAATCGCTCGTGTGCATCAGCAATGGAACGTTGTGGAACGCCTCGGCCAAATCTTTTACCTGCTGCGCTTGGCCGTCAAGCGCGAGCGCACGCAGGTCACAAAAAGCAACATACATCAACCGGGAAAGCTTTTGTCTCTCGATTTCCGTCGGCATCCTGGCGTCTGCAAATTTCCAATCAGGAATCATTTTGAAAGTTTATTCGAGTTCTCAACCGCCAGCAAGCCGCGAGGCATCAGAGAAAACGCACCTGTCCTCGCATTGAATCGCTGCTTTCTTTTTGCAGCAAGACGAGCAGCCGCCGCAGCGATTCGCCGACGGGCAATTGTTTTGAGACAACGATGTCCCCGTGTTCGCGGCCTTCGTCAATCCAGCGGTTGTGCAAGCGGACAAAGTCACCGACGTTGAACGTGACCAGGCAGCGATTTTCTTCCGTGGCGAAATTCAGTTGGGATTCGTCGGACAGGCCGAGCCGCTTTTCTTCGAGCGCGTGAACGGCGTCGTGACCGCGCTTGCGAAGGGCGGCGGCCAAAACCGCGTGGACATCTTCGTCAAGGAAGAACCGCAGTTTCATTCTTCAAGCGGCGGCCAGCTCACGAACCTGTCCGCGCCAATGATCCACGTCGGCATTGCGTTTCAAGTCGCGGTCAATTTCCTTCTGGTGGTCGAAGTAGTAGGTCAGCGCCGCGTGCAGTTCCGACTGCGTGAGGTGCGGCAAGCTCTGCAGAATCTCATCCGGCGTCATGCCAAGTTGGTAATAGCCGGCAATCGCGCGCACCGCGATGCGCGTGCCTTTGATCACGGGCGTGCCATTCAGGATTCGCGGATTGGACGCGATATGCGGATATTTGATTCCGTTTGTTTTCACAGGCTTAAATTAACCTCAATTCGCCGCGCCAGCAAGCCCGCGCACGGACACGACGACCTCGCCGCTGGATTGCGGATTGCGGGTTTTTCACGCCAGCTTCGGCGTCAGTTGGCCGGAAATTTTTTGCGGCGGTTCTTCCGTTTCGGGATGGAAATGTTCCAGTTCCTCGCCTTTGCGCACGAGGCGGGCGCTGTTGAAAACCACAATCAGCGAACCGATAACGTGCAGAATGGAGGCAGCTATCGGGCCAATGTACCCGGACACGGTCACCGTCCAGCCGACGATGATAAAAACGACGCCGAACATGAAATTCTGGTTGATGACCGCGCGGGTGCTGCGCGAAAGCTTCACCAAAAACGGCAGCCGGCGCAGGTCGTTGTTCATCAGCGCAATCGTCGCGCTGTGAATCGCCACTTCGCTGCCCGCCGCGCCCATCGCGATGCCGATGTCGCCCGCCGCGAGCGCCGGCGCGTCGTTCACACCGTCGCCGACCACTGCCACGCGATAGCCCTTCGCCTTCACGCCGCGCACAAACTCGACCTTGTTCTGCGGCAGGCATTCGCCCTTCGCCTCTTCGCAGCCAATTTCAGCCGCCACACGCGTCGCCACCGCCTGACGGTCGCCGGAAACCATCGCGATACGGCGCACCCCCGCTTCTTTCAACTCGGCGAGTGATTCCTTTGCCTCGGCGCGGGTCTGGTCCTGCAACCCAACCCAGCCGATGCATTTGCCGTTGCACGCCACAAAAATCAAACTCCAGCCCTCGGTTTCCTTGAGGTCAACGGATTTCACAAAATCCTCGGACACACCGTTGTCTTTGAGCCACTGCGCCCGGCCGACCAAAACTTTTGCGCCGCCCACCTCGGCCTTCACACCGCGACCGGCGGTCTCGGCGAAATTCTGCGGCTCGGCCAGCGGCACGCCGGCTTCGCCCGCAATTTGCGCAAGCGCCCTGGCGGTCGGATGGTTGCTGTATTTTTCCGCCGACGCGGCGACGCGCAATAATTCCGCCGGTTTGGTTTCGCCAATGGGTGCGAGCCGGCTGACGGCGAGCTGGCCGGTGGTCAGCGTGCCGGTTTTGTCGAAGACGAAGGCGTTGATTTTGGCCGCAGCTTCGATGTCGGCGACGTTCTTGATCAAAATGCCGAGCCGGGCGGCGGCGGACAGCGCGGCAACCATCGCGGTGGGCGTCGCCAGGATGAACGCACACGGGCACGACACAACGAACACGGCGATGACGCGGCTCAAATCGTGCGTGAACGCCCAGACGAGCGCGCCAATGACCAGCACAAGCGGCGTGTAAAAACCCATGTATTGATCCACGATCTTCATGATCGGGAGCTTGGTTTTCTCGGCAGCCAGAATGAGTTCGCGCACGCGGCCCAGCGTCGTGTCTTCGCCGGCGCGGCTGACTTTGATTTCCAGGACCCCGGTGAGATTTTGTGTGCCGGCAAAAACTTCATCGCCGGACTTTTTGTCCACCGGCAGCGATTCGCCGGTGATGGTGGCCTGATTGAACGAGCCTTGCCCGCTGACGATGATGCCGTCCGCTGCGATGTTGTCGCCGGGACGGATGCGAATCACGTCGCCGATGGCGAGTTCGCTGGCGGCTACTTCCTCCTCGCTGCCGTCCTTTTTGATCCGGCGCGCCTTGGTGGGCGTGAGTTTGATGAGCGATTCGATGGAGGCGCGCGCGCCTTCGGCAGTGCGGGTTTCGATGATTTCACCCATGAGCATGAAAAACGCGACCACCCCGGCGACCTTGTAATCGCCGGAAGCGAACGCGGCGAGCACGGCGATGGCGACGAGTTCGTTGATGCTGAGGTGGCCGATGCGCAAATCCTTGATGGCCGTTACAACGATGGGATAGCCGAGAATGACCGCGCCGATGAACGCGCTGGCACTGGCGACGGTGTCGCCCTGTGCAAACAGCCAGTCCACGATGAAGGCGTTAAGGACAAAGACAACGCCCAGCACTGCCTGCCACAAATGCACGACAGAATGTTCGTGGCCGTGGCCGCAGCCGCAGTTCGGCCCGTGCTCGTGATGAGTTAAAAGCGATGTGACTTGCATACAATCTAAACCTATGGATTCGCCGGCGCCGATTTCGGCTGCGGCGGCTCACGATTCAACATTAGCCGAAGTTCGCGCGGTTTGCCATCGGCGCGCTCGGGCAAAAAGATTTTGTCCTGCGCATTGGTCAGGATCGGCCCCATCGCCTGCACCAGGGTCATTTGCGCGAACAGGCCCGGATTGCTTTCGTATTTCGGCAGCAAATCGCCGAAGCGTTTTGCCTCGGCGGTGATGGACTCCACGAAACGCGCGCGGTCGGCAGCGGCGGCATTGGTGATGGAGGAGGCCTGGGCTCCGGCCTGGCTGAGCACCTGATTTTCGTAACTGCGCGCGTCGTTGAGGATTTTGTTGCGATTTTCCCGTGCGGTCGTAACGCGGGTGAAAACGTCCTGCAATTGCCGCGGTGGGATGCTCTGGACCTCGCACTGGTCAATGACAATGCCGAGCTGGTCCTGTTCGGTCAAATCGCTGACGCGCTGAAGCACGGCGTCCCGGAATCCGGCCACGTCGCGCGTGAGAACATCGTCCACGTTGAAATGCGCGGCGGTGTAAAACAGCGCGTTGTTCAGCGCGTTTTGGACGGTGTTGGACGCGGACACGAAATTGAACACGAAGTGAATCGGATCTTCGATGTGATAGTAAAGTGTCGCGCGGGTGTGAATGATGTTGCGATCCGCCGTGATCGCGTAACCGTCCACCGCCGGATTCAGCGATGGCCCGGAGGGCAATTCCTCGCCGCTCAATTCCTGTTCCGCCGTGGTCGCATACCAGCCGACGGTGGAATTGACCTTTTGAATTTCCGTGATCGGAATTTTGACCACTTCATCAATCGGATAAGGATACGACCAATGCCATCCCGAATTCAGCAAAACCTTTTCGCCTTCGCCGACGGGCCGGCCGAAACGCAAAATCACCGCCTTTTCCTGCGGGCCAACGGTGAAAAAGCCGGAACTGAAAAATGCCAGCACCATCAGCACCATCACGACTTTGACAATCGCGAAACTGCTGTGCAACGCCTCGGCCAGCGCCTGTGAACCGGCGTCGTCCGGCGTCACCGGCGCGGGGGCGGGATGCTCGTGCGTGTGATCGGGTTCGTGATCGTGGCTCATAGTTACCGGCTGGGCGCGTTGGTCGGCAGATGTTGGAACAAATCAAATGGCGGCGTGCGCTCGTCGAAAATCAAAGTCGCGCGCTGGTTGAGCGACTGTTGCAACGCGCTGATGCGCAGCAGAAAATTCGCAAGTTCGGGATTTTGTTCAAAGACCGGCAGCACCCGGGCGGCCTCGGCTTCGCCTTCGCCGCGAATGCGCGTCGCGGCGGCGTCGGCGTTGGCAATGGTTTCGGCGGCCTGACGGTCAGCGGCGGATTTGATTTTTTGCGCCTCGGCTTCGCCTTCGTACTGGAACCGGCTGATGAGAATTTGGCGTTCGGAGGTCATGCGCTGGAACACGGTTTGCGTCACATTCTCCGGCAAGCCGAGTTTCTTGATGCCGAGAAACGCAATGCCGATGCCGCAATTGTTGGTTTGCAACTGGGATTGGACGGCCTGCTCGATTTCGATTTCGATGGCGTCGAACTTCAATTGCTTCGCGTCGGCGTTCACGAAATCGGCCAGCGGATGTTTGCCGACGACGGCGCTTTTGGCGCTGCGCAACATGCTTTCCAGCATGTTTTGGGCGGCCAGGGTCGAACCCCCGGCGAATTTCGGGAAGAACGCCCTGGCGTCGGTAATCTTCCAGCCCACATAAACCATCACGAGCAGAGGATTGCTATCGCCCGTAAGATTCTCGCTGAACCGGTCCTCGAAATTCTGGACGCGCTGATCAAATTTATAGACTTTCTGTATCGGCCACGGCCATTTGAAATATGCGCCCGGCTTGTCGTAGGGCTGCGCTGTCGGTTTGCCGAACGTCGTGACGACGGCGACTTCGGATTGGCGGACTTGAAAAACAAACAGCAGCAGCGCGAAAATTACAATCAGCACTGCGCCGATGACGACGGTCATTGCGTTACGTTTCATGGCGATGAATTGTTGGGGGATGATGGCACGTTCAAATTCAAAAGGTCTTCGCGGATTTTGTCCTGCAAATCGAAAATCACCACGTCCTGTGTGTTCGTGACGAGCAAAATGTATTTGCGCGCTCCGGCCGTGGCGTCGGCGAATGCCCGGAAATACGCGCGCTGCCGGTAAACCGATGGCGCGACCGCGAATGCCGGAATCTGGTTCGTGAACAGCGCCGCGTGCGCGAACGCCGAAACGGTGAGCCGCTGCCGTAGCGCATCGGCCACGTTCGTCGTCGTGAACGCCTGCGCGCCGGCCAGCGCATTGGTGCGAATGGCCCCGGCCCGGGCGTCAAGAATTTTGGCCAGCTTCGTCTGCTCCGCCCCGACCACTTTTTCGTAATCCCCCGCGACTTTTAACGGCGGATGAATGTCCTGCAACCCGACGAAAATGATTTTGGCGCCGAGGTGATACTCATCCGCCGCAGCCTGAATTTGCGAGCGCAATTCCTGCGCCGCCTTCAGGCGCGTGTGGGACATCACGTCGTTCATATCCACGCCGGCGAGATAATGAACGACTTCGCGGGTCGCCAAATCCCGGAGCAGATTCGCCGGTTCGGCATTGGTGTAAGCCCAGGCGAGGACGTTTGTGATTTGAAATTGAACGGGAATGCTCACGGTGATAAGACTCACCGGCGGCGCCTTGAGCGTGTCATTGGTGTCGGCGTTTTCGTTTTTAATCGCGACCGGTTCGCGGTTGCCGACGAGGAAATTTTCCTCCTTGGTGTGGCTCACACTCCACAAGATCGTCTTTGCCTGCTCGCTTTGCGCGTCCGGCGTGAAGCCGACGTCGAAAGTCTGGATTTGATCCGTGCGATAGAGATAAATTCGATCCGCCGGCCACGGTAATTTGAAATGGGCACCCGGTTCCAGCACCCCGACCGGCTTGCCAAACCGCTCAAGCACGGCCTGTTCGCCCGCGTCAATGAACACGACGCAGGTGGACAGCAGCAACACCGCCAGTTGTGCCAGCACTAGGAAGGGCAGATTTTGTTGGAGCAATCGGAAAAACCAGGTCTCCGAAACTTTGAAACCAAATTGATAATCCAGCGCCTGCGCCGCCGTCGTGAACAGCCCCTCCGGTTGCGCGAGCAGGCCGACGAGCCGGCTGTCGTAAATGGGCCGGGCGATCCGGCCTTTCACGCGCGGCCGGTAAATTTCCAGCAACAGCGTGACCAGCATTTCCAACGCCATCAAACCGAGCAGCACGCACAATGCGCGCGCGAGCCAGAAATCAACCCTGGGGAATCCCGCCTTGACTCCGGCCACGCCGAGCGCGGTGAAAAAACAGACATAGGCGCCCGCCAGCAGGAAACTCGCGCCGGGCCGCAGCAGCCGGTGGTTTTCCAGCCGCGCGATGGTCACGGAAAATCGTCCCAGCAAAAACAGCAGCAGCGCAAAAATCCCGAACAGCGACAACGACGCCATCGCCCGGTCGGGCACCACGCCGCCGCCGGTTTTGGCGATCCAGCGCCAGAGCAGCCACGCGCCGCCCGCTTCGAGCAAAAACAGCAGCAGGCCGAAGCCCGGCACAAAAAATTTCTCAAACTGCTCGCGCGCCCGTTGCGCCGGAAAAACCTCCGCGCCCTTCGTTTCAAACAGTGTCGTTTCGCCTTTGGCGCGGGCGAACTCCTCCACTTCCAGCCTTTCCAGCCGCTCGTTTTCCTCGAGCCGCATCTGGAACCAGCCGGCAAAGGCCACGAGCACACCGAGGCCGAGGAAAATCGAGCACGCCTGGCCCGCCAGCGAATTCACGCAGCACGTCACGACGAACGCGGCGATAAAAATCACTACCGCCGCCACGAGATTCACCAAACCGTTTTTTTGAATGTTGCGTTCCATTCGCTCGTTAATTCAATTCCCGTTCTTCAAACAGCGCCGTGCCGACGGCCAGCGCCGCGCCCGCGTAAGCGACCATGTAGGCAAAGGCCTTGCCGACATAGCCCCAGTGGAATGTGCTTTTGCCCATGTCCAGCGCGTCCACGAACCAGAAAAGTTGCCAGTTTGGAATGATGGTGTAAAGCGTTGAAGCCCACCACGGCCCGCTGCCGGCCAGCCGGCCGCCCATCTGCGAATAAAAATAATCCGACATCAGCCCGATCAAAAAAACCGCCGAACAAACCGCCAGGGTCGGAATGGTGTCCAGCCGCGTCGAACAGGCCAGCGCCAGCGCCGCCAGAATCCACAACGCGAACAAAATCAGGATTCCCGCCGGCACCAGCCGCCAGTCCACGTATGCTTGCGTGTTAAGGCTTTGTTGTTGCCTGGTGAACTGGAAAATCACGAACGCTGCGAACGTTACCATCACCACCAGCGCCAGCACCGCGTCGCTCGCAAACGGACGCCGCAGAAAAAAATTGCTGAAGCCCGCGAGCGCATAAGCCAGGACGACCCCGGCCGCAAAAATTCCGATGGCCGGCAAATCCGTCTTGCCGTAGGCGTCGAACGCCATGCGGCTGGCCAGCAGCACGCCGATGAGGTTGACATACGACAACACCGCCAGCGCCGCGGCCAGCCCGGCGTATTTGGCCAGGAAAAATTGCGCGCGTCCGACCGGCTTGGACAGCACCGCCAGCGCCGTGCCCGTGCGGATTTCCCGCGCCAGTGACGCCGACGCGCTCAGCACCGCGCCGAGCAGCCCGGACAACAGCATCACCGCCAACGTCTCGTTTTCAACCAGCTTCGATTCTTCGCCAAACGCAAAATAATACGGCACGGCCAGAAAAATCTCAAACAGCACCGAGGCCGTCATCAGCAACAGAAAAACCGGCTGCCGGATCAATTCCATGAAGGCATTGGTGGCGATGGTCAAAAATTGACGCATGGTAAATTTATCGTCGCACAGTTTACGTTGACTGCGACTGAATGCAAACGATTATTCCCGTCAGCGTTTGAGCGAGTGATATTTAACCCATCCGGACCGTGGCGGGAAGTGTGCGTTTGAAGGCACACCCCTTGTTTCCAGACCAAGCCGGTTGGAAAAATGGCCGGACGGCGATGGGGATTTGCAAGCCCGGTCCGGGGATCACGCCATCGCATGAGCAATGGAATTCCACCACCCGTCATGAAGTTCGGCCACCGGCACATTGAATTCGCCGGCGGCGGTTTTGACGGCCAGTTGGTCGCCGCCCACCCCGCCAATCTGGGCCGCCGGAACGCCCATCAACCTGGCGCGCTCGACCACCTTCACCGCGTCAAGCGGCTGGCACGTGATGACCACGCGGCTTTGCGTCTCGCCAAAGAGCAGCGCGTCCAATCTTGTAGGACAGGCGTCGCGCCTGTCTCCATCTGAACTTCTTTCTGAAGTTTGAGACAGGCGCGACGCCTGTCCTACGGCAGACAAATCCACCGTCGCCCCAATCAGCCTTGGTGTTTCGCGCGCGACAAGCTGCGAAATGCAGCTTTCGGCCAGGCAGACCGCTAGGCCGCCTTCGCTGCAATCATGCGCGCTTTTCACCAGGCCGCTTTGAATCAGGCCGAGCAGCGTTGTATGCAGGGTCTTGGCGGTTTCCAAATCGCAGCGCGGCGGCGCGCCGTTTTTTTGATCGTGAACGACCTGCAAATACGCCGAGCCACCGAGTCCCAGTAGCGGATCGTTGTTGTCCACGATGTCGCCCAGCAAAACAATCGCGTCGCCTTCATCCTTGAACCACTGTGTCGTGACGTGTTCCGGTCTTTCGATGATGCCGACGACGGCGACGGTTGGCGTCGGATCAATCGGACCAGCCGGGCTTTGGTTGTAGAGCGAGCAATTGCCGCCGGTGACGGGCGCGTTGAATGCCTTGCAGGCATCCGCCAGGCCGCGCACGGATTCCTTCATCTGCCAGAACAGCTCCGGCTTGAGCGGACTGGCCATGTTCAAATTGTCGGTTGTGCCCAGCGGCACCGCGCCGGAACAGGCCAGATTGCGGCACGCTTCGGCCATCGCCGCCTTCGCCCCTTCGTAGGGATCGAGATAAACATAAGTGCCGTTGCAGTCCACGGTCAGGGCGATGAGTTTCTCTGGGATGGTAGGGACGCGCTGCCGCGCGTCCTGGCCGAGCGGCAGCTCGGCCCTACCAAGTTCCGGCAACGAATCCGCCTTGATGCGCAGCACCGCCGCGTCGCTGCCGGGACAAACGACCGAGCCGTCGCGCACCATGTGGTCATACTGCCGATAAACCCAGTTTTTCGAGGCAATCGTCGGCCAGGCAAGCAGGGTTAGGAGATCGCGTCTGGGGTCTGGCGTCTGGGGAATTTGATCCAGCCGGAACGCACGGACCGCTTTCAAATACTCCGGCTCCCTGGAATCGCGCTGATACACTGGCGATTCATCGGCAATCTTTTTGGCCGGAATGTCCGCCACCACTTGGCCGTGATGTTTCACGACCATGCGACCGGTATCGGTCACCACCCCAACCTCCGACCACGGCAAATCCCACTTGTCAAAAATCCGTTTTACTTCCTCTTCGCGGCCTTTGTGGACGATGATGAGCATGCGCTCCTGCGATTCGGACAGCATGAGGTCGTAGCTTGTCATGTTCGGCGCGCGTTGCGGGACCTTGTCCAATTCAATTTCGATTCCGGTTCCGGCCCGCGCGGCCGTTTCGCAGGTGGAACAAGTCAGGCCCGCCGCGCCCATGTCCTGGATGCCCGCGACCGCACCGGTGGCGAGCAGCTCCAGGCAAGCTTCGCACACGAGCTTTTCCATGAACGGATCGCCCACCTGCACCGCGCCGCGCTGTTTCTCGGCGGATTCCTCGGTCAAATCCTGCGACGCGAACGCCGCGCCCGCGAGACCGTCGCGTCCGGTGGCCGGGCCGACGTAAAACACCGGATTGCCGATGCCCCTGGCCGCGCCGCGCGCGATTTGTTCGTGGCGCAGCACGCCGAGGCAGAAGGCGTTCACGAGCGGATTGCCTTCGTAGGATTTGTCAAAATAAACCTCGCCCGCAATGGTCGGAATGCCGAAACAATTGCCGTAATGCGCAATGCCGGCCACGACACCGGCAAACAATCTACGATTGTTTGCAATTTCAGATTTCAAATTTGAGATTTCAGATTCGCCGCCGTTGGTGATCGGCCCAAACCGCAGAGAGTTCACCGAGCAAATCGGCCTGGCGCCCATGGTGAAAATGTCGCGCACGATGCCGCCCACGCCCGTGGCTGCGCCCTGGAACGGCTCGACCGCGCTTGGATGGTTGTGCGATTCGATCTTGAACGCGATGGCCAGGCCGTCGCCGATGTCAATGATGCCGGCGTTTTCCTCGCCCGCACCGACGAGGATTTTTTTGGACTTGGTCGGAAAGGTTTTGAGCAGCGGGCGGGTGTTTTTGTAGGAGCAATGCTCGCTCCACATCACCGAGAAGATGCCCAGTTCAGTGTAGCTCGGCTCGCGTCCGAGAATTTGTTTGGCGTGGGCGTATTCTTCCGGCGTCAGGTTGTGTTTGGCAACCAGTTCAGGTGTGATGGCAGGTTCGGTCATGGATTTAATTCGATGAAGTCATGTCGAGGCATTCTGCCGTTTTAAGTAACTGCAAAGTTCGACCCAAATCTGAAGAAGCCAGCGTGGTTTTCAGATTTGGAAGAATGCCTTCAACCATTTCTTTAAGCGTAATGAGTTTAATTGGATTTCCACCCAAGCTCTTTCTAAATCTCGGATATGATTCCCAAACTATTCGGTCACCAGTGAGCTGAGTAACTGCCATGACGTATGTAAATTTGTCCGTTCCAGTCAGCCTCTTAACTTCCGCAAGGAATGCTTGAGACCATTTCGGTTCGACTAATTCACGGAACGGTTTCCATGCTTCTCGACCAGAAATGTTTTTGTTTCCCTCAATCTTTCGGATGATTGAGCCGGGATCGAAGCCACTCTGCCAACTCTTGCAACTAACCGTCCATACTCGTTCAGGTTCTTCAAGGTTTGGATTGATTCCAATCACATCAATATCGCTATGGTTTGAGTCTTTTTTACTTTGAAAATCGGGATGCTTCCAATCCGGCTTGAACTTAATGTTCTTTTTTGTGAAATAGCCTTTCGACTGAAGGAAGTCGTCAACAAGCTGTTCGAGAATATCTTCCTTCATAACCTGTTTTCAAGCTGCCTGCGCTACGGTTTTCTTTTCCAGCGCGGCGAAGATGCTCTCGAAAATCCATTTCCCGTCGTCGCTGGCCAGCAGCGGTTCGCAGGCGCGTTCGGGATGCGGCATGAGGCCGGCCACGTTGCGGCGTTCGTTGCATACGCCGGCAATGTTCAGCAGCGAGCCGTTCGGATTCGCCGTGTCGGTCAGATTTCCAGTCGCGTCGCAATACTGCCAGAGGATCTGGTTGTTCGCCTTGAGTTTCGCCAGCGTTTCCTCGTCGGCAAAGTAACAGCCTTCGCCATGGGCGATGGGGATGCGAAGGATTTTCCCTGCCGGAATCTTGTTGGTGAACGGCGAATCAGCCGTGGCAGTCTTGAGAAAGATGTGCTCGCAGTGGAATTGCAAATCGCGATTGCGGACAAGCGCGCCGGGCAACAGACCAGCCTCAGTCAACACTTGAAAGCCGTTGCAAACGCCCAGCACCAGCCCGCCATTATCGGCAAATTGTTTCACGGCCTGCATCACGGAGCTGAACCGTGCGATGGCGCCGCAGCGGAGGTAATCGCCGTAGCTGAATCCGCCGGGCACGATAACGACGTCGGCATCGCCGAGGGAATGTTCCTTGTGCCAGACGTACCGCGCGGCGTGGCCAAGCAGGCGCGCGGCGTGGATGGCGTCCTGGTCGCAATTGGAGGCGGGAAATTGGAGAACGGCGAAGTTCATGGGTTGAGTCAAATGAGTCAAATAAGTGATTGGTTAAATGAGTTAAATCGCCGGTGAAGCGTGCGTCCGTTTGATTTATTTAACCAAGCACTCATTTAACCAATTACTCGATTTCCAATTTATAATCCTCAATAATCGGGTTGCTGAGAAATTTGTGCGCGGCGTCATTGAGCGCACGCTGGGCGGCGGCCGGGTCGGTGCCGGGGGCCAGGTCAATCTCGATGTATTTGCCGACATGGACGCCGGTGACGCCTTTATAGCCCATTTGTTCGAGGGCGCCCTGGACGGTTTTGCCCTGCGGGTCCACGACGGCCTTCTTCGGGGTGATGATAATTTTTGCTTTCATGCTCGCGCGCTGGAATTTTGCGGAAAACGGCCTGTCGAAGCGAGTGAAAAAGTTTTGCGCACAGCGGGCAAAGGAGGAGCGCGCGGGAAATTCTAATTGGATTCGTTCTCGTCCTCGTCCTCGAATTGATAACTACGCCGGGGACGATCACCGGGCGTGTTGGAGTTCAAGCTTCAGCTTGCTGCGAAAACAGGCTGAAGCCTGAACTCCAGCACAAGAAGCGTTGAAATTAGGAGCCGGTTGCGCCATGGTTGACCTCGTGAACAATTCGATTCCACTGGACGATTCACCGCCCTGCCACATGGGTTCCGAACGCAAGGCGCTCGAACCCTGCACCATCGTCATCTTTGGCGCGAGCGGTGATTTGACCGCCCGCAAGCTCATCCCGGCGTTTTACCATCTCTGCAAGGACAAGCAGATGCCGTCCGCGTTCCGCATCATCGGTTTTGCGCGGCGGGAAAAAACCGACGAATCATGGCGGAACGAACTGCGCGCCGCGCTCGATCAGTTTTCCCGCACCAAGCCGGTGGATGAAAAGGTGTGGCGCGAATTCGCGGACAATTTGTCTTATTGCGAGGGCGATCTCACCGACGCGGCGGCTTACAAAAAACTCGAAACCCGGCTGGCCTCGTTCGGCAGCGCGCCGCTGCGGGAGAATCTGCTGTTTTATCTGGCAACCTCGCCCAGCCAGTTCGGCCAGGTCATCGAGCAGATTCATAACGCTGGATTGCTGCATCGCGGTGACGGGCACGGCTGGCAGCGGATTGTCGTTGAAAAACCGTTCGGCCATGACCTTGCCTCCGCGCACGCGCTGAACCGGGAACTGACGCGCTTCGCCCACGAGCAGCAGGTCTGCCGCATTGACCATTACCTCGGCAAGGAAACGGTGCAGAACATTTTGATGTTCCGCTTTTCCAACTCGGTTTTCGAGCGGCTCTGGAACCGCAGCCTGATTGACCACGTGCAGGTCACCGTCAGCGAAAAACTGGGCGTGGGCCAGCGTGGCGGTTATTACGAGGAAGCCGGTGCGTTACGCGACATGGTGCAAAACCACCTGCTCCAGGTCCTGTCGCTCATCGCAATGGAACCGCCCGTGTCACTCGAAGCCGAATCCATCCGCGATGAAAAGGTGAAACTGCTGCGGTCCATTCGCGCGCTGGGTCCCGGCGACGTGGCGAAGCAGGTGGTGCGCGGACAATACTTCGCCGGCGCGGTGGACGGGCAGCCGGTGCCGGGTTACCGGCAGGAGCCGAAGGTGAAGTCCGATTCCAACGTGGAAACCTATGTTGCGTTGAAGCTGTTGATTGACAACTGGCGCTGGTCCGGCGTGCCGTTTTATCTGCGCACCGGCAAATGCCTGCCCGAAAGCGCCAGCGAGGTGCGAATCCAATTCCGTCCCACGCCGCACGTGTTGTTCGCCGCGCAATGCGATCTGCAACTCGACGCCAACTCCATCACGCTCCGGCTCCAGCCGAACGAAGGGATTTCCCTCCATTTCAACGGCAAGGTGCCCGGCATGAGCCTCGGCGTGCGGCCGGTGCGGATGAACTTCAGCTACGACGCCGAGTTCGGCGCCTACACGCCCGAAGCTTACGAACGGCTGCTGCTCGACGCCATTGCCGGCGACGCCACGCTGTTCCTGCGCCGCGACGAAGTGGAAACCGCGTGGAAAATCGTGGACTCCATCCGGGCCGGTTGGGATGGCAAGCAGCTGACGAACCGCGAGTTTTACGCGGCGGGCACGTGGGGCCCGGTCGCCGCCGAGGATTTGCTCGCGCAAAGCGGCCATGTGTGGCATGAGCCGCAGATGATAAAATGAAAAAATTCGACCTGATTTCCTTCGCCACCGCCGACGAGCTAGCCCGTGCCGCCGCCAGTGCGTGGCTGAACGAAATCGCCGCCGCGAATCGTGCGGGCAAAAGGCATTGCGTGGCGTTGTCCGGCGGACGCATCGCGCGGAAATTTTTCGCTTCGGTCGTAGAACAGGCAAAGGCACGAAAAATTCGGGGCGACGACACGCCGTCCCTCCCAGGGAACGTGCATTTTTTCTGGGCGGACGAGCGTTGCGTTCCGCCAGACGACGCGGAAAGCAATTTTGCCATCGCCAGAAAATTCCTGTTCGCGCCGCTGAAAATCAGTGACGCCCAAATTCATCGCATCCACGGCGAAGCTTCACCGGAAGCGGCGGTGAAAGCAGCCTCAACCGAAATTTCCAAAATCGCGCCATTGAATGAAACCGGCCAGCCGGTTTTGGACATTATTTTTCTCGGCATGGGCGGGGACGGCCACGTGGCGTCACTTTTTCCCGGCGAACCGGATGTCTTAATTTCAGACAGGGCAATTTATCGCTCGGTGGAAAATTCGCCCAAGCCGCCGCCCAATCGCATCACGCTTGGCTACCCAGCAATTGCAGCAGCGAAGCAGGTTTGGGTGCTGGTGTCGGGCCCTGGCAAGGAAGCTGCGTTATGCGAGTCGCTCGTTCCAACAAGTCGGACACCTTTGGCGCGAGTGACCCAATTCAGGACACGCACGAAAGTTTTCAGCGATTTTTTGCCGGTTTAAAACGCACAAAAATAATTGACAATTTTTTGAACCATTTGCATTATTACTCTGTCAATGCAATAGTAGCGAATGAAGGATTTCGCTGTTCGTTTAGGGTTGGCATAGAGGTTTTGCTCGTGGCGCGGCTCGAACAGCGACCCCAAGTTGGTCGCGCCACCCTTCTGAGCGCCTCGGTGA
>Ga0181538_10002138_pt1 | contig 20976 bp, 12 predicted proteins | sample PEATcosm2014_Bin_40_FD_119773 | JGI IMG/M metagenome (GOLD analysis project Ga0181538, IMG submission 119773) | Peatland microbial communities from MTU Mesocosm Facility, Houghton, MI, USA - PEATcosm2014_Bin23_30_metaG | ecosystem: Environmental > Terrestrial > Soil > Wetlands > Peat | place... | reverse complement strand
GCGTAATGGGACGCGGCGGGATCGCCGATTTCGGACAGCGCCTCACCCAGGCGCGTTGCGCCCGCCGAAGCGAAGGCATTTACGGAAAACCAGTGCCCCCAGTCGTCGTTGTCTTCCAGGTGTCCGGCGGGCAGCAAGCCGTACTCGGGGACGGGTTCGCCACGATCGGTGAGCTTGGTGTACGCTCGCTCTTCGAATACCCAGTCGGCCGCCCGCTTCATGCTGGGGGCGACGCGGCGCAGCCACTCTTTGTCGCGGGTGAAGAAGTAGTGTTCGCCGAGCGCCCAAAGCACCACGCCGTGGTCGAGATTGTACTCGGAAGCCGTGTAGTCGTGGTCCTTATCGACCCGCGCGCCGTGGTAAACAGCACTCTGGTCTCCTGGAAATGTGCCCGCAAAGGGTTTCGATCCCTGCAGGCGGACAAACGTTTCAAGATACTCGGCAGCAAGGGCGTGGTTGCCGAGCGCGTCAAGCATGACGCACTGAAAAGCCGCTTCGTTGTCATAAACCAGGTAGCCATAACTTGCTGCTGGCACCATATAAAGGCCGCTTTTCGGATCCTTCGTGGTGCTGATGCGAACATGCGGAATGACGGACCGTGCGAAATCCATGAAGTGCTTTTCCGGCACGCTGAAGGGAACCGAGTTGGCCGTGGCCGCGCGCCAGTAATCCAACACCCTGGCTCGTTCTGGCTCGTACTCTAAACTCGCCAGGCGAGCGCGCTCCTGCATTGAGAGCCTGGGAATAAACGGCAAAGCGAAAAAGACGGTTTGGGCCTCGCCCGGACCGAGAGGAATCTCCACGTGAAGCCCTTGCAATGCCTCCGCGCCCTCGTTAATTCTGGCGAGAGCCCCCGTTGCCGAATCTGGTAATCGCACGCGCGCACGAATCAAGTCACCGCCGGCCGCCAGCAATTCTCCGTTGCCAAACGAAAGCTCTTCGGCGGGATTCACGCCAAGCCACAAGTGCGAGGCGGCGGATGCACCGCCAGGATTCTCCACTTTGATCTTCAGCATCAGGACCGCGGGCGTCTGCTCGCTGCGTTGTGGATCATCGGGCTCCAGCGGCCCCGATAGCAGCGTGGCAAAACCCTCCTCGGTGTAATCCAAGTTGTCTTTTGTCCATCGCGCCGTGGGTAAAGGCAGGTAATCCTCCAGCACGGAAAGTGTGGAATCCTTGGCGGCGGGGCGAAAGTCAGGCGTCGCGCCCGTACCGATGCGCCAGGATATGCGGTCGCCGTGCCATTCCAGGCGCTCCAATTCCTTCCCCATGGCTTTCGTCTCTGACTTGCTGACGGCAATGCTGCCACCCCACTCGAAGGCAAACTTCTGCCAACTCGCGTCGGCGGCCAAAGGCAGATACAGCCGGCCTCCCTGCCGCTCGACCGGATCAAGGGCGGGAATCTCTTTCGAAGCTCGTTCGTAAGTCTGCTCAGGTTCAACGGCTAGCTTCTCGCGAATCTTCTCGCCGCGCTTCACGATCGAGGGGGTGAACTCGCGCCGGTCTGAGGCGAGGGTCACATAAGCTTGAAAGTCCGGGATATACACCGGCCCCTTCTCTACATCCGGCACGGCGAAGGAGAACGTCCGCTCAGCCGCGTCCACAGTCACGATTGTCGTATCGTTCGATCCGGGAAGGTCCGGCTCCGCCGCCACCAAGCTCACCAACAGGCCCTTCGCCGGCCGGTTTGTCGAGATGTGGAAATGGTCTCCCGTCGCCGTATCGCTGCCGGCTCCGTTCCATACTCGAACGGCTTCGAGCCGGCCATTGTAAATCCGCACTTTCCCGTCCCAGGCGCGCTCTGCCGTTTCTCCAACCCCTAATTGGAGTCGCAACTCCACGGACTTCTCTTGTGAGCCACTGAAGACCTGCACGTTTTCCAATTGAGGATTCGAGTCAAATACCAGCCGCACCTTGAGCGTACGCCGGTAGGTCAAGCCAGGCAAGTTGCCGGCCTTGGGATTTTCGGCTGCGGAAAGCGGTCGAAAGGTGTAGTTGCAAATCGCTCCGTGGCACTCCATCTTCGTTGCAGCGTTCAGCCATTGCCCTTGCCAGGGATCGTCAACAGGGTCTTCGATGGTGGGCATCTCTGGAGGGGAATAAGGCCAGTTGCGGAACCAGTACTCGACCGTGGCAGACTGTGCTTCCTGCCCGGCGCGGAATTGAACGCGTAGTTTCTTAAGATCGCGCTCCTCTGCCCATTGCAGGCCGTAGATGTGGCGGCCGTCCGCCGACTTCTCCGCCTCAACTCCCGCCTGCTGCGCGTCCGTGTAGTCGAACTCGAGCGGCGCCGTGTGCCGATCCGCCACGCAGCAGCGCCTGGCGAAAGGTGCAATGTCGAAGTCGGTTGCAGCAGCGCCAGCGCTCGCCCCGAGACTCGTGATCACCCAGTACGCGGCCAGCAGCCAGGTACGTTTCATCGCATTCTCCTCGCTTTGGAATTCTTCGTTTGCGGCACGCCTATTGTATCTTTATTTCGGTTTGCATTCTTCAATGTCAAATCGGCGGACCAGCGGCGGAGAGAGTATCCGACCTTGCGCGTGTCGAGACACCCAGCAGGTTGCGGAAAGATCGTCGGGTGTTGTCATTCTGAGCGAAGCGAAGAATCCCGGCAGTTGCAGTCTCGACGGACTGCGGAGATCCTTCGTCGCCCGCGGCTCCTCAGGATGACAGCTAACGCGGTTTTGCCGCAGCCTGCCAGCGCATGGTGAGGTTCTGCTAGCGGTTTTCGACGGCGAGTGCACCGAGCACAAGGTCGGCGAGAGCCCGGATAAATGTGGGTGAGTCATTCAAGCCGCGCGTCACATGAAACTGCTGAATCGACAGACGCTCGGCGAGTTCGCGGGCTTCGATGTTGATCTCATACAGCGTTTCCACGTGATCCGAGACGAAGGAGACCGGCACCACGAGAACCCGCTCGCTTCGAGTTGAGGCAAGGCTTTGAAGAGCCTCGTGAAGGGAGGGCCCCAGCCACCGCCCCGGACCTGAGCGGCTCTGGTAGCAGATGCTGTGCGGGTTCGGCCACGCGCCCCGTTCCCTGACCAGGCTTACAGTGGCTTCGATCTGGGCTTGGTAGGGATCGCCGGCCTTGATGATGCTCTCCGGTACTCCGTGGGCGCTGAAAAGCAAATGCACGTCGGAAGGAAATCGTAAGGCAGAGCCGTTCGTTTTACGAAACTCCGCCAGACCTTCGTTGACGCGCTCCACGAGGGCCTGAATGTAAATAGGATGGGTGTGATAATCGCGCACGGTCCGGACATCAACAGGATGGCGGGGTGGGAATTTGCGCTCCCACTCATTCAGGCTGCTGCCCGTAGTGACCACGGAGTATTGCGGGTACAAAGGCAGAAGCACAAGCGTCCGGATTTGGTAGTCCAGGACTTGGCGGACTGCCTCTTCAGTGAGCGGATGCCAGTAGCGCATGGCGACGAGGACGCGCGCCTCAAGAGAATTGCGTAACTCGCTCTCGAGCCGGCTTGCCTGAAGTTCTGTCAGTTCCCGGATGGGAGACTTGCCACCGATCTGCGAGTAGTGATCCTGGACTCGCCGGGCCCGCCGCGACGACACAAGGCGGGCGAGCGGCTCGCGCGCCAGCCGGGCAAACGGGAAGTCAATGATGTCCGGATCGCAAAAGAGGTTATAGAGAAAAGGCTCAACGGCCTCAAGTGAGTCCGGCCCGCCCAATTGGAATAGTACTACGCCTACCTTGTTGACCTTAACTGGATTCACTCTGTGCCTTCGCTTAATTATCCTACACCGTTCGGAGTAACTGCAAGTAAGCAGTAGGCGCCACCGAAGATCTAGGCTGGTGCCGGTTCAGTCGGTGGTAAACTAAGCCGCGGATATTGTGGGCGAAGGGTGACAGGTACCGTTTCTCCGTCATAATAGCAACCGAACATGGACAAGAGGAGTGTCATCCTCATAAACGCGCGGCCAGGGGATTAATAGAACATGCCGGATCCGATCATACGTGCGGAACATCTTTCCCGTTCCTTTGGAGCGATCAAAGCGGTCGATGATCTTACGCTGGAAGTGCCTGCGGGCGTTGTATTCGGCTTCCTTGGACCTAACGGCGCAGGGAAAACGACAACCATACACCTTTTGCTAGGGTTGATACAGCCCACTCAGGGTCAGGCGTGGGTCATGGGACTCGACATACGCAAGCGTACGGAAGAAATTCGTACTCACAGCGGGGCCTTGCTCGAGTTTTCGGGACTCTACGAGCGCATGAGCGCGGAGGACAACCTCGACTTATACGGCCGCATTTACAAAATGCCAACCGCCGAGCGGCGCACGCGCACCCGAGAGCTACTCGAACCCTTGGATCTCTGGGAGCGCAGGAAGGATCGGGTAGGCACGTGGAGCCGGGGCATGAAACAAAAGCTAGCCGTGGCCCGCGCCCTTTTCCACCGTCCGCCATTGGTCTTCCTCGACGAACCCACAGCGGGATTCGATCCGGTAGCGGCGGCTGCGGTCCGGACGGATTTAGCCCGCCTGGTCGCGCACGAAGGCGTGACGGTCTTCCTCAATACGCATAACTTAACGGAAGCCGAGCAACTCTGCGCCCAGGTGGGGGTGATCCGGGCTGGGAAACTTCTTGCCATGGGCAGTCCCGACGCCCTCCGCATGCGGGACAAATCTCCCAGAGTGAAAATCACGGGGCGGGGATTTGATGAGCGGATGGTGGCCCTGCTGCGGCAGAGGCCGGAGGTCGCGCGGGTGGATCACCTTCCGGATCGCCTGGAAATCGAACTTCTCGACGAAAAAAGTCGAAACGGACCGCTAGTCAGCTTGATCGTGCAAAACGGCGGCGAGGTGGAGGAGATCAGCAGAGAAGGAACTAGTTTCGAAGAACTGTTTCTGACTTTGATGAGGGAAGAGAAGCCATGAACGATTTTTGGACCATTGTTTGGAAGGAAACGAAAGACTCGACTTTTTCTGGACGCCGAAGCGAACTTATCGTTCCCCTGGTGGTGGTGGCCATCATGGGAATCGTCATTCCCTGGCAGATCGGGCACCTCTGGCTCGCGCTTTCCCCAGCCATGATCACTATCGTTTGCTACATTCCCTTCCACTTAACCACGAGCTACATCTGCGACGCCGTTGCGGGCGAGCGCGAACGCCACACACTGGAAACCTTGCTTGCCAGCCGCGTCTCGGACCGGGCCATCCTATGGGGAAAAATAACCGTGAGTGTCGCCTATGCGTGGGGGTTGGCCCTGATCGGCCTGTTGCTTGGGTTGGTGGTGTCTAATCGATTGTCGGGACAGGGCCATTGGGAATTCTACCATCCCATCGGCATCTTCCTCGAGACGCTCGTCCTGAGCCTCGCCGCCAGCCTGCTTTCCGCTAATGCAGGAGTATTGATTTCGTTGCGAGCGGCGACTCTCCGGCAGGCTCAGCAAACGATGGCCGTCGGCACGCTGATCATGCTGATAGCCATTGTTCTGATCCTCAAATCTGTCCCGTCCGGCGAGCTCGAGAGGCTGACTGAGTCTCAGCTTATTCTGTTCTTCATCGGCGGATTTACGTTGACGAATCTAATACTGATGGGGATCTTATCAGCCAGCTTCCAGCGTTCGCGCTTGATTTGAGCCCGGGAAATGGTGTCAGGAATCTGGCAGCAAAAAGGCCGAATAAAGCTTGCTCTGACTTAATGTCATCGTGTACGCTTTAATCAATGGGAGAAGGGCGTGAGGAAAAAAAAGGGTTGGCCCTGCTGAAGGGTTTGCTGCAACACTCTCCGTTTGTCCTGAAGAACTTCAAACACTACTTCCAGAACCTTTACCGGCGTGAGGTTCGGCACACCAACGTGGTGGCGCCCTACGCGGCGATTCTTTACGTCACGCACAAGTGCAATCTGGCCTGCACCTACTGCACGCAGAAGGAGCCGGACGTCTTCAGCCAGGAACTGCCCACCGCCGAAACCATCAAGCTGCTGCGAATCGCGCGCAAAGAGACCGACTCAATTCTGTTTACAGGCGGGGAGCCGACCCTGCGCAACGATATCGAGGAACTGGCGCGCGCCGCGCGGCACGACTTGAAATACCGCTCTGTGCTACTGATTACCAACGGGACGCTGCTGCACAAGCGGCAGGGCTTGTTTGACTCCCTGCACAGCCTGGTGGTCAGCCTGGACTCGCTCGAAGCGGATTCGTCGAAGCCCATGTCGAAGCCCGCGGTTCTTGCGCGGGTGCTCGAGAACCTGCAACTGGCCAAGTCGCGTTTTCGGAAGCCCTCGGACATCACCATCAGCACAGTGATCGAAGAATGGAACATTGCCGACATCGAGCGCATTATGGACTTCTGCGGCGAGCAGGGATTTGTCTTCGCCACGCAGACGGCGCTGAACGAAAAACTGCCCAACCTGCGTTTGCGGCAGAACCCGAGCTACCAGGCGCTGGTGGATAAGATCGTCGAGCGGCGCCGAGACCGCGCGCAGCCCATAAACGGCACGCCCAAGCTGATTCGCACCCTGCTCGAGTTCGGCGATTTCCAGTGTTTTCCCACCATGTTCCCGCGCATTTACCCCAACGGCGATGTCTTCTACCCCTGCGAGCCGCTCAAAAAGATCGGAGGCAACCTGCTGCGCGAGGGATCGTTCACGAAGGTCTTCGCGCGCGGCCGGAAACTCTACGGCGACATCCCCGATTGCCACGGCATCTGCCATCTCTTCGGAAACGTGCTCTCGTCTTACTACGCGAAGGATTTCTGGGGACTGGCGGGGGACACGATAAGGTAGGGAACAGGGGCATTTGTGATTTGTGATTTGCGATTGGTGATTGGCGCGCTTCAATCACAAATCACCAATCACAAATCGCAAGTCACAAATGGGCCTATTCCCGAAGTATTGGCAGTTCCTTCCGCAACAGGTTTCGCAGCGTGTTTTCGGCGACGCGTGCCAGGTGTTCAGCGAAAACGCCGTCGTAGCGGAAGCGCGCGGTGCGCATCTCAATTGATTCCCAGGTAATCTCGAGGTCCCAGGTCTGCGCCTCCGTCTCGGGCTCGCCGGGGACAGTAACGGGGCGCGCCTCGAGTTCGCGTACCCGGATCACCGGAATCTCCTCGAGAGTGTGCTCGCGCTCGTCCACCACAAACAGCCGATCGGGATTCACGAAAATACTGACGAGTCGAGAAGGGCGATCGGCTCCGTGGGGAATGAACGCCCCGCCGTTCAGGACCACAAGGGCGTCGAACTCGCGTGCCTGAGCGTCGACTGATTTCGCTTGCGGCTTGGCGCGCACCAGCAGACCGAAAGCCATCAGCGCGATGCCGAGAACCAAATCCGCGAGCCCGCCGTTGGCGTGCTTATATCGCCAGCCCAGCAAGCACCCCAGCGCCGCCGCCAGGAGCCGGACCGCCGACCATTCCCAGATTTTCCGGCGGAGGGCCCGGATTTTGGGAATTATTAGAATGGCCGTGAAGAGCACGGAGAGCGCGGCTCTTTTTAGCGCCAGCCGGAACCGGACGCTGGTGGGAACGACGGCCTGGGTTGTTGTTTTGTCAACCATGTTGCACGTGCGTGCCCTGCAAAGGCACAAGTTAGTAGCCGGGGGCAGCGCCCCATAGGCGTTAACCTGAGATCGCTACGACCATCGGAGCCCGTCAGTCGACGGGCGGCAGAATGTGGCCCATGGCAAAGCCATGGGATAAAACTCAAGTGTCATGAGCCAGCCCCGTAGGGGCGACAGAGATATTGGTCGGAGCGCACGAAGTCTGTCGCCCGCTGACGCGGGCTTGATCGTTAACCAACACCGGCAATCCCACGGCTTTCGCCGTGGGCCACGATCTTTCAGCCCTCCGGGCCTGCGAGAATAGCAGCGAGAAGCCTGTCGCAGACGGCGTCGGGCTTATGTTAACGCCTATAAGGCGCTGCCCCCGGCTACGATATGAATCCCGTTCGGGGATAGCCAACACATCGACCGCACCTGCATCCCGCTGAGGATACGGGACACGCTTCGCTCGGAATGACAGCCTGGACGTGTTTTAACACAGACTCAAACGCCGCCCCCTACCGCTTGTTCTTGTCCAAGTACTCGACCACCTGCTGCGGGCTCGACACCAGTGTCACGATTTCCATTGCCGGCGACTTCCAATGCGGACAGGCGGAATTGAGCTGTCCCTCCTGCTCAAGGCAGGCGATCACCGGCTGCCAATAGGGCGACATCACCAGCAGGGGTTTGCTTCCGCCCACGGTCTTCGAGAGGCTGGCCTTGTTCATCATCTCCCAAACCAACGCCAATTCCGCCAAGGTGCCTGTCCCGCCGGGGAGGACCACGTAGGCATCTCCGCGCTCGATGAGCGTCATGATGCGCTCGGGGAAAGAATTCGTGCGCACATCCTCGACGATCCAGGGATTCGCCTTGCTGGTCCAAATCTCGCAAGTCACGCCGATGGTGTGGCCGCCCGCCTCGCGCGCCCCTCGCGCCGAGGCTTCCATTAATCCCCGGTATCCGCCATTGCAGACGGCAAATCCGGCTTCAGCCAAGAGCTTCCCCAGCAGCCGAGCTTCTGCGTAAGTCTGGCTCGCTTCGCCAGGCAGTGAACTTCCGAATACAGTTACGACTTTCATTGGCATAGTCGCAGATTAACGCACATCAGGGCGGCGTAGCGCCGACCTTTAGGTCGGCATGTATTCACCTAAGAAAGTGAAACGCCAGACGGTCTGTCACCCTGAGCGCAGCGAAGGGTCTCTGCAGTTATTTTCTCAGTCAAACTGCGGGGATGCTTCGCTTCGCTCAGCATGACAGCACACTCCTGGCGTGTCTTGCCTGTCCGCGTAACGTAACACTAGTTTCCGCCCCGCCGGGAGCCCGGGAGCGAAATATTGCCCCGAGAGAACCAATCATAAACGGTCGTTGCGATTTGGTCGAGTGTGGCTTCGGCTTGCGCGTCCTCGAGGGGGTTGCTATTTCCAATGATAGAGAAGGCAAGGCGCTTGCCGGAGGGCATGTCCATATAGCCGGAAAGCGCGTTCACTCCCTCGAGAGTCCCGGTTTTAGCGTGGATTCTGCCCTTCAGCCGTTTTCCCTTGAAGCGATCTGCCAAAGTTCCGTTCACCCCGGCCACCGGCAGGCTATCAAGGAAGTCGTCAAAGGACGGTCCGCCTGCCATGTGAACCAGCAGTTTGACGACGGTTTCCGGCGTCACCAAATCATCTCGCGAGAGGCCAGAGCCGTCTGCGAATACTGTCTCGCCCGGTTTGGCGCCGACTTGCTGTACAAAATCACTGAGCACATGCAGGCTGTCGTCGAGGCTGCCGCCTTGCTTCACTTGGCGCCCAAGCGTGCGCAAAAGCAGCTCGGCGTAAAGATTCCGGCTGTCCTTGTTGGTCAGCTTCACGATTTCCCGCAGGGGTTGGGAGTCATGCTCGGCCAAGACCACGCGTGGCGAGGGTTGCGTAGCAGTGCGGCGGGCCAAAGCTGCCTCAAGCTGTGTGACCTGCTGGACCTCGACTCCACCTTTAACCATCGTTCCGGAATCTCCGAGGGCCTTGCGGAAAAGTTCGCCCACGAGCTCCGCCGGATGAGCGATGGCCACGTGCTCGTCAGCCTCGCCCGAGCCCAAAGGGATTTGGCCCCAAACGTCCAGGCGTGTCGAATCGAGAGTGCGTTCGACGAACAAGTGGCTCTCGCTTCCCGTTGCGGCAGTTCCGAGACCGTTGTTGATCTGGTAATAATCCGGCAGCGGGTCGAGAGAAACCTGGGCAGGGTCACCGAGTTTCAAGCCCGGCTTGATTCTAAGCAGCAGAGCATTCGAATTGAATGCCAGAGCCGACACCGTCGCCCCGTAGCCCCACTCAAGATCCTCGGCGGTCCAGCCGTGGATGTACGGCTCGAAATCGAAATAACTTTCGTCGGCCAACAAGGGGCCCGTGACCTCGATCACGCCATGCGCTCTTACCTGCGCCGCCATATCCTCGAGAGCCGTGCAGGCGTGATTTCCAGCTTGGCTGGCGCTCGCAGGCGGCAACTCGTCGCCGCAAAGTGTAGGGTCTCCTCTTCCAACAAGGTAAAGGCGCGGCACGATTCCCTGGGCCGGCGGTCCGGAGTCGCTTTCCACCGTAGTGCGGAAAACAAAATCCGGACCAAGCTTCTCGAGCGCTGCTGACGTGGTGAACAGCTTCATATTCGAGGCGGGGTGGAAAAGGTGCTGGGCATTGAGGTTGAAGAGAATTCTCCCGCTCGGCAGTTCCGCAACTTCGATGCCCCAGAAGCCGCGTGAGGCGTCGCTCGCGCGAAGGATTTGATCCAGGCGGGCGTTCAGCGATGGAGCGGGAGGTCGCTTCGGACGCTGATCCGTGGCAGCGCCGGGCGCGCTCACCGCGAGCAGGCACAATAGCGTAAAGGCCATGAGGCCACTAGGGCGAAGCAGTCGGTCCAAAAAGCGGTTGCGGGTCGACGGCCGACAGTCGACAGGCACAGAGGGCAGAATAACGGTCATGCCTGCCATCTTAATGCACCCATGAGTCGATAGTCGAGGTAGCGCAGGCACTCTTGCCTGTGGCCGCGTTTGCCCGGGGTGCTCGAAGGACAGGCAGGAGTGCCTGTCCTACTGCCCGGCACAAGTTTGCCAGCCCCTCGGATTTTGAGTACGATGGCTCATCTGATATTCAACTGAGGTCCGAACTCATGTGGCGCCTTGTGAAACGCCTGATTATTTCCATACTGATTCTGCTTGTGCTCTTGGTGGTGGGCGGGGGCATCGGGCTATATTGGCGTGCCCGCGCCTGCCTTCCCCAACTCGACGGAACGGTTGAAGTGGCCGGACTTTCCGCGCCTGTCGAGGTGTTGCGCGACGCGCGGGGCGTGCCTCACGTGCGCGCTTCGTCGCTCCAGGATTTGTTCTTCGCCCAAGGCTACGTGACCGCTCAGGACCGCCTGTGGCAGATGGATCTGAGTCGGCGGCTGGCGGAAGGAGAACTCTCCGAAATCTTCGGCGAGCTGACGCGGAGGCTGGACATTGAAAACCGCACGTTGGGTTTCCGACGGGTTTCGGAGCGCGCCCTGGCAGAACTCAGCCCTGAGGCTCGGGCTCCACTGACGGCGTACGCGAGCGGCGTTAACGCATTCATCGCCAGCCACCAGAGTCGTCTCCCCATCGAATTCGTCCTGCTTCACTATCAGCCTCGACCGTGGCGAGAGGTCGATTCCCTGGGCGTAGCGCTGAATATGGCTAAGACCCTGAGTACGACTTGGGGAGTGGACTTGATGCGCGAACGCATCCGGGCGAAGCTTGGGCCGGAGCTTTCGGCGGACCTCTTCCCTGACCATTCGCCGCTTGATGAACCGGTAGCGGAACTGCCGCCGGGCAGCAAGTTGCTGCCCCAATGGAAAGACGCGTACCCGCCGCCGACCTGCCTCGACTCCAATGTGCCGCACAGGCCGGTGGCGAGCCTGGACCAACCACACCCTCACCCCCTCCTTAGCCAAGGAGGGGGAATAGTCGAACTTGACCCGACGCTTGCGGCGCTGCTTTCCGAACGGGACGAAAGCACAACAGCACTGGGGAGCAACAACTGGGTTGTCAGTGGCGCGCACACCGAGTCCGGCAAGCCGTTGCTCGCGAGCGACCCGCATCTTGGTCACAGTGTTCCCAGCGTGTGGTACATGATTCACTTGAAGGGCCCGGAGCTGAACGCGAGTGGAGTGAGTTTGCCCGGGATGCCGGCGGTGATCATCGGCCACAACGAGAGAATCGCCTGGGGCATGACCAATACCGGTCCGGACGTACAGGATTTGTATGCAGAGACTTTCAACCCCGCCGCACCCAATCAATACCTCCACAATGGCAACTGGGTGGACGCAGACGTGCGAGACGAGATCATGAAGATCCGCGGGAGACCGGATTACCGGCTCACTGTCAAAGTTACGCGCCACGGCCCGATTGTTTCCGAGGATTGCGGCCGCGCACTGGCCTTGCGTTGGACGGCGCTCGAGCCCCACGCGCTTTCATCGCTTTTCAACGGTGCGTCCACAATGGGCATGGCCCAGAATTGGGAGCAGTTTACCACTGCCTTGCGCGACTATACGGGCCCCATGCAGAACTTTGTGTATGCCGACGTGGATGGGAACATCGGCTACTATGCTGCTGCGTGGGTGCCGCTGCGAAAACAAGGAACCGGCGCTGTACCGGCGCCCGGCAACACAGACGATTACGACTGGACGGGCTACATTCCGTTCCAGGATCTTCCCCATTCCTACAACCCTGCGAGCGGTCTGATCGCCACGGCGAATGGGCGCGTGGTGCCGGATGGTTACCCGTACTTCATCACCAGCGATTGGGATCCTCCCTATCGCACGGCCCGCATATTTCAATTGCTCCGCGCGGGCAAGGCGTTCACCGTGGCCGATATGCTGCGAATTCAGACGGACGTTCTGAGTTTGCAGGACAAATGGATCGCCGGACAGCTTCTGAACGCGGCCTCGCACGTCGAACCACGAAGCCCTGACGCGCAATACGCCCTCAGCGTATTGCGCGGATGGGACGGTGAGGCCCGGACGGATTCCGCCGCTCCCCTGGTGTGCCAAGAGACCCGCGCCGCCCTACGCGAGCGAATCCTCAAGCCCAAGCTCGGTGATGGCTGGTCGGGCTATCGTTGGGGAACGAGTTCGACGTTTTTTGAGAATGTTTTGACGAACCACTGGACGCGTTGGCTCCCGCCCGGTGACGCGTCGTTTGACCACACGCTGATGAAGAGTCTCGAAGAAGGCGTAGAACGAATTCCCAGGCTGGTGGGGAGCCAGAGCCGCGAAGCTTGGAAATGGGGCAATACCATTCCCCTGACCTTCCACCATCCGTTGGGCCAAGGCCTGCCCCTCTTGGGCCGCCTGCTCGACGTCGGCCCGTTTCCCCAGGCCGGAACCAGCACCACAGTGAAAGCTACAACCGCCAATCACGGCCCTTCCATGCGCATGGTTGTTGATTTCTCGGACCTCGAACGGTCGGTTCAAAACCTTACTCTCGGAGAGTCGGGCGAAGTGTTCAGCCCTTACTACAAGGACCACTTCGAAGCCTGGTACACCGGCCGGAGCTTTCCCATGCCCTTCGGCGATGCGGCCGTTGACCAGGCAAGTGTTAACAAATTGGTTATGATGCCGGGACGGCGGTAGCGCTGACCTTCAGGTCAGCAGCGTTGACGCTGGCCCTTCGCGGTGCTCAGGGCAGGCTCTGAAGATCGGCGCTACAGGTCGCGGTGTATTTTCCGATTGCTTTTGTAACCGCTTTGACGATAATACCTCCCGACAACTCCTGCCCCTTTGGAAGCGAAAAAGGTCCGGAACCAGGAGATCCTACCGAGGAGAAAACAATGCTCTACGCCACCCAGTTTAATCCGGCGAAAAACCGCGTCACCATCGCAACTCTTGTCGTGTCAGCCCTTGCCCTGCTGCTGCCGCCTTCGACGCTATTTGGCCAGCAGGCATATGTTTCCCGTTTCGATACGTATATTGGCTACACGTTCCTCGACAGCCCCCATGTAAGCCTTTTTGAAAACGGACTTCATTATCAATTCGGCGTGCGGCCGAAAACGTGGTACTCATTGGGCTTCGACTATAGCTTTTCGACCGGGAATTTGACTCTCACTCCCAACCTCCTGACCGAGAACTTGCAAAATACATTGAAAGAAGAAATAGGAGTAATAGCCCCTGGTTACCCCTTGTCGTCCTTGTCCATAGTGAGTCATTCCGCGAGTCAGACCTTTTCGGCGGGACCTCAGTTGGCGTATCGTCACTTTTCCAAAATTACAATCTTTCTTCGACCTGACCTCGGTGCGATTTACGAGCGCGCGACGCCGCACCCGGTCGGCGAAATTCCCGTCCTCGTCGTGGGGCAATTGGCGCCACTGGGATACAAAACGGACTGGACTATATTCGGTGGGTTCGGAGGCGGCGTTGACTTCCTTTTCTCCAAGCACGTAGCTCTGCGCGTGCAAGGCGACCTTGTGTACGACCACCTGTTCAGCGATCTGCTGAAGGACGGCCGTCTGACCACCCGCTTCTCCATTGGACCATGCTTCAATTTTGGAAGTAATATCAGGAAAGCGGGGAGTTTGTAGCCGGCTCTTTCAGGAGCGGCTGGTAACGGTCCCGTGCTTCTCGAATTCTGCGGGAGTGTGAACGAATAGCCGCCTGAACCTGTGACTGCATCGAAGGACAAACAAATCTGTCATCCTTGTCGTGAAGATGCCCTCTCCTCTTTGGGGGAGTCCGATAGCTGGACCCCGATGGAGTCCATCGAACCCCAGAAATCGGGGAGGGTGGCTCGCGACGGCGTTTTCATCAGTCCGTCAGCCGGCCGAGTCGGGCGAGGGGCCCGGGTTCGCTATTTTCATGGCGGCCGCTCATGCCCGTCGGCTGACGGGAGACCAGAAACCCTGAGAATGTGCGGAGCGCCTTGGAGTGCGGCAGCGAAGCTGCCGCCCTGGAATTCTCGCGAAAAGGCGGTAGCTGGCGCTACCGCACTCCAAGGCGCCTTCGGCGCGAGAACAAATCACCAAAGCAGCGAAGGATCACCGCAGTTCGTTTTCGTGCTCGACACCATGCGAACAACTGCAGAGATCCTTCGCTCCGCTCAGGATGACAAGATCGCAATTCGCTTCGCTGAGCCGGGCAGGTCTTCAATCTTCACGCATCTTCAGCGGGCTTCAGTTCAGATTCTGCTCGCCAGTTTCTTGTTGCTCGCGTTGGCAGCGCCGCTGCGAGCGATTGAAGAACCTACTCCTCCGCCACTCCAACTTGCGTATCACCTTGTCTTGACGCATCCCAACTTGCACCTTGTAACCGTCGAGATCGCCGCCGGCGAAGTCTCCGGCGAGTTCATTGACTTCGTCATGCCGGCCTGGGCGCCCGGCCGCTACGCCATTTACGACTTTGCCAAGAACGTGCAGGAATTCGAGGCCGAGGGCGCGCAAAGGCAGCTGCTGCCGTGGACAAATCTCGACAAGCAGACCTGGCGAATCGACGTGCGACAGGCTGGGGGCAGCGTGAAAGCGCGGTACCGCGTATTCGCCAACGACCTCAGCGGCTCCTTTTCCCAGTTTGACTCGACGCACGCCAACTTGAATGGCGCTTCGATCTTCATGTACGTCGCGGGGCACAAGCCGGACCCGATCACGCTGAGCGTGGACGCGCCGAAGGACTGGCAGTTAATCAGCGGCTTCTCTCGCGACACAAGCGTGCGCGCATTCCACGCGCCGAATTACGACCGCCTGGTTGATACTCCCATCGAGGCTTGCGCCGAAGCCAGGCTGGCCCAATTCCAGGAACGGGGGAAGACTTTTCGCGTCGCGGTGCACTCGTATGGCGAGGAAGACATTGACTTGTCGAAGCTGCGCGAAGGCCTTCAGAAGATAGTGCACGCGGAAATGGCGCTGATGCCCGCTCCCGATTTCGAGCACTATACGTTTATCTTCCACTTCGCTCCCGGTATTTCGATGGGCGACGGCATGGAGCACCTGAACTCGACGGAGATCGTCATCCGGGGCACCCTAAGCGTTGGACTAACGGAGGCGCTCGAAACGGCCGCGCACGAGTTCTTCCATGTTTGGAATGTGAAGCGGCTGCGGCCTGCCGCGCTGGGGCCCTTTGACTACACGCACGAGGTTTACACGCCCTCACTCTGGCTTGCCGAGGGGGTGACCAGCTACGTCAGTTATCTCAGCCTATTGCGTGCGGGCCTGTGGTCGCGCGAACAATTCCTGGGCCGATTGTCGGATGAAATCCGCGCTTTTGAAGAAGAACCCGGCCGCACCCTGATGTCCGCGGAGAGTTCCAGCTTTCACGCCTGGTTCTACGACCGCGCGCCGCAAATGCAGGAAACCAATTTCGCAAATTCCACAATCTCCTATTACAACAAAGGCGCGCTCCTCGGCATGTTATTGGACCTCGAGATTCAGGCGCGGACACAGGGCGCAAAATCTCTCTTGGATGTGATGTCGCGCCTCTACCATGAGTTTTACGAGGCGCCGCAAGCAACTTACTATGGCCCCGGGCGCGGTTACGAGGAGCGAGACGTATTGGAAGCAGTGAACGAAGTTGCCGGAAGCGACTTCACCACGTTTTTCGATAACTACGTTCGCGGCACGGCGCCGCTGCCGTACAATGGGGAACTCGGCGCGGCTGGACTCGCGCTGCGGATGAGCGTCCCCGCAGGTTCCCCGCCCAGCATCGGAATAACCGGCGTACCCGAAAACCTCGGTGTCAGGGTTTTCGCCGTTCGGCCCGGCGGAGCGGCCGACCGTGCCGGGTTAGGCCGCGACGACCTGCTGGTTGCCGTCGATAACCAGTCGCTCGCGACCGAGGATTTTGATACACGCCTGAGAGCTTATCTGCCCGGGGCGAGCGTTCCGTTCACGGTCGATCGGCAAGGGCGGCGGGAAATCATCAGTGTGACTCTTGATCCGCCTGCGCCGAGTTCGTATGCGATTCAGGACCTGCCGGGCGCGACGCCGCAACAAATTGCCACCCGGAACCATTGGCTGGGGCGTGGAGAATAGAAACTGGAAAATGGAAAATTGAAATTGGAAAATGGAAACTGGTTATGGCGTGTCGTGTGCCGAGTGAAAAGTTCGCTGAAGAAATCAGCCCGCGGAGCGGGCGGCAGCCTGTAGCCCACGGCGCAAGCCGTGGGTGCGCGACCTCCCTCACCCCCGTCCCCTCTCCCGCCCGGCGCGAGAGGGGCGCCGAAGGCGGGGTGAGGGGCCTTCAACCCAGGGCTCACGCCCTGGGCTACACTATGTCGCCCCTTCCGGGGCTCAAGCCACTTCAGAAGACAGCGGACAAGTTGGCGAATTTTCATATTCCAGTTTCTATTTTCCACTTTCCGCTCTTCTGCTTTCTGCTTTCTGCCTTCTGCTTTCTAGCCCCCACGCGCGCCGCCGATCCCGGCAGTGCCGAAGCGTTGATCGAAGCCGGGCACTGGAAGCGGACGCGGGCAATAGTGGAGCCGCGCGCGGCCGCCAACCCGCGGGATGCGCAGGCGGCCTGGCTGCTCTCGCGCATCAAGCTGGCTTTCGGGGATTTGGACGGCGCGCTCGTCCCCGCGCAGCAGGCCGTGGCGCTCGAAGACGGGAACTCCGATTACCATCTACAACTGGCGGAGGTGTATGGGGAGATGGCCTCGCGAGCCAGCATGTTTGCCGCAGCCGGTCTGGCCCGGAAATTCAAGGGCGAATTGGATGTCTCCCTGGCTCGCAATCCCAAAAACCTGGATGCGCTGGATGCTTTGATGCAGTATAGCTATCAGGCGCCTGGACTCATGGGTGGGGACAAGGGCAAGGCCCGCTCCATTGCCGATCAACTCGTGCGACTCAGCCCTGTCGACGGTTACTTAGCGCAGGCAGAGTTGGCAGGGGAAGCGAAGGACCAAGCCAAGGTTGAAGAGAGTCTTCGCCAGGCCGTCCAGGCGGATCCGAAGAACTACGAGGCGCAGACGGCGCTCGCAGGTTTTTACACCAACCTCTCTCGAAGGAACACCGACGAAGCAGAGAAGCACGCGCGCGAAGCACTTCGGCTCGAGCCAGGCCGTGCGAAGGCGTATTCGATCCTGGCGAAGGTTTTGGCTCTCGAGCGCCGATGGAATGAGCTGGAAGCTGTTCTAGCTGCTTCTGAAAAAGCCGTCCCGGACGACCTTGCCCCTTACTTCCAATCCACGAACGCTTTGCTGGAAGCCGGCGTCGAACTCCAACGCGGCGAGGCATACGTGCGGAAATACCTGGGGCAGGAACCGGAAGGTGAGGAGCCGGACCGGGCTCATGCCCACCGGCTTTTGGGGCTGATACTCGAGAAGCAGGGCCGAATTTCCCAGGCGATTTCGGAGCTCCAGACCGCCGTCGAGATGAATCCCCGCTTCAAAGAGGCGAAAGAAGATTTGAAGAGAGTCAAGGCCGGCTCGCGATGAGGTTCGCAGCGCGCCACCACCCCCTACCCCCTCCTCTTTGAGGAAGGAGCAGGGGGCATAGGCGCAAGAATTGGCTCGATCGGGTTCCGGAGCCCGTCAGCCGACGGGCGCAAGAATGTGGCCCACGGCGACAGCCGTGGGGGAAAGCCGTACCGATGCGCCTGATAAGCCCCGGGAGGGGCGACAGAGCAGTCTTAATAATCGCAGATCTTCTGTCGCCACTACGTGGCTCAGCGTGCTCTGTGTTTGCCGTGATCCCACGGCTGGGAAGGTGTGAAAAAATCGTAGCGGCGGGTTTATCCCGCCATCGCGATTCTGAAAACACAGTAGATATGGCGGGGTAAACTCGCCGCTACCTCTCGCGCTGACGTTTTTTTCACACCTTCTGGCGCCATGGGCCACATTCTGTCGCCGCTGACGCGGCTTGGTGTGGGGTGACGGGCTTGTTCTAGCGCCTATGGGGCGGGAGGTGGTGATGCCGTGCTACCCGGTCTTTGCACGGCGCCGCAAATAGATAATCAGCGTCACTAAGGCCAGCACCGCAACCAGGCTCAGCGTCACGCGATGGAGGTCTTTGACGACGTGAGCCAGGTTATCCCAGTTGTCTCCGAGCAGAAAACCCACAAAACCGATGGCCGTGGCCCAAATCACCGCTCCCGTGAAATTGAAGAGTAAGAAACGGGCGTAAGGCATCTTAAAAAGCCCGGCCAGCGGTCCTGCGAATACCCTCAGCCCGGTGATGAATCGTCCTGTGAACACCGCCCAGTGCCCGTGTTTGAGAAAAAGCGACCTGGAATACTCAAACCGGCGCGCCACGAATTTGAAGCGCAAAATGTAGCGATCGAAAAAGGGGTTGCCTCCGTAACGGCCCAGCGCGTAGCCGAGGCTGTCGCCGAGCGTGGCTCCGGCAATAGCTATCGCAATCGCCCATTCCAGGCGAAGCTCCCCTTGGTAAGCAAGGAATCCCGCAAACAAAAGAACGGTTTCACCGGGCAGAGGCAGGCCGCCGTTTTCGAGCATCACGCCGATGAAGACCACCCAGTAGCCGTACCGGGCGAAGAAATCCGTCAGAGTCTGGAAAAGTGATTGAATCACGGGCCATAGAATTATGCACCAAGGCGTGCTGTTTGGCGAATTGCGCTATGCCAGGCTGGGGAACAAGGGCATCTGTCACGCTAAGCCCGTTTGAAAGTTTCATCCCCTTGGTCAACTGCTACCTGCCCGTTATGCGACGTGTTAAACTTATAAAGAATGCGAGAACCATTCCTCGAGAGAATTGAGAACCGCGCTCTGGTCTGCGACGGAGCGATGGGGACAATGCTTTACGCAAAAGGCATCTCCTCGACCCGCTGTTTCGATGAGTTGAACCTGAGCTCACCGCAACTCGTCAAGGAGGTCCACCTCGCCTATGCCAAGGTTGGGGCGGAAGTCCTTGAGACCAACACCTTTGGGGCCACGCGGCGGCGCCTGGAAAAATACAATCAGGGCGAGAAGGTGCGTGAAATCAATCTGGCCGGAGCGCGGTTGGCGCGCGAGGTGGCAGGGGATACTCTCTATGTCGCCGGCTCCGTGGGGCCGTTGGGAGTCCGCCTGGAGCCGTTGGGACCGACTTCACTCAAGGAAGCCAGGGCGGCGTTTCGCGAGCAGATCACGACTCTGGCAGAGGGCGGCGTGGACCTGATCGTGGTGGAAACCATGAGTGATCCGAACGAAGCCCACCAGGCCTTGCTGGCCGCGCGCGACGTGTGCTCCCTGCCGGTGGTTGTACAGATGACCGTACAGGAAGACGGCAGCACATCCAGCGGGGCGTTGCCGGAGGAGTTCGGCCGCAAACTCGACGAGTGGGGCGCCGACGTCATCGGGCTCAATTGCAGCGTCGGTCCGGCAGCCATCCTGGAAGCTCTCGAGATCTTGGCGGCGGTGACCAGCCGCAAGCTCGCCGCGCAGCCCAATGCGGGCATGCCCCGCACGGTTCAGGGCCGCAACATTTACCAGAGCCCGCCGGAGTACATGGCCAGCTACGCCCGGCGATTCATTCAATGCGGAGCTCGGCTGGTGGGCGGTTGCTGCGGGACGACGCCGGAGCACATCAAAGCGATCAAAGCGGCGGTCCGATCGCTCAGCCCGCAGCGCTCGCGCATTGCGGTGGAAGTCCTGGAGCGACCGGGCCGCGCTCTCGAACCGGTTCCCGTCGAGAAACGCTCGCGCCTCGCTGAGAAGCTGGCGCGGGGTGAGTTTCCTGTTTTGGTGGAAGTAGTTCCGCCCAAGGGCTGCGACGCCACCAAGGAAGTGGAAGGCGCGCACTTCCTGCTGGCCAAGGGAGTGGACGCAATCAACATTCCCGACGGCATGGGCGTGATGGGCCGCATGAGTCCTCTCACCCTGGCCGCGCTCCTCGAGCAGCAAGTGGCCATCGAAGTGCTCCTGCACTTCAGCGCTCTCGACCGGACTGTGATGAGCATTCAGGCCGACGCCTTGGGAGCGCATGCATTAGGACTGCGGAACATCCTTGCCGTCACCCGGGCTACCGCTCAGTTCTCAGCGCTCCTCGAGACGATCATCTTCGAGGTGGATTCCATCGGTCTGGTCAACATCTTCCACAACCTGAACCAAGGCTTGGATGCCGGGGGAAATCCACTTGGCCAGCAAACCAGCTTCCTGATTGGCGTGGCGCTCGACCCCCATGCCGTGAACCCTGACGAAGAGCTTCGCCGTTTTGAGCTCAAACTCGAAGCGGGCGCTAATTTTGCCGTCACCCAGCCCGTGTTCGACGTTGAGCAACTGGGTGTGTTCATGAAGCGCATGCGGTCTCACGCGGGCTCGATACCGGTGGTTGCGGGGATCTGCCCCCTCACGAGTTACCGCAATGCTGAATTCATGAATAATGAAGTGCCCGGAATCTCTGTTCCGCCTGCCATCATGGAGCGCATGAGAAAGGCGGACACAGGCGAGGCGGCTCGAGCGGAAGGTGTTAAAATCGCCCAGGAAACTCTGCTCTCCATCCGCAACCTGGTGCAGGGTGTGCAGATTGCCGCGCCCTTCGGCCGCTACGCCATGGCGGTGGAGGTGGCAGAGGTG
>Ga0181538_10002137_pt1 | contig 20981 bp, 16 predicted proteins | sample PEATcosm2014_Bin_40_FD_119773 | JGI IMG/M metagenome (GOLD analysis project Ga0181538, IMG submission 119773) | Peatland microbial communities from MTU Mesocosm Facility, Houghton, MI, USA - PEATcosm2014_Bin23_30_metaG | ecosystem: Environmental > Terrestrial > Soil > Wetlands > Peat | place... | reverse complement strand
GGTATTAGGCCAGGATGGGAACTGCTATGCAGAATGCGGTTCATCCGGCACCTACTGCACCGGCGATTCATCATGCATAAACGGTCAGTGTCTTTCCTGCCCTGCAGGAGAGGTATTAGGCCAAGACGGTCTATGTTATGCAGAATGCGGTTCATCCGGCACCTACTGCACCGGCGATTCATCATGCATAAACGGTCAGTGTCTTTCCTGTCCTGCAGGAGAGGTATTAGGCCAAGACGGTCTATGTTATGCAGAATGTGGCACTAACACCTACTGCACCGGAGATTCAGTATGTGAAAACGACGAATGCGTAAACCCCACACCAACATGTGTAGATTCAGGATGGTATGAAACCGGTTATGGGTACTGCTGCCCGTCTGGTACTTATACTCCGGGAGACGGATACTGCTATGATGATAATTAATGGTGTAACGATGACTATGAACCAGATTAAGGCAATCATGTTTTCTTTGCTAGTTCTAGCTGCATTAATCTCTGTAGTCAGAGCAGACATAGCAGCCCCGATGATGGTAGTGAATGTAACATATGAAGGAACTTCGGTAAACGGCACTTTCTATGCCGTCACACTCTCCTGTGCGAACATAACCACTAGTGCCAACACATCTCCAGTTACGGCCGGACAGTTGCAGAACATAAGCGAGTACAATCCTTTGAGAAACTGTTACTGGATGCCCAATAGCCTTTCAATGAACGGAGAGTGCGCAAATGGTCAATGCGACTTATACTATTTCCAGCCGTCCGATTTTAAGATGGCTTTTTACCTGCCAAGCCTAAACAGAACATTCATCACGAACGAAGCTAATTTTAGCGGATACATGAACAGCTATACTGCACAGCTGTACCAGAATGGTACTGCAACCCTTATGGCGGGGGGCAGTAATCCACCACCAATTGGGAATGGAATTAATCTTTTTGGATTAGCCCTCTTCCTCACCATTGTGATAGAGATAATGGTTGCATTTGCCTATATGAAGCTCAGGAAGACCAAAAAGACTGGTAGAGTGCTTATCTTTGTGTTGCTCGGGAACATAGTATCGTTGCCCATAGTATGGTTTGCATTTATCGGTTTGCTTGGTGCTGTCGGCCTTATACTTGGTGAGATCTTCGCAATTATCTTCGAGGGCTGCTTTATCTACTATTTCAACAAGAAGATCATAAAGATAAAGAGCGCCCTGCTGATGTCACTCATTATGAACCTCGCAAGCGCGATAATCGGCGGGCTGATACTGCTACTGCTTTTTTCTTAATTATGTATGGCGAGTTTTCAGGGTTTAACAGCGCATAACTTTTATGGAAGTAATTTTTATTTTAACTCTAAAAAATCTCACTTATCTATATCCCAACGCTTTTTTCTGGATCAGAATTTTTGGGGCTCATTATCATGCAGTTCCTGCACATCCGTTTCATGCGGCTTGGGATGGCCTGGCGCTTCCCACTCCACACTCTCTTGCTGCACAGTCTCTTCTTCGATCTCATCCCTGGTTTTGGGCTGTTGCTCATTTGTTTGCCAGGAATGCTCTTTCGGTTTATGGTAGAGTCCCTTTTTTAGTTTCATCTCTATTCTATAATATTCGACCAGCAATACTGCCAAAACAGCAACACCGATAATTATTGGGATATAGCCCTCCCCTCTACTGGTATTCGAACTTTCCTTTTTGATGGTGTTTGCCGCATTTGCAGAATTGGACTGGATTGTTGATGACGTTATGATTGTCGTAGTCGCTGTTGTTGGCTTGGTGGTGGTTGTCGTGGTCGGCGGCGGCACTGTGCCAAATATCCCCAATATCGGATCGCCGTTGAAGCTGAATGATATGCTGCCCTTCTTTGCATTTATTGCATACGTCTTTATTATGTTCCAGGAGCTGTTAAGGTAGCTCAGTGGCACTACATTGCTGTGGTACTTAGAGTAGTTGTAGCTGACCGTTGTGTTAGAGGATGCATTTCCATATATGGTCGCATTTATTATGAGGATCGGGGTGTGGCCGTTGGGTATCTGCAATCTGGAATAGTTTATGCTTGAAACAAAGAGATTCACATATGTTGGGCTCAGAACTCTTGTCGATATGTTGAATGTCGAGTTTATCTGCTGGACGTTGGCTAATGCGGGATTTCCGCTGGATACCAGGTATATCTGGTTTATCAGGGTGCCGGGACTGGTGGTGTTATTGTACAACTCCAGGGCTATTGCATGTTCTATTGGGAGGTATGAGACATTCAAGAGCCTTACATAGCAGTTTGCGGAGCTGCCTGCTGATATGCTTGCGGACTGGTTTGCAGATAATGTATAGCTTTCCGAATTTGTGTTGCCAATCAGCTCTATCCCGGCAGCCCCCGGGTTTATGAAGTTCTCTATGCCAGTAATTGTCTGGCCGCAGAAGTCTACTATGAATGTGTTCTTTTGCGCGATGTTGTATATTATGTAGCCATTTTTTATCTTTGTTATTATTGGCATTCCCGAGCCTCCACCCCCGCCGCCACCGCCACCTCCTCCTCCACCCCCACCGCCACCTCCTCCTCCACCCCCGCCTCCGCTGCCCGAGCTTATGGTGGATGTGGTAGCTATTGTTGTGGATGTGGTGGCTTCCACCACATATGCCCCGCTCATTAGGCTGTTTGTTGATTCTGGCACCTGTGCGCTGCTGTCCGTAACCAGGACATTAGCCTCTATAGTGTTGCCAGCGATGTTCGTGTTTACTGTGAACGGGAAGGAATCAATGCCGGAACTTAACCCGGAATATATAGTTGTATTTATCACATCTGTTGCTGTATTGTATACAGTCCATGTGTATTGGTAATTGGGCGTTCCTCCGCTTACCACGGTGCTGAATGTCAGGGTCTGTCCTGTATCTATTGTGCCCGAGACTGTAGGGCCTATGCTTGGCATACCCAGCCCGCTGTTTATTGTTACAAGATCAGTGGGTGAATCGGCCGAAGTGGGTGTGCTATCGGTTACCTGGACGCAGTAGTAATTGCCTGTTGCAGGGCTTGCGGTATATGCAATGTTTGTGGCTCCACTTACTGAGGGGTCGCTTCCGCAGCTCGCTGAAATTCCTGAATACCACTGATAAGTGTAAGGTGGAGTGCCGCCCAAAGGGTTTGCTGTGAGAGTTATCGGCTGCCCGATATCCACGCCTGGCGATGCGGGTGTAATGGCGGCACTGAGCGTGAGTGGCTCAAAACCCGGCAGGTACATCATATACTCTGCCGATGCGATATACTGGCTAGCCCCCTGGTCAACAGCCTTCACTGTGCTTATCCCAGAAGTTCCGTTTAGCTGCGATGTAAAGGTTGTTGAGAAGGCGCCAGTACCGTCTGTCATTGTGTCCCCAAAATAATACCCATTGACTATTACATTTACAGTACTGCTAGGCGAAAAGCCTGTGCCAGTAACAGTAACTACAGTTCCTGGAAGCCCACTTGCTGGATTTAGCGTTATCTGCGGATTATTATTCAAAGAGTATAGAACATAGACATGCGCGGCGAAAGGTCCGAAGCAGTCTGTGAACTGATTGCTGGAAGGCACAATATTCCGGTTCTCGCCATATACCTGAACATTTCCTATGGTTCTGTTCCATGTAAAGGTGGTGCACTGATTGCCATTTTTGATATTTGATGCTATTATATAGCCGGTGCCGTTGACCTCCTTGGTTCTCGCAGTTATGTCAGCCGAATTGCTGTTTCCTATCAAAAACTGGGGTGCATCAACAGCCGCAAGGGCAGGCTGTAGGCTTGAGAGCTCGCCGACTATCGCCGTCAAGTTGTAATACATCATAAGCTTTGGCGGGCACCAGTTCTCACCAACACATGTTCCGCCAGGGAAACTCGCACCATCATACGTTCCACTAGGGTAAACCGCGTCAAAATAACCATTGTACAGGCCGTCATACCCCAATGTCCAGTAAAATAACCCATCAGCGCCATGCGCTATTGCCATGTAACTCATATTACGGAGCACCGGCCTATCCGGGATTACACTATGCGCGGTAAACTGGAAGTACTGTAAGACCATGATAAGCGGCCTGCTATGCATTACTGATTTGTTGGCCGTATCGGTTTCGGCGCCAACCCCGCTCAGATCATAGCCTGTTGTCGGGAATTCTACATAATTTGGGTTTCCGTAAAGCGGATATGGGTCCATTCCGATTAGATCAGCAGTGTCACGCCACTGGAATAAGTTGCCTCCCGCGGCTTGTATGCCCATAGTTACCGTACCTTGCGAGTACTCAGATACATTTTTATACGCGCCAAACACGGTTCCGGTCATATTGCCATCGCATTCGTCCTCTGTGTAAAAACCGCCAAAACCCACATTCTGGGATAAATCAGAGACGTAAATGGTATTGGTGTAGGGGCTACCCTTCGGGTTTGTGTTCCCGCCATTTAAAACATCACCATTACAGTTGGCTATCTGCAGGAAATAGTAACCGCGGTTTTGCAGAACATTAGTCAAAACGCCTACTGATGTCGTATCTGCACCTCCTAAATACAGATTAAACCAGAGATTGCCAGATAGACCAAAAAGGCCGCCGTTTACCTGTCCCACATAGTTCTCCCCGGTCGGAGCTAAAAATGTGGGGATCCAGTAATTCTTCTGATTGGAATAGCCTCCACCGGAGTCGTAGAAACCCAGCGCAAACGTAGGCGTGCCCTGCAATAGGATACGGTTATACGGGTCTACCGAGACGCTCATTGAGGGCTGTATGCACCCCTGGGCCTTTGATATCAGGTATGGCGGGTATGTATAAGCCGTATTTCCATCTGACAGATGGACCAATTGGGCGGTTAGGAGGTAACTTTTGCCGTCAACCAAGGAAGTGCCGTCAAAAGTCGCAGTGATGTACTGTGCGCCGGGAAGTATATCTTGTAGCACTGTGATGCCTGTGCTCTGATCTACGACATTAGCCACAACCTCATAGTCTGATACGCTGTTACCGATAATCGGCGTTATTGTCATATTCTCTATTATCTTCTGGGGCTCGCTATCGAACAGTATCCCCCTGTAGTTTGGGTATTTCAGAAATACATTGAGTAGCGGTGTAATCTGCTGATGCAGGGTTATATTGTCAACATAAGCAGTGCCTATGTTGGCCTCTCCGCCGTATACAAATATTTGAAAGTATGCTGCGTTTGTACTGCTTGTTACCACTATGTCATTTGCAATCACATGAACCCATCCATTGCTTACGCCATTTACGATACCAGTACTTGCACCCCCATGTGGTGAATCAAGTGCCACTCTTATGCCATCACCGGTGGGGCTGGTGGTAAGGTCCGTCTGTATCCATGCACTTAGATTATATACACCCGCATTTAGGCTGAAATCAGCGCTATCAAGCAATGGATTATAGTGGTATGTGTTATCTGATGTCCACTGTTCGGCGTAACTTCCTGCATAGACTACTGTGCTCTCTGTGGTAAATCCGGCCGGTGCGCCTCCAGGCCAGCCTATCGCCTGCCCCTGCCCATCGACACTCTCAAAGTTGCCATTCGGCGCAAGGTTCGGGCCAATCTGTGTGACTGGCAATGCCGTCAGCCCGCCTGCCGGAACGATTCCGCTGCAAGAGCCTGAAAATTGTGTAGAGGAGAGCGCATTTGCAGTTCTGTTTCCTGAATTAGCGGAATTATTTGCATTTGGACTGCCTTTCTGAATGTACTTCAAATATAGTACAGATCCGGATAAAATAAGTACTAATATAACCGCAATGCTAATAACGATTGAAGATGTAGCACTCTTATTTGGGTTCCGCCCGGTTCTATCTGAACTCATCCACCCACATTCTTAGTGTAATTATATAAGGAGAGTAAGAGTTTAAAAAGCTGCCGACAATGTAGGTATATCATGCACCAACGAATCCCATGGTGAAAAATCGGACAGCCCGAATCCCTACTTTTCGTCTTTTGGGTTGTGGTGCCCGATTAGGCCAGCAACGATAAAATCATGCGACTTTTCTATGCTTATGTAATCACCATTTTCATAGCAGATTTGCAGAGACCCTAAACATGAATTCATAAAAAACTTACCACGCAATAAATAATTAGATGATTGTATGGGATTATTCAAACCACAGATTAAAAAACCACTGCCAAAGTGCCCAAAATGCGCCAATGAATTGGTATACTCTGTTAGGTTCGATGCGTTTGAAACCATTGATGCGTACACCACCGACCAAGGTTTGTCCTCCATGAGGAAAAGTGATAATAGCCATATCAGGCTGTATGTGTGCCCCGAATGCCAAAATATGACTTTCGTAACTATAGCTCCCTCTGACTCCTAGCAGATCCTTCTTACCGAATAAGCCGGGATAAACGACTTTATCCACAAAGAGCATACCATATAAAATAATCGATGCAGACAAAAATTGGTAGGCAGTGTGGTTATTTTCAAGTTGGCAATCAAGGCCTGCGCAGCCTTTTATCTATCACATAGTAGATGATTGCTACTGCTGCTAGCAGAATTGTTGCTATCCATTCATTGAGCGGCAGGAAGGCTGCAAGAGCAAGGCAGCCGAAGAGGCCAAGAACCGACAATACCCTTGGATAGATTAGCTTATCCCTGTCCAGTCTCAGTGCAGTAAAGTTTGTAATTGCATAATAGACGAGTATGGTCAGGCTGGTAAGGAGCGCGGCAAAGGTGAGGCTGCCCAGGCTCACCACAGCAATAGCTATGACCCCTGTAGCAATAACCGAGATGTTCGGCGAGCCGTATCTTTTCTCTATCCTCCCAAGTATGCCCGGGAATTCCCTGCGCCTGCCCATTGCGAACATGGTGCGCGATGATGTCAGAAGGTCACCGAAGACAACGCTTGCAGTGGCAACCAGCGCGCCGAAGGCTACCAGTACTGCCAGCATAGGGCTTATCCTGCCTGCCACGACAGCTAGGGGCTGCTCGCTTGCTGCAAGAGCCCTGCTGCCAACCACGGCAACGGCTATGGAGCTTATCGCTATGTAGGTCAGAGTTGTAATCGCAAGGGCTGTCATGGTTGCCTTTGGTATCGCCTTCCTGGGATTTTTAACCTCCTCTCCCAATGTGGCAATCCTGGCGAATCCGGTATAGGCAAAGAAGAGCAGTGCTGATGCTGTGAAAAGATTTACTGCAGTGACTCCGGAAAAGTTGGAGAAATTCGAGGCTGAGAGATGCCCGAGCGAGAATACCGCAAGCAGAATCAGTATCGATACCTTTATTACAACAAAGATGTTGTTAAGCCTTGCAGAGGCCCTGATCCCGAGATAATTTATCGCAGTGAATATTGCAACCCCAACCGCAGCAATGATTACCGGGTTGATGTTCAGGAAAAGGGCAAAATAGGTGCCGAATGCAAGGGCGACAGTGGCTGCCTCAAGAATCTTCGAGGCTGTGAATATGAATCCTGAAAAGAATCCCACACCTGGGGATACGAGCTTGTGTGCATACTCATAGGTGCCGCCAGCCAGTGGATATGCAGCGCCAAGCTCAGCAGAGCTTGCAGCGCAGAAGAATGCAAGCAGGCCAGCTATTATAAATGCTAGTGGGAGATACGGCCCGGCAATGCCTGCGCCGATGCCAAGCAATACAAATATGCCTCCGCCTATCATGCCGCCAATTGCTATTGCAACAGATGACCAAAAACCAAGCTCTCTCTTGAGCATCCGCATAAATATCTTAAAAAGCCGCAATTATTAGAGTTTACCTTAACCAATAGGAGGACAGAAACAAATAAAACACTAACCATGCAAGATTAAGCTGTGGATTAGCATGTTTTTCCCCACGTATGCGTATCTTCCTTTACTGGACTTCCTTGCAAACAACCTCTGGGTTGTGATGGCTGCGCTTCTTGTGTTCATAATGACAATAGCAGTGGGTCTCCTCGAGGTGGGCGAGCTTGGGGAGAGGAATGACGTTGCGCTAATAAAGACCATAATGATAACCTGCGTTGCGATATTCGTAATGGCGATTATCGGCTTCAATACCGCATTCGCGCCAACAATCGGCGGTATCATCGGCAACCCGCTTTACCTGCCTGGGCTGGTGCTCGGCGGATTCTCATCATCAGCCCAGGGCCTTCTTATTGGAACATGGTGGTCAATGGCTGCAAGCTACTTCAACACAGGCCTGTCTACCGGATCATATTTCCTTTTTGAGGCAGCATTTGCGGCAGTCACATTCGCTCTTGTCTCTGTTGTGATGCTGAGGAAGGTGAAGCTCGAGGCCGTTCTCATATTCTCTGCAATCTATTTCATAATTATATGGAACATGCCTGCAGCATGGATATGGAACCCGACAGGCTGGCTTTATGTTATGGGCATGAGGGATTTTGCTGGCGGGCTTGTTGTTCATGCGGCTGCAGGAGCGGCAGGGCTTGCAATAGTGCTGCAGATATGGCGCGAGGAAAGGAAAAGGGGATTGAGGCAGAGCCCACAGGTGCCAATAAAGGCTAGCAAAGGATGGCTTGCCCTTGCAATACTTCTACTCTGGATGGGCTGGTTCGGATTCAATCCGGGCAGCGTGCTCGCATTCAACAGCAGCGCGCTTGTTGTTGTGCTGACCACATTCCTTGCTGCCTCATCATCATTTATCTCAATAATGTTCTTCAGGTACATGATAACAAAGACCAAGCCGAGCATAGTCTACGGCGTAAATGGCATACTCATGGGCCTGATAATAATAACCCCGCTTGCAGGTTTTGTAAGCCCTGCAAGCGCAATAATCCTTGGCCTTATCGGGGGTCCGCTCTTCCTTCTGGCCGAAAGATACATATCAAGGGCGAAATGGTTCACAGATCCTGTAGGTCTGTTCCCAGGCCATCTTGTTGGCGGCATCTTCGGCGTCCTCATGATAGCATTCTTCGCACAGCATTCATTTGCAGCTGCGGCAGGCAGCGCAAGCCTGCCCAACGGGCTTCTATTCGGCGGAGGGGCGGCGGCATTGGGCCAGCTGGGCATAGAGGCCTTCGGCATTGCCGTTGTTCTGGTATTTGTCTTCTGCATTTCCAGCATATTCATCTGGCTTGTAAGCAAGGTTCTTGGCGGCATAACAAGCGACGAGTATTACAAAGGCGCCATAACTAAAAGTAGGAGATAACCTATAAAATACAAAATTAAAGGCAAAACTTTCAGAACCACAATCCTCAATGCAAAGCAATAAAGATTTTTGTTTCCATCTGTTATTCTATCGATGATGTTATGAAAGCCAAGAGGGGATATGGGGTCGACCTTGAGAAAGAGACAAAGAGAAACAGATACTTCAGGCGCGTATTATATACTGCGGGAAACAGCCAGCTTGTGCTGATGAGCCTTAAGCCCAAGGAGGAGATAGGTGCAGAGGTGCACAAGGGCATAGACCAGTTCTTCAGGGTCGAGCAGGGAAGGGGCGCAGTGGTTATCAACGGGGTGAGGCATGCGGTCAAGGACGGCAGCGGCATAATAGTGCCTGCTGGAGCAAGGCACAATGTGATCAATACCTCTTCCAGCCAGAGCCTGAAGCTTTATACAATCTACTCACCGCCGGATCATAAGGATAAGATAATACACAGGACAAAGGCTGAGGCAATGGCAAAAGACAAGGAATTCGACGGCCGGACAACAGAATAGCCATAGGTAAATACATTGTGATAATAGATGAGTTCAACACTCCATTGAAGATAGATGTAAGAAGCCTTGACAGGAAGAGCCTAGAGGTTCTGGAATCCTCAATCTGATCTGGAGGACTCCTTGTTTTACTAGAAGAAAAAAAAGAAAAAAGAAAAGTGCTAAGACATTAGCACTTGCATCCGCACTCCTTGCACATCTTGCTGTCGCATTTGCAGTCCGCACACATGCATTTGCAGTCCTCGCACCTCTGCGCGCTCCTGCTTTTCATTGCCTTGCTCTTTTTTGTAGTCTTTTTTGCCATAAAATCATCTGCTTAAATTTTGTAATTATAAACAATTCAGATTTATAAACTTATTCCTTTAAGGAAAGAAAAAGAGACAATATAAAAATAGGAGATTCATAGGTGCACGGGATGTGGAGTGTAGTGGCTGGGTAAGCAGAACTACCATATGTTAATTCTGTCTTTGCATTCTATATCCTCTTAACGCCCTGCAGGTGCACGCTTGAAACAGCCCTGCCTGAAGGGTCTTCCATTCCTTTGAACTCCTTGCTCCACCTTATTGCTGTTGCAGTGGAGCATGCTATTGATGGCCCGACAGGCACCGTAAGCGGCGCAGACCTGCTTTTAAAGAAGTCATCAAATATTGTCCTGTAATAATACTGCTCCTTTGATGTCGGCGTCTGCTTCGGGAATCTTTTTTTGACATCTGCCATCATCGAATCGCTCACCTGCTCCTCTGCAAATTTCTTCAGATGGTCTATCCAGCCATATCCGACTCCATCCGAGAACTGCTCCTTCTGCCTCCATAATATCTCCTTCGGCAGCAGTCCTTCGAATGCCTCCCTTAATACGCTCTTCTCCATCCTTGTTCCGTTGCACATCTTCTGCTGTGGATCTATATCCATTGCGTAATCGAGAAACTCCTTGTCAAGAAATGGCACCCTTGTCTCAAGCCCCCAGGCTGCGGTTGACTTGTTCGCCCTAAGGCAGTCATATTTGCTCAGGGAGGCAAGCTTCCTTACCGTCTCCTCATGGAATTCCTTTGAATCCGGTGCCTTGTGGAAGTATAGATAGCCACCGAATACCTCGTCTGCGCCCTCCCCGGAAAGCACCATCTTTATCCCCATGGACTTTATCTTCCGTGCCATAAGGTACATCGGCGTTGCGGCCCTTATTGTAGTTACATCAAATGTTTCCAGATGGTATATCACATCGCGTATCGCATCCATTCCTTCCTGTATTGTAAATACTATCTCATGGTGCACAGTGCCAACATGCTTTGCAACCTTTCTTGCATATTTCATGTCCGGAGAATCTGACAACCCAACTGAAAAGGAGTGCAGCCTTGGCCACCATGCCTCCTGTTTGTCCAATGATTCCACTCTTCTTCTGCTGTACTTTGAGGCTATAGCTGCGACCAACGATGAGTCCAGACCACCAGATATCAGCACGCCATATGGCACATCCGACATCAGCTGTCTCTTTACTGCTGCCTCCAGTTCATGCCTGAGCTTTCCTAACGATACCTTTTTCCTTGGGATCTTTGTCATCCAATCTCTTTTGTACCATTTTGTAAATTCCCTCTTCCTGCTGTCATAGTAGCATCCGGGCGGAAACTCCATCAACTTACCGCAATAGGGGCTGATTGCCTTCATCTCGCTTGCTATATGCACAATGCCATCCTTGCCCCATCCCATATAGAGCGGTATTATGCCGATATGGTCCCTAGCTACAAAATAGCTGCCCCTTTTCTTGTCATATAATACAAAGGCGAATATGCCGCTAAGCATATCAACGCATTTGGCACCGTATTCGTCATAAAGGTAGAGTATGATCTCACAGTCTGACTGCGTCTTCCAGATATGCTCCTTCCTAAGCTCCCTTTTCAGCAGTTTGTGGTTGTATATCTCTCCGTTTACCGCAAGCACGCTTCCTGTTTTATCATCTATCAAAGGCTGTGCCCCGTGCTCCACATCAACTATTGACAATCTCTCATGGGCAAGCACCGCATGATCGTCTGCATATATGCCGCTCCAATCAGGCCCCCTGTACCTTATGGCAGCTGCCATGTCCAGCGCACGCGCTCTCATCTTGTCCTGCTCCTTAAATTCGAATAAACCAACTATGCCGCACATTATTTCCTGTCCCGCCAATCGATAAATCGGCACTAATGATTGTGCAGGAGCTACTATATAAATATTTATACAATATTTATGTATAAAATACGGAATAAATAGAAAGTATTATATATATTTATGGATAAAATACAACCATGGACCAATTCGATGAGGAACTTCTGCAACTCGTAGACAGTGGCATAATCAGGTATTCGGCATTGGCAAAGAAAACGAATTCGCCCTTATCCACAGTCCATATCCGAATGAAAAAGCTTGAGCATAACGGAGTGATAAAAAATTACAAGGGCGAGATAGACTGGAAAAAGGCAGGCTTTCCGCTCACGGCATTCATACTCATCAATATAGATGTGAACCTGCTCCGCAGCCTGAAGAAGACGCAGGACAGGATGCTAAAGGAATTCCTTAGTCTGAAATATGTAAGAGAAGCATATGTAATTGCAGGGGAGGCCGACCTGCTTGTCAAGGCCATCGCGAGGGATTCAACGCACCTGAAAGACATACTGCTGAACCACATAGACAGGGTAGAGGGAGTGGTAAGGACAACAACAGTGGTAGTCCTGGATTAAAGAAACTAAATATACAACATGGTAAAATCCACAATCTACGATGCAGGGCCTTTCCGAAGTCCAGCACTGCCGCAGTTGATCATATTATTGATTTCTGTATCGTGTTTAGGTAGGACTGCGGTATGACGAATTCGGAGCTTGGCACGTTTGTCGATACTGATGTTGCAACAAAGGTGAATGAGCTCGGCACTCCGCCAGTTACATCTGTCTGGTTGAAGTACAGCGGTATCCCGTACTGGCTGTCGATGCAGAGGTCATAGACGCTGTAATTGGACTGGATGTTTGATGCTGTTGCATTTGAGATTATGAAATCATCGCAGCTTCTCCCTGCCATGGTCTTTGTGCCGCTGTAGGTCACTGTGTTGTTGAATGCCAGGTAGCTCAATGAGCTCACATTTACTGCGGTGAATGGGGTCTGCTCGATATAGCTCAGTCCCTGGTCGCCAGTGCCGCACTGGAGGCTTGAGTTTGCGGCCAGCACAGATGAGTATGTCGTGTCATTGAAGCATGTCACGGTTGTGTTTGTATTGTAGTAGTATGTGCTGCTTACATTCTTTGCTATCACATCGCCGTTCTTTGTGTCTGTATAGGCAACAATGCTAGTTATTACTGTCTTGTTGTAGCTGCCCATCTTGTACGAATTCACAGTCTGGTTGCTGCTTATCGCTATGGTGAGATTGCTGGATTCGGTTATGTACTTTGTCGCATTGCTTGAATAGTATGAAACCTGAAGGTTGCTCACATTCTCCGATTTTTTAAGGTCGTTGACAAAAAGCAGCTGCGTCTGATTCAGGCCGGCGCTTGATATATTGCTGAATATCTGCCTGCTGCTCGGGCTGCTGCTGCCCACTCCCGCCAATGCGAAATATGCGATTGCTATTACGACAATCACAACTGCTGCGATGGCAACGTATACCAATGGGTTTCTTTTGCTGCTGTCCGCAGCTGGCTGGGCATTTGTATTTGCATTGCCATTATTTTGGCCGTCCGTGCCATCACTATTTTCATCCACATGCGTCTTTTTCCTAGCCATCAACAGAGCCTCTGTTTGTCTTTTTATACCTAAACATAATTAAGGCTTAGCCAGCTTTTGATCCAGGCATCAGCCTCTTCATCTCAGGTCTCTCTCTTATTTCTGTTCTGCCCGCTGCCGCTTCTTCCGTATTCATGCCTGTTGTAATTGTGGTGCCCGCCGGAAGAATTGCGTCCACCAAATCTCTCCCTTCCACCATCTCTTCTTATTCCTCCTGAATTGGCTCTGAAGCCGCCTCTGCCGCCGAAATTGCCTTGTCTTCTGTGCTGCATCGGCAGCCTCAATTCCTTGAACTTTTCAGTATTGAGATCCATGTGATTCATCTTTATGTTGGCAAACCTCTGCGTAGCCCTGAGTAGATCCTCCTGATCGTAGCCGAATATGGTGAATGCTCTTCCATCCTTCCCCATTCTTGCGGATCTTCCGACCCTGTGCACGTAAACGCGCGGGTCTTCTGGTGCATCAAAATTTATTATGTCGCTTATGTCCGGGATGTCAAGGCCCCTCGATGCAAGGTTTGTTGATATAAGGAAGCGCACATGCGTCCTGAACTCCCGCAATGAATGCTCCCTCTTTGCCTGCGTAAGGCCGCCATGCATCACAATCGCATTCAGCCCTTCAGCTGCAAGAAAGCTGTGCACATACTCCGATTCGCGTTGCGTAGACGTGAATATTATGCACTTCTTCGGCTCAACCTTCTCTATGTATGCCATCAGCGCAGCGAATTTTACCTTTCCGCCGCCTATGAAGTAGCTGTGGCTTATGGTCGAAACTGTAAGATCCTCCTCATCTCCCACAGTTATGCGCGCGGCATTGCCTTTCATGTGCTTCCTGGCTATCTCCGCTATCTCCCTGGGCATGGTTGCCGAGAAGAGCATTGTCTGCCTATCCTGCGGTACCATTGAGATTATCAATTCAACATCCTCTATGAAGCCCATATCAAGCATCAGGTCAGCCTCGTCAAGCACTAAGAATTTTACCTTATCGAATCTCAAAGCGCCCCTGTCCATCAGGTCTATTATCCTGCCTGGAGTGCCTACTATGATATCAGCCCCTCTTCTCAGGCTCTGCATCTGCATGTTTATCGATGCGCCCCCATAAACAACGGTTGTCCTGAGATTGCACCTATGGGCAAGCTTTTCGGCGACAGAGTTTACCTGCACAGCCAATTCCCTTGTGGGCAGTATCACCAATGCTTGTGGATAGCCCCTCGGCTCAAGCTCCTGGAATATGGGCACAAGAAATGCGGCAGTTTTCCCGCTTCCTGTCTTTGACCTTACAATAAGATCCTTGTGCTGCAGCACTGCAGGTATGCATAATTCCTGAACCTCGGTCATTGCGTGGAAGTCCATTCCTCTCAAAGCCTCAAGCAGCGCTGGCTTAAGGTCTAATTCTCTAAATTCTTTCAATTCATTCACCTATATTGGTAAAGTAAGCCTACAAGTCTTTTTTATAGCTTACCTAAAGCAGAAACAGCATTTAAGTCAACTAATACTAATATACTTTGCAGTTACTTTATATTTAATATACATTGGAACTATAGATTAAAATGGCTTTCTATGCCCTGCATTTCCCGAAACCCGCTGTTTTTATGGGTTGCTGCATCACGACTTAGCCCCGGTCCATTTCACGGGATTTTTCCTGTGCTTGCCCAGATGCATATCTAGCATTTCCCAATCCTCTCCAACAACTATTGGTTTAAGCGCGATCATTTCTTCCCTATAACTAGATTCTCTGGGCACCTCTTTCATTAAGAATATTGGTATGCTCCTGTCGAATGCCTTCCCCATCTCAAGAAATACGCCACCCCCTATATGGCCCTCCCTTCCATTTTTATCATAATTTGCAACATAGATTGCATCCGAATTATCAATCTTCCTAAAATGCTCCCTGATCAGATCATGCTGGATTTTTGCCAGTGCGGTTTCCTCAAGATGATGGAAATTCCGCATGCTGGGCAAGAATACCTCATATCCTCTCCTTTCCAATGCATCTTTAATTGCATACAACTTATCAAAGAACCCCGCGCTTGAGCATAATGTTATCCTCATAGTATCAGTTCCGTATTAGGACATAGTTATCATTTTGATTGGGAAGGCTTATTAAATCTGCCACCAGCCGATCGAAAGCAACAAATATCTAAGTTACTTAATAGGTAACTATGAAAAATTAGGTGTCGATGCTGCAAAATCTGTCTAAATGTGTGTGTATCAAATTCCCCCAAAAATGGGGGAAATCGTAACACCTATTTATTTACATACCCTATAATATATGAAAATAAAGGCCACCTGTTTTAAGGATTGGCATAGGTAATTTTGATGAATCTAATAATTGCGATTCCGTTTGATGAGTCATTGGGAGAATTCATAGGAAAGAAGGGCTCAGAGAACAGCATAACCTTCTACAACAGGAAATACAACAGCGACCTGATTGTAGGGATAATGCCAAGCTCCATAGCAGAAAAGTTCTATGCGCTTCCCCAATGCCTTCTTGTCGCGGATGCGGTACTCGTAAGCACGAAAAGCATAGACAAGGATCTCGGGGAGGTGCTGGTTGCATGCATGCTCCTGAAAAAGCCGACAATACTGACAAAGGATAATGATGTTTCCACTCTGCTCTCTGCAATGCAGCCCAAAAACTTTTCTTTCTCATCACAGGAGGAACTGCTCGACAGGATAATCAGCATAAAATCTGCAGATCCCTCAACAGAAAAAAGGGTTGACATAGACAGGGCATTCAATGTCAAGGGGATAGGCACAGTCGCACTTGGTGTCGTTACAAAGGGAACGGTAAAGGTCCACGACACCCTTTACCATAATTCCGGCAAGCTTGTGAGCATAAGATCAATACAGAGCCAGGACGAGGACATAAAGGAGGCCGCATCTGGAACAAGGGTGGGACTGGCGCTCAAGAACATAGAGGACAGCGGCATAGAAAAAGGGGACATACTTGCAAATGTGCAGGCGAAATCAGGAAGGCGCTTGAAGCTTGAGGTCTCAAAAAGCCCATTCGTCAAGGAGGAAATCGAAATCGGGAAATGCTACTCCATAGCTACGGGCTTCTCATTCTCAAACGCAACGGTTGAATCAGTGGAGGGCAACAGAATAATACTCAAGCTGGAAAAGCAGATAAGTGCCGAAATTGGTGACAATTCCTTTATTATGAGAACCATCATTCCAAGGATTTTTGCATCCGGAAGGATCCTTGAAATATCCCCCTGATGCTTTATCTAGCGGATGAGTGGATACTCCCTTACGTTTGAAAATCCCACTAGCCCCAGCCATATGAACATTATGCCAAGCAGCTGGTAATAATAGAGGGATACCGGGGAAATGAACGGCAGGTGCACCACATTATTCAGGAAGAAGAGCGCAACGCCCGGAATTACCATGAGCATCTTCCAGTTTCTTTTGGTTCTATAATATTTCAGCGCAACCGCGATGGAAACCGCAGCTGTCGATACCCCAATGATTAGCGAGATTGCCAGGACCGGAATTGGAAAATTCCCGTATACTGCATAATGCTGGAATATGCTCCCGAATTTTGAGATGGCCACAACAAATAGGAAGAGGAATGCGATCGCAATGCAGTAATAATAATACATCCTTTTCGCCCCTGCCGATTTTACAAACTGCATGTATCCTATGGAAAAGATGAGCAGCGGCATGCCTATTGCAAAGATGTACACCTTTGCAAGGAAATCAGAATATATGTTCAGGGAGAATAGGAGCTCAAGCAGTATCGCAATGGCAAACAGCCTCATTCCGGAGCTCCAGATGAGCGAGCTTATGCTCCTATCTTTCAGGTAAACCCTTGTAAGCAGAAGCGCAAGCAGGGCATTTGCCAGGAAGAGCGCGAGAGTCGAAATTACTGCCAGGAGCTGCCCAACTGCCATTGCCACAACCAAACCCGCCAGGGAATTATATATAAACTATTACTCTTAATATGTTTATGGTGCAGAGATGCGATTGATAATGTATACCATGGCAGCGACAGTAAGCCTATGCATTCTGTTAAATCTGGCGCTCTCGCAGACCATTGTTACTAGCTATGCGCCGCCAAAAGTGGTAATCGGGAATCTCTCAATACCAGGTACTATCAGCACCAATTCACCAATCTCAATAACGCTTGATCTAAGCAATGCTGGTGCCTTTTCAACCGGGAATCTGACGCTTGATATAGCAATAAGAGGGCCAGTTTCCTACAATGACAGATATCCGATAAGCCCGCTTGGACCCGCCCAGAATGAATCTGTGGTCCTGATGATGAACAACAGGAGCACAATTCCGGGAGAGTATGCAGCAACAATCTACGTGGCATACACATTCAACAACACCATCTTCCGCTCAAACATGCAGAACACAAACTACTTTGTGATACCCCAGAGTGCCCAGAGCGGCAGCCATGGCTTTATAGGGAGCGCCAACGGCATAGCGTTTACCTACGTCCCGGTATACACATCGCTCTTTGCAGGAAAGGATTTCGTATCTGAAATGGGCATAAAGAATGCCGCAGATTCAAAAGTAAAGGTCAATATGAGCATAGGCGGGAATTACTCAGACCTTCTCCAGCTCTCAGCCCAAAGCGCATACATTCTGCCAAACCAGACCGCCTACATCCAGCTTCTGTTCAAGTCAAACAGCACGCCGGAGCACAGATCCCAGACATCAACCTATTACATACCATTCAACATCGCGCTTGCATTTCTGAACGGCAGCAAAGCTAACATTACAGAGTATATTACACTGTCGATACTTAACAGGACGGCAAGCCAGCTGCCCGATCTCCTCAGCCAGATCGTGCTGAACTCCACAAACTCAACAACAGGCACTATAGTAATACAGGGCGGCAGCTCCGACATAGAGAATGCGACATTGCTGACCCAGATACCAGCCAGTGCCGCAACCAACAGCTCCCAAATAACCACCTACGGTCTGAATGCAAATGTAACAACAGCCGAAGGGAGATACAACATAATATGGCAGGTTCCATATGTCCCGGTGGGGCAGACGATCTATGCATACTACGCCATAAAGGGTGTGAGGGACACCCAGTTCCCGCTGAGAACCCAGAGCATGCTTTCTACCGTTTCCCCCCAAAGGGCAGCGGATGTGCTGAAGATAACAAACCTCTCGCTGCCAACACTGTATGTAAATTCCACCGGCAGGATAGGCGTTGATGCCCTATATACAGGGATAAAACCCCAGACGATCTACTTCTACCTGACCGCACCTCCAGGCATCATATTATACAATTCAACCCAATCCTCAAACGCAACGCCAAACCATTTCATATCAAAGAATTTCGGCATAGTAACAAACAGGAACACCGGTACCCTGATACTCACACTCTATGTGAATACTGCAGGTTCGAATGTCACCTACTCGATACCCATGGTGGTTCTGCCGCAGCAGAGCGGAATAGGCATACTTCCACCAGCAACACAGGTAAATGCGGCGCAGCCCGGAATTCAGATCAACACCACAGAGGTGGCGCAGTATGCGGAAATAGCCGGTGTGGTAATACTAACCATTTTAATAGTGTATGGTGTTATCCTATTAATCAACAGGCCATACTACAGGCCCGAAAGAGCGAACAGGCTAATGGGCATAAAGAACCAGATAAAAGGAGAAAATGGAATATGAGTCAAATATTCAGTGGTGCATTTGGGTAAACCTTATATAATAGGGGTTTCATCGCAAAAGGGCGGTGTAGGCAAGACCACCATCTCAGTAAATCTATCTGTTGCGCTCAAGTCCTTCAATTACAGGGTCCTATTGATAGATTCAGACACAGCAAACCCGTGCATCGGCGTGCACCTTGGCCTGGAAAAGGCAAATATAGGTTACAGGGATGTCATATACGACAAGGCCGACATAAATGATGCAATAGCTGTGCATGGGGCAACAGGCCTGCACATCCTGCCTGGCACAATAAGCTCCAAGCCCTTTACGCCCCCATTGGAAAATATACAGAAGTTTGGCAGGAAGATAGAAAGCCTGAATTATGATTTTGTGATATTCGATATAGCTCCCGGATTTGTGGAGGGCGACCTATCAAGCTACTACAATGAGGCGCTCATACTCACAACTCCTGAGATGTCGGCCTGCACCAGCTCCTTGAGGCTGGCGCACGAATACGACCAGATAAAGGTGAAGCACAATCTAGTTGTCAACAGGATAAGGAACAAGAAATACGAGATAAGCATAGGCGAGATAGAGGAGATATACGAGAAGAAGGTGCTTGGCGAGATACCGGAGGACGAGGTCGTGCCCATTAGCATTTCAGAGCACATACCCGCATATCTTGTAAGCCCGAGCTCAAAGTTTGCTGTTGGGATAAGGGGCATAGCAAGGAACTATATAGCAGGCACGGATGTAAGCCTAATGAATCAGAGAACTGCAGGATTTGGGAGCGGGATTGTGCAGTTCCTGAAGCGCCTGTTCGGGATAAGATAACGCAAAATGCCCGCCCATGAATGGCGCATGCTTCCTGCAATGGGCGCCAATTTACCCAGCTCTTAAACCCGGTTCTTAAAGGCGGGCTTTGTCATTAAATACCAATAAAATAGCAGATTTATAATAAAATGACAAAGCCGGAAGGATAGGAGCATTTATATGCTTATACTGGTATAACTTACATTAGGGTGAATCGATGGCAAACAAAATAGGAATTTTAATGACGATTGTAGTGTTCGCTACAATGGCGGGTATGGCTTTCGGCCAAGCTATGACAAGCAGCACTACGGCCAACGTTCCGTATGCATGCCCAGGAATAGGAATTGGAAACTGCAGACCTCTGCCAGTAATCCCACTCAGAATAAGTCTAAGTGGTGGTCCATATGCATGCCCAGGAATAGGAATTGGAAACTGCAGACCTCTGCCAGTAATCCCACTCAGAATAGGTCTAAGTGGTGGTCCATATGCATGCCCAGGAATAGGAATTGGAAACTGCAGACCTCTGCCAGTAATAAGCTTATAAGAAATTATGGCTTTCTTCCAAAAACTTGTAGTTTGGGATGGGTGTACCCCAGCCAGGATGTTCCTGATTTGTAAGCTGGGGGTACTTACCAAACTATTACAAGGAATTGGAGAATTGCTAAGGTTTAAAGTTTCTCCTGCCTCTGATATCTCTCGCCTTGTAACGCTTATCTAAAACTGTCGTAACATATGCCCACTTTTCAGAGTATAAATGTGGCCAAATGTTCTGACGCTCCGCATATGTTGCTCAAAACAATAGATACCGAAGCGCAGAAACGTATTAATAGCTGCAGCTGCATCTGTTATAATAAGTGTGCGCCTTATACGCATATATGTGCCACGCCTGTCTGGCAGGCATGAACTGTGTATATAGGGCCACGGGGCAATCTGATGAGGATAGTTTACTTCTCCATTGCTGCGATTATACTGCTTCTTGCCCTTCCATTTGTAATCCGCACAGGCATGCAACCTAAACCTGTCCTATTCCAGCAGCAGAACTCTAGCAATGCGGGCATAACAAATGCGACAACAACAGCCAGCACCACAACCTCGTCATCAACATCCAGCACGCTAAATACAACCACAATACTATCCATCAACCTTACGAACTCGACAGCAAACCAGAGCATCACAAATTCAACCCAGTCATTGAATGCCACAATATCCAACAGCCTG
>Ga0181538_10002131_pt1 | contig 21008 bp, 11 predicted proteins | sample PEATcosm2014_Bin_40_FD_119773 | JGI IMG/M metagenome (GOLD analysis project Ga0181538, IMG submission 119773) | Peatland microbial communities from MTU Mesocosm Facility, Houghton, MI, USA - PEATcosm2014_Bin23_30_metaG | ecosystem: Environmental > Terrestrial > Soil > Wetlands > Peat | place... | reverse complement strand
TCTGAAGAAGCACTTCCCGGACGACACGCGCAAGGTGGCGGGCGCCGGTTGCGAGGAGGCTCTGCCGGGTCTGCGGACGGAATTCTCGACCACCGACCCCGCGCATCCCAAGGTAACGCGCAGCGTGCCGATGATCTACGCGGGCAAGGCTTTTGTGGCTTCGACCGACTCCGCGCATTTGAAAGACCGTGTCGCAGACGTCGCAAACCAGATCCAGGCGATTGACGACTGGCGCCTCGCCAATTTTCTGATCGATGAAAAAGATCTGCAAAACCCCAGGATCAGCGGCCAACTGCGCTCGATGTCGGCGGGCCAGTTGATCGACTATCGCGACAAGACGAAGGACAACGAAGTGAAGCGCTACGCGGAGAATCTGATTACCTTTTCGACGCCGCTCCAGAAGGGCTCGGCGGTGGATCCGCTTTCCGGCAACACGGTGATGCTGGTGAACGGCGTAAACATCACCATTCAGCCCGACGTGCACGGAGCGGCGGGTGTCACGGGAGGCGATACGGGCGCGAAATTCGAATTGAACCCGCCCCACAGTCCCGGCTACACAACCGACTCGAAGGGGCTCGTGACCGGCTTCCCCGGCTATGCACCCACCGGTTCGCTCACCATTACGACCAGCTATGGGGCCGGCATCCAGCCGGAAGGCGCCTCAGGCTACGGACGGGGCACGACCACAGAGGATGTCGCGAACAAGGCCACGGCGCTGCGTGTTCACGAGGGATCGCACGGCGAGGATTATATCGACTACGTCCGCACCCATCCCCTGCCGGTCTTTACGGGCAAGAACGGAGACAAGGCGGCAGACTTTGATAAAGCCCAGGCAGCCTACTTGGCCGCCGTCTCCACCTGGATGGCGGGACTCAAGACCGTGAAGAAGACAACGGATTGCGTGGGCAAGACGATCGACCAGTTTCATCAGGGCGAACGGGGCTATACACCGGTTTGTCCGTAAGTGGTTCCGATCTCGGGAAGGCTTGAAGAAATTCGAACGTGTCATCCTGAGCGCCGCGAAGGATCTCGGCAGTTGTTCGTAAGTTATTGAACCACAGGAAACTGCGGGGATCCTTCGCTTCGCTCAGGATGACAGGCGGCTGATTTCTTCCGAGCTTTGGGTTACTGAGGGTTGCAGAATCAAGTGACCCTCACTCCCCGGCCCTTCTCCACCAAGGCGGCGAGGGGAGGCATAACTCGAGTTTATGCCCTCGCCCCGTTGGGGGAGAGGGCGTCCGTCAGCCGACGGACAGGTGAGGGGGTTGGTCCGTTACGATGTTTTGTAACCGTCAGTAAGAGGGGGCAGGGTTTGGTCGGCCCCAGCTTTCCGCCGCCGAGTGGCGTTATCAAACTGTGAACAGGAACTGAGCTCATGGGCTATCGTGCACTTGTAAAAGTGGCGAACACCACGCTGACGGCGCCAAGCCCGGCGGCTCCCACGAGTCTCGGAATCGGGAAGCCGCACGATGCTTTCGAGCAGGAAGCTGACCGCGTGGCGAGCGGAATCATGAACGACGGCCGCGGTAGTGCAAGCTGGTCGCTTTCCCAGGTCGGCATCGGCGCGGCCGTGCAACCCAAGTGTGCCTGCGGCGGGGCGGGTGAACACGAGGAGCGCAAGGAAGAGCAGACGGTGCGGCGAAAGGCGGCCGGCGCCGCCCCACGCGCGTCTGTCCCTCCGACCGTACACGAGGTCTTGCGGTCTCCTGGCCGGCCCCTCGACCAGGCGACCCGGGGCTTCATGGAGCCGCGCTTCGGGCATGACTTTAGCCGAGTTCGAATCCACGCGGATGCGGAAGCTGCGCAGTCTGCCGCGCAGATTCACGCCAAGGCCTACACAGTGGGGAATCACGTTGCGTTCGCCGGCGGCCGGTTCGCGCCATCGACGCCCGAAGGTGGAAAACTGCTGGCGCATGAACTGGCGCACGTGGTGCAGCAAGATGGCGCGGCGGTGGCCGTCCAGCGCAGCCCGGATGAAGACGATGAGTCTGATTCCGGCAGCAAGTCCCACGTGCCTCCCGACGTTGCCGTTACGGACCAGGTTCAAGGCGATAAACTCATCCATCGCGAACGACTTGATCGAGAACACGAACATGCGTTTCTCGTCAGAATCACGGACTGGGGGACGGGCACCATTCAAGTTTCCGAGCATCTTTACCGGGGCCAGGAGCTCCCGAGTATGCGAGGCAACAAGCTAGAGATCGCTAATTGGGTGGACGTTACGAAGCAGGCCCAGCGAGACGGGCCTGTTTCTATCGAATGGAACATGCCGAGTTTAGAAACCGATGAAGACAGGCTCAAGCGCGTTCAGAGCCCGGGTCTCCTGTACGGGTTGGCCCCCTATCATGTAATGCCCTACTTGCGAGACCAGACGCTCGGAATTAAACACCCGCTGAAGCGCTTAGTAGCGGGTGTTGCACAGGAGAGGCTACGGGCGGGAGCCGCCGTTAACGAGGCTTTTTTGGAATACGCGATCACCAGCGCGATGGCCGATATTCCTGCGGTAATGATGGGGTTAGCGAAAGGGGGCTCGGCGGGGGCGCGAGCGGCAGCGTCGAAGGTGGCCGGGTCTATCGCTGGGGAGACCTCCGCCGCCGGGGGCGAGACCGCCGAAGCGCTGGGGGGCACCGTCCGGCCGGAAGTTAGGGCAGTGGAGGCCGGTGGCGGAGGCTTGCCGGGCGGCATTTCCGCCAGCGAGCATTCGTCTGCCGATCTCGCTGTAGCGCCTCACCAAAAGCCACCGGCGGTGGAGTCACCGGTCAAACCCGCCGCAACCCGGGCGACAAAAGCCACGACGCAAGCTGAGATGGAGGAGCTTGCCGCGCAGGAGAAGGCGACGGTCTCTGCAAAGGGTGGAAAGGGATCGAAGGGGGAAGCTGCCGTAAAAGGGTCCTCGGTGAAGGCTAAGTCCCCCGCCAAAGGAGGCGGCCCGAAGGGAAAGCCAGCGGGATCCTCTAAGGGTCCAGCTCGGGGGACGAAAGGGGCCAGTGGCGGCGCCAAGCGCACAAGGGTGGAGCCGTACGAGGCGAAGGTAGACAAGCCGGTCAAGAACCTCCAATCGGTGAAGGAAGCCAGACGTGAACTTGCCGGCCAGATGAGGCAGCGACTGCCGAAAGGGTCGAAAGTCGATACTGTTTCCATTGAGCGCACCGAAGCCGGACGCGCTCAGGTGCGTGAGGTCACGCCGGAAAAAGCGCCCGTGGGAATGGACGTTGAGCTGAAAATAGAGCTTCCGGATGGGACGACTTTCAAGCCGGACGGCGTCAAGTTTTTGAATCGGAATGAGTATGTATTCCAGGAACACAAAGAAGTGATGACCGTTTGGGAGAATTCGCATTTCTCGAAACCGGCTGCTCGCCGTGAACTGGAAGTTATGCTCCAGGAACGGGCGGATATCTACACGCAATTGAAGGACTACGGCTGCAAGGGTTTCAGTTTCACTACGAACGACAAAAATCTCGCTGACCTCATCGCGGAGATCATCAGTTCCATGCACGGACCTGGAAGGCAAGGACTGATGGCGCCGGGCCTATAAAGAATACTGTCAGTGACGTACCAGGCCGTGTTTGAACACAAATCGCACTGTGCGGATGAAAGCCGGGTGGCGCATCAGACCTGCTCTCCAAGGTCTGGGGTTTTTCGTAATCCCCACGTGAGAGCCGCAGACGTTTAACTGCAGCTCTGCGCGCGCTCGTAAACGAGGATAAAGCGTGGCAAACGGTTCACCTATTTCACCCCGTCTGGTGCGGGCCGGGATTGTGACCATGGACCCGGATACGTCGGCGGTCGAAAGCATCATCGCTTTGCAGTACAACCCGGACACGCTCACTCGCTCGCTGCAGATTCAGGCCGTCAAGGGCGGCGAGGACGGCGTGCGCGTCGATGCATTGCGGCTGCGCGGGCCGGCGATCGAGACCATCAAGCTCGAGGCGGAGATGGACGCCGTCGACCAGTTGGAATTCCCTAACCAGAACCCGCTGGCCGTCCAGTACGGGCTGCAGCCGCAACTCGCGCAACTCGAGATGCTGGTGAATCCCACGGTCGAAACGCTCGAGGAAGACAACAACATGGCCAACGCCGGGACGCTCGAGATCATCCCGCTGGAGCAGCCGCTCACTCTTTTCGTCTGGAGCAGGAGCCGCGTGGTGCCCGTGCGGCTCACCGATTTCTCTATTACCGAAGAAGCATTTGATGTGAATCTGAACCCCATCCGCGCCAAGGTGAGTCTGGGCTTGCGAGTGCTGAACGTGGATGACCTGGGCTTCGACCACCCGGGCGGCCAGATGTTCATGACCTATCTCACCAATAAGGAACAATTGGCCTCACAGGTGGCCAACGTCGCGATCTCGGTGCTGGGGCTGGGAGGCTTGCCATGAACTATCCGTTGCAAACGCTTATCCAGATGGGTGTCGTGCCCACCATCACATTCCCGGCGGACAGCCGCTACTACGGCTCGAGTACGCTCACCTATACGACGCCCAGCGGCCAGCCGATCACGTACCTGGCGCGTCGGTTCGTGCCTCAGCCCGGCGCGGCCAACTATTCGACCGTCGCGCAGTACACGGTGAAGAAGGGCGACCGGCTGGACCTGATCGCCGCGAAGTATCTGGGCGACCCGCTGATCTATTGGCTCCTTTGCGACGCCAACGGCGCGACGCGGCCGGGCGACCTGGTGGCCACGCCCGGAACGGTTCTGCAAATCACCATGCCGCAAGGCGTGCCGGGAGCCTCGAGTGCTTAGCAGCGTCCAATTGACTCTCATGATGGGGCCGGTGATTCCCGTCACGGTGCCGCGGGTGGTGCTCGACTCGTTGGCCTCGGTCGAAGTGCAGGTGCAGGATACCGGCCAGAGCGGGTTTCAACTGACCTTCAGCATCGACAAGCAATCGCCCTTGCAGATTCTGTTTCTGCTCACCGGGGGGCTGCCCCTGCTCTTCATGCGGGTGGTGATTGTCGCCACGGTGAACGGCGTGGCCAACGTGCTCATGGACGGCGTGATTACGAATAACGAAATCTCGCCCGGCGACAAGGGCTCGAACTCCACGCTGACGCTCACGGGCAAAGACCTGAGCGTGCTGATGGACCAGTCGGATTGGAGCGGGTTTCCCTACCCCGCGATGCCCGCCGAGGCGCGGGTGAGCCTGATTCTGCTGAAGTACTCGATGTTCGGCGTGGTGCCGCTTGTCATTCCGAGCGTGCTGCTCTTCGTGCCCCTGCCCATCGACCAGATTCCCAGCCAGCAGGGCACGGACCTAGAGTACATCCAATACATGGCCGAGCAGGCCGGCTACGTGTTTTACATCGACCCCGGTCCATTGCCCGGCATGAGCAAAGCGTATTGGGGGCCGCAGGTGAAAGTGGGCCCGGCGCAGCCCGCGCTGAGCGCGGACATGGACGCCTACACGAACGTGGAGAGTCTCCATTTCAAGTTCGATCAGGAAAAGAACAAGCTGCCGCTTGTCTACATCTGCAACCAGGAAACCGGCATCAGCATTCCCATTCCGCTGCCGCCCATCACGCCCCTGAATCCGCCGCTGGGGCTGATTCCACCCCTGCCGACCAATCTGCTGCCGCCCGATCTCGCGCCCATGCGGCCCGACCTGTCGAAGAAGCCGATCCCGCAGGCGATCATGATGGGACTGGCCGCAGCCGCCGAGAATGCGGAGGCGGTGTCGTGCGAAGGGAGCCTCGACATGACTCGCTACGGCGGCGTGCTGAAGGCCCGGCAACTCGTGGGCGTGCGCGGCGCCGGACCGGCATTTGACGGCCTTTATTACGTTAAGCGCGTCACCCACAAAATCAAGCGCGGCGAGTATAAACAGGATTTTACCTTGACCCGCAATGGGCTGGTCTCGAACGTGCCCACGGTGAATCTATGAGCCGACAACAAGAGTCGCCCAGCGAGAAGCGCAATCGTTTTTTCGGAAAGTATCGCGGACTGGTGATCGAAAACATCGACCCGGAACAGATCGGCCGCGTGCTCGTGCAGGTGCCCGACGTGCTCGGCGAAACCCCATCGAGTTGGGCCATGCCCTGCGTGCCCGCGGCGGGAATTCAATCGGGCTGCTTCATCGTGCCGCCCATCGGGTCGCAGGTCTGGGTGGAGTTCGAGCAGGGCGATCCGGACTACCCGATCTGGACGGGAGGCTTTTGGGGCCTGGTGGCCGACGTTCCTATCTTCGCCACCGCACCGCCCGCTATTCCGCCGGGACAGAACATCGTGCTTCAAACGACCGGCCAAAACATGATCATGGTCAGCGATTCGGCGCCCACGCCGGTTACGGGCGGCATCGTGCTCAAGAGCGTGAGCGGGGCAATGATTGTGGTGAACGAGACGGGAATTTATATCTCGAACGGGCAAGGGGCGACGATCACGCTGACCGGCCCGGCGGTGGACATCAATTTCGGGGCGCTTACGGTCGTGTAGCCGGCGCAATTCGGTAGGCCTGTTCTGTGTTGGCCGGGAAGGCCCCGCCGGAGGCTGCACGCCGAGGGTTTGGTTCGAGGAGAACGAGCTATCACGGAATTCCCCACGAGGCGGCTCGGAGATCTTCCCGAGCAGCGGCCTCACGAGGTCACGATGCCTGCACCCATTTTGCACCTCGGCGCCACGGTGCTCTGCTCACACGCGGGGCAAGCGATGCCCACTGCTCCCAGCCCGCGGGTGCTGGTGTCGGGCATGCCGATAACTACGATCGCCGCGCCGTACGCGGTCGCGGGCTGCACCTTTGTGCCGCCCGCCGGCAACGGGCCCTGCGTCACCGGTCAATGGACCGTGGGCGCAGTGCGCGTGACTTCTCTCGGACAGCCGGTGGTGATCATGACAGGCGTCGCGATTTGCGTGCCCACGGGCACGCCGCTCTTTCCGGTGGCGGCCCAGACGCGAGTGCTGGCAACGTGATGCTGAATCCCCTCCTCGTTGAGGAGGGGAAGGGGGGGTGGTGGGTCACGGGCAACCACCCCTAGCCCCTCCTTAGCAAGGAGGGGAATTAGGTTTGGGTATGAACATTAATTTTCCATTTCAGTTCGACGGGCGCGGCCGCACCCAGCAAGCGGCGCTCGCCGATTACATCGGCCAGATCGTGGAGCAGGTGTTGTTCACTTCGCCGGGCGAGCGCGTGAACCTGCCCGACTTCGGGAGCGGGCTGCTGCAGCTTCCCTTCGCCCCCAACAGCATGGAAATGGCCGCTGCAACACAGTTCAGTGTGCAAGCGGCTTTGCAGAAGTGGCTGGGCAGCTACGTCAAGGTTCAGTCGGTGGTCGCGACGGCACAAGATGCGACATTGACCGTGACCGTGACTTACACGCCGCTCAGCACCGACGTGAGCCAGGTGCAGACCTTCGTTTACGGGACGACGGCATGATTTACAGTTGCTGCAACGAAAATCGCAAGGCGGCGATTCTCAAGAATCCCGGCCTTAACCTGAACGGCATCGATTACCTCGAAGTGCTGGACCAGGAAGCCGTCGCGCTTGAGAGTCCCCGGCAGCAGACTTTGCTCGTGCATTGTCTCAATGGGAGCAATCTCGGCAGCGCCCAATCGCCACTCGCTCCCGCGAGCGTGATGATCGAAGGCGCCGAGAGCATTACCAACGTCGGCATCGTGTGGGTGGCGCTCGCGTCCGCGCCTCCGCCCCAAGCCAACGCGCTCGAGAAAGTCTATTTCTCAAAACTGCCCAACGCCGCCAGCATCCTGGTGGTGCGTACCGATCGCGCCGGGGATTTCTCCACCTACACGCTGCGTCTCGTTAATGGCGCCTCGCAGGCTCTTGGCGATCCCTTCGAAGTCACAGAAGTGCTGGCAGGATTCGATCCCCAATTGGCGGAGGTTCAATTCTCGTTCAAGGTCGAATGCGGTCCGGCGTTCGACTGCCAGGCGCAGCCGCCCAACTGCCCGCCTGCGGCTGCCGCTCCGCCTTCGATCAATTACCTCGCCAAGGATTACGGCAGCTTCCGCCAAATCATGCTGGACCGCATGAGCCAGCTCTTGCCGGGCTGGAATCCCTCGAACGAGGCCGACCTGGGAGTGGCGCTGGCCGAATTGATCGCTTACGTGGGCGACAACCTGAGTTATCAACAGGACGCCATCGCGACCGAAGCTTACATCGAAACAGCGCGTAGCCGCGTCTCGCTACGGCGGCACGCTGTCCTGGTTGACTACCATGTTCACGACGGCTGCAACGCGCGAACCTGGATCGAGCTCCAGGTCGCAGGCAACCCGGGAACAGAGATACTTCTCGATCAGGCTCTCACACGTTTCTACGCTTATGCGCCGGGTATGCCGGCGAGCCTCGCCGTGGGAGCGGGCAACGAGCCAGCGGCTCTCGTGGCCGGCGTGAAGGTCTTCGAGCCGATGCAGGATGCGGTCCTCTATCCTGAACACAACCAGATGTCGTTCTACACCTGGGGCAACACGAATTGCTGCCTGCCGATGGGCGCCACGGAAGCTACGCTGAAGGGCTCCTACCCGAACCTGCAGCCCGCAGACGTGCTGATTTTCCAGGAAGTCAAAGGACCCCAGACTGGCAATGCGGCCGACGCGGACATTCGCCATCGCTGCGCCGTGCGCTTGACTCAAGTGGCGACCACGAGCGCCAATGGCAACCCGTTGGTGGACCCGCTGTTTCTCGACCAGAACGGCAAGCCGACCGCCGTGACGGAAATTCAATGGTCGCAAGAGGACGCTCTGCCGTTTCCGGTTTGTATTTCATCCCAGTACTCAGACTCGAATGGCAATCCGCAGCCCGTAACGGATGTGAGTGTGGCCCATGGCAACGTGATCCTGGCCGACCAGGGGCTCTCGTTCACAGACATCAGTTTGCCCGAACCGGTTCCTGCGCCGAGCCTGTTCTACCCTCCGAGTCCATCGGCGAACCGCTGCCAGCCGGCCCAGCCGGCGCCCCTGCCCGTGCGGTACCGGCCCGCCGTGCCGGACACCGTCCCCGGCAGCACGCTCACTCAAGCCGTGCCGCTGCCGCTGGCGGGCAATCCCGTGACGCCCGGGATCGTCATGCTGGGCGGAACGGGTTTCGTCAACATTACGGATTCGGGCGGCCTCATCTGCCTGATGGTTCAGGCGGCAAACCCGTCTGGCTGGCCGCAATTCTTCGCCGTGCTGACCAATGCTAACGCATCTAACCCCGGGAATTTCGATCTCTCGGTCACCTACGATCCACCGGGCGGCGCAGCGGGCGTTCAAAGTCCGGTGCTGCTCGAGAAGTTTACCAACCTTTCTTTGAAAGCGTCTGACGCGAATTACGTGGTTCGTCAAATCAACCTGCACTCGCAACTCATTTTAATTCCCTCCGGGTATACGCCGGCGGCCTCTGCTCCTTCCGGGTTTCCGGCCACGCCCACCTGGTTGCTTAACTCGGGCTCAGTGAATCTTCTCGATACGAGCAGCAAGCCCTATCTCACTTTGCAAGCCACCAACCCCGGCGCGTGGCCTCAGCTATTCGGAGTGGTGAGCCAGGACCTCCAGCAGGATCCGCCGGCCTTTAATCTCGTCGTGGTGTATAACCCGCCTTCGGGCGAAGTAGGCGTCAACCTCCCAATCGCCATCGAGCAATTCTCAGGCGTCTCGCTCACCACGGTTTCGGGCCTATTCGCTTCGAATTCAGAGCTGATCACGGTGAAGAGTTTTGCCGAGGCTCCCAATCCCAGCCTCTCTGCGTCGGCTCTGATGGACTTCGATCCCTCGGACGCGGTGCCCGCCATCACTCTGGCGGGAACCGTGGATGGCACGACCACTTCGTGGACGGCCCAACCGGACCTGCTAGAGAACGCCGCGACGGATCAGGTCTTCGTCGTGGAGGTCGAGTCGAACGGCGCCGCGACGTTGCGCTTCGGTGACAACGTGAACGGCAAGACTCCCGGCACCGGCACATCGTTCGTCGCCAGCTATCGCATCGGCAACGGTACGGACGGGAACGTGGGGGCCGACAGCCTCATCTTCCTGGCCGCCGGCGACGCCCGCATCCAGTCGTGCCGCAACCCGCTCCCCGCCACGGGCGGCACTGACCCCGAGACCAACGATCAGATCCGCCGCCGCGCGCCCCAGGCTTTTCTCACCCAGGAGCGAGCCATCACCATGGCGGATTACGAGAGCATCGCGGAAGCAGATTCACAGATCGATAATGCCGTTGCCTCGTTGCGCTGGACGGGAAGCTGGTACACCACGTTTATCGCCGTGCAACCTGAGGGCGACGGCAATCTGACGCCGGCGTTGCAGCAATCCTTGATGGCCAGTGAGGAACGTTACCGCCTGGCGGGTCAAGATCTGTTGCTGGATTCGCCCCAGTACGTGTCTCTCGAGATCGTACTCGAAGTGTGCGTCGATCCGGATTATTTCCAAGCCTATGTCGAGCAGTCCTTGTTGCAGGTTCTGGGCAGCGGGATTCTTCCGAATGGCGCGAAAGGGCTCTTTTATCCTGACAACTTCACATTCGGCCAGACCGTTTATTTGAGCTTGGTTTACGTGGCGGCGCGATCGGTGGCGGGCGTGACTTCGGTCACCGCCCTCACGTTCCAGCCGCAAGGCGTGAACACGACCCAATACCTGGCTGCGGGGGAAATCAAACTCGGCTCGCTGCAAGTGGCGCGCCTCGAGAACGATCCCAGTTTCCCGGATCACGGCCAGTTGACGCTGGTGATGCAAGGAGGCAAGTCAGGGCAGCCCTTGTGGGCGACCTCGTGAACGCCACGATTGCCATGCCATCACGACGGAGAGGGCGCCACAACGAACGCTTCGTAGCGCCGACCTTTAGAGCCTGCCCTGAGCAGCGCGAAGGGTCGGCAAGTGCTGACCTAAAGGTCAGCGCTACGTCAGCGATTGGGCGTATTTAATTCTTGGTTAGGTATGCTTCGAGCCCTGAAGGGGCGAGCTAACACAGCCCAGGCCAACGGCCTGGGTGGCGACCGAGACATCATCGTTCTCTGGGCGCAAGCCCTACAAGGGCGAAATAACCAGGCGTGGCCATCGCGGACCGTTGCTTCCGCCGCCTCGAACCGCGCATCACGCCCCTTCAGGGCTGGCAAATTGCGCGGTATGGATTCCTCACCCAGGCCGTTGGCCTGGGCTTTGTTAGACCGCCCCTTTGGGGCTTAAGTAGTGCCGACCTTTAGAACCTGCCCTGAGCAGCGCGACAGGTCGGCAAGTGCTGACCTAAAGGTCAGCGTTACCAATTTACACACGCAACACCAGGGATGCGTGAGCGCTATGAACTGCACTGGAACAAACGATTGCCTCTGTGGCTGCTGTGCTGGAACTAGTGTCCAGACTCCCCATGTCGAGACCAATCTGCCCGCGCAGCCTTCCATCAACTACCGGGCGGGAACCTGGGCTAGTTTCAAAGAAACCATGCTGGCTCGCCTTTCGAGTTCCGATTATCCGGCTCTTGCCCGGCTGAAGACGCGGGACGACGATGACTTCACGATTGCCTTTCTCGACGCCACCGCCGTGGTGCTCGATATCCTGACGTTTTACCAGGAGCGCCTGGCTAACGAAAACTATCTGGGCACGGCCACGCAATCGCGGTCTCTGACTGAACTGTCCCGGCTGATTGGCTACCAGCCGTCGCCTGGCGTGTCAGCGTCGGTCTACGTGGCATTCACTCTGAAAGCCGCGCCGGGACAGCCTCCGGACCCCACTGCGCCGGCCATCACCATCCCCGCCGGCACCGAGACACAGAGCATCCCCGCTCAAGGCCAGACGCCGCAGGTCTTCGAGACCTCCGCCGACATTCCCGCCAAGCCGGACTGGAACGCGCTGTCCGTGCAAACCGCGGCTCCATGGCAGCCGGGCACCGGCAGCACCTCGATGTATCTTCAGGGCACCTCGACGCAATTGAATCCTGGAGACGCGCTTCTGATTCTGGGCGTTGCGCGAGAGGCATGGGCCGAGAATCCCACCGGCGACGCGCCCCCTGATGATTGGGATGTGGTCGTTCTCAACGAGGTTCAAGCGGATTCCGTTCGCAACATCACTTACGTCGCCTGGGACCAACCTCTCACCCACATAACGGGCGACGGAGGTTCCTCGGGCTGGACCGTCGCGAGGGTATTCGCTCTACGGCAGAAAGCCGCGCTCTTCGGAAACAACGCACCCAATCCCAACCTGTTTGTAAACGCCCAAAGCGCTCCCGGGTCGCCAACTACCGGCCTCCCCAACTACCTCGTCAATTCGTCGAGCACGCCCTGGCAGTGGGCGAGTTTCCAGACTACGTCCAGCAGCCAAATCGATCTGGATTCAACTTATCCCAAGGTGGTCGCCGGGGGCTGGTTCGCCGTTACTCAGAAGAATCTGAATCTGAGACGATTCGTTTTGCGACGAAACGGCTTGGCGGGTGGGCCGGGTTTCCCGGAATCACCGCTCTACACGTTCACAGTTCAGCTTTACAACGTCCAACACGCGAGCGCCGTTTCTCTCGCCCAATTCGGCCTGAGCGGGAAAGCGACGGAGCTTGTCGCGGATTACGTGCAGGACATTTCGAATACGTTTTCGCTGCGCGCCGCGCAGGTGTGGGCGCAAAGCGAACAACTGGCGGTCGCTCCGCAACCCCTGGATTATCCGTTGTACGGTGGATTCCTCGATTTGCAGTCCGCGCGCCCCGACCTTGTGGGGGCCACCGTGGTGGCCATCTCGGGCAACCGGCAGAAAATCGCCGTGGCTGACGGCGTCACCTGGCTCTCGTTTGTTCCCGACGATCAGTCTGCCCCGACTGCACTGAAGCCGGGCGATCTCCTGACCATCACTGCTCGCGCTCCGCTGCCTCTCAATGCCGACTCTTCGGCACCCGATTGGAGTTCCGTGACAGGTTCCATGACGTTGCGCGTCGAGGACGCCAATGGCCGGCCGGGCGCAATTCCCCAAGCTTCCTTGAGCAATTTTATCTTGGCGCTTTCGAGCAGCAGCGACCCCGAAGTGAGCGAGTACGCCCTGGTGAAGTCGGTGAACGACGCCACCGCTCCCTATGCCCATACGCAGATTCTGCTGCAGTCGAACCTGCTCAACTGCTATGACCGAAACTCAGCGACTGTGAATGCCAACGTGGCTCTGGCCACGAATGGCCGTTCGGTGAGCGAAATCATGGGCAGCGGAAGCGCCTCCACGCCCAATCAGAATTTCACGCTCAAGCAGTCTCCCTTGACGTACGTCCAGGCGCCGACACCAACGGGAAGGAAGAGCACACTCCAGGTACTCGCCAACGGCGCGGCCTGGAGCGAAGTGCCCAGCCTCTACAACCAGAGCGCTTCCGCGCAGGTATTCGCCACGCTCAACCAGTCGGATGGCACAACCGACGTGCTGTTCGGCGACGGCGTGGAAGGCGCCACGCTGCCTACAGGCCAGAACAATCTGCAGGCAAACTACCGCGTCGGAGTGGGCTCCGCCGGGAACGTGGCGGCCGGCGCCATCAGCATCCTGATCGACCGGCCCGTGGGCGTGAGCGGCGTCACCAATCCTCAGGCGGCCACGGGAGGCGGCGACCCCGATTCCATCGACGACATCCGCTCGAGCGCGCCGCAGTCCGTACTGACTTTGGGACGCGCCGTTTCCATCGCCGATTATCAGAGTTACGCCTCCACCTTCGCCGGCATCGCCAAAGCCCACGCCACCTGGATTCCCAGCGGGCCGGGGCGCGGAGTTTTCCTGACCGTGGCAGGCGCAAACGGCGCGGCCTTGCCGCCCGGGAATCCCACGCTCGCGAACCTGGTCGCCTCGCTTCGGAATTACGGCAATCCCCTGGTTTCGATTACGGCGGTGACATTCCTCGAAACGCTGTTCGGCCTCGACGCAGATATTGCCTACGATCCCGCCCACAGTCAGCCGTCCGTGCAGGCTGCCGTGCTTCAAACGCTCACGGAGACCTACAGCCTCGCCAACCGCACTTTCAGCCAGGGAGTCTCCGCCGACGAAGTTACCGCCGTCATTCAGGCGGTTCCCGGCGTGCTGGCGGTCAACGTTACGAATCTCGAGGCTGGCGCGACCAGCGCCGCTGGCGACTTGGCGGGCCGAGGCACGTTCTCGCTTTCGACGTTCAATAGCTGGCTCGCGCAGCAGGTTCCCAATCTGCCCCGGCCTGCTTCCGGATCGAACCTGCGCATCTGCCCGTACGTTCCCGTCGCAAGTTCTCAAGGCCTTCCGCAGGCCGCGGAGATTCTGGTAATCGATCCCAACCCTAAGAATGTCGTCCTGGGGGTGATGTCATGACCCCGCGAACCAGGCTTTTCGACCTGCTTCCGGCGCTCTACCGCCTTAAGGATGCACAGGTGGCGGCCTCGCAGCAACTCGCGCAAGGACCGCTCCAGTCCCTCCTGGCGTTGATCGAAGAGCAACTGGCCGTGGTCGAGAACGACCTCGAGCAGCTTTACGACGATGAGTTTATCGAGACTTGCGCGCCTTGGGTGATTCCTTATATCGGCGACTTGATTGGCTACCAGCCTGTAAACGGCGTGGCGCCCGCGGTGGCCAGTCCTCGCGCCGAGGTGGCTCACACCATCTCCTTCCGGCGTCGCAAGGGCACCGTGCTAGTGCTCGAGCAGCTCGCGCGAGACGTCACCGGCTGGGGCGCTCACGCGGTGGAGTTCTTCAAACTCCTGGCGTGCTCCCAGTACATGCACCACATCCGGCCCCACAACTACTACGCCCCCGATCTGCGTCACTGGCAGGTGCGAGCTTACATGGGCACGGCCTTTGATCGCACGTCTCACAACGTCGATGTGCGGCGCATCGCCGTCGAGCGCGGCCGCTACAACATCCAGAACATCGGAATCTTCCTCTGGTCGCTCGGCGCTTACAGCTTCACTAAGATTCCCGCCACACCCTCGCCGAGCAACTCGGCCGGCAAGCCTCAGTGCTACCGGTTCAGCCCGCTGGGCAGGGATATCTCACTCTTCACGAATCCGGTCTCGCAGGGCTCTCAAATCAACTCGGCCGCGACCCCGGTGAACGTGCCTGATCGCCTGCTCCGCCGTGTTTTATGCCAGGATCTCGCGAGCGGGGCCGGCGCCGCCTACTACGGTGAAGGCAACAGCCTGGCCATCTACGCGGGCGGCAAGCTCCTGAACCCGTACCAGATCCAGGTGTGCGACCTGGCCGGGGCTGAGGGTTCCTGGGCCAACCTGCCGTCCGGCAGTTCGTACCCTTACGCCGCCGCGGTCGATCCCGAATTGGGCCGGATCGCGCTCGCGCCCGTCGCCACAGGCTCAGAACCCGCGCTTGAGGTTTCGTTTTACTACGGCTTCAATGCCGATATGGGCGGGGGAGAGTATTCACGCCAGCAGACTTTCGTTGTACAGAACGAAGCTCAAGTGCTGCCGTTTCCCGATACCGCATCCACGCCTCGCTACCACACTCTGCAGGATGCTGTGACTTATGCAGCCGCACAACTGACCGCAAACGGGAAGATTGCCTTGGAGTTGTCGGGAAGCGGCTCATCGCAGGCGTCGTATGAGCTTCCTGCCGCACTGTCGGTTAGCATTCCGGCCGGCGCCACTCTGGAAGTTCGCGGGGCGGATGGCTCCTGGCCCATGCTCACATTGAATGGCGAAATCTCCGCGAGCGGCGGCGCCTCGAGCACCCTGGTCTTCAATGGCCTGCTGCTGACTTCGAAAATAGCGCCGGGCAACCCGCCGCTGGCCCTGCTGCATGTGCCCGCTACAGCGCCGAATGGAAGCAGCAACCAGTTGGGGAATCTCACTATCAATCACTGCACGCTGGTTCCGGGATGGGCGCTCGCTCCGAGCGGCAGTCCGCAATACGGCGCCGCGCCCGCTCTGGTTGCCGCACCATCGGGATTGCAGATTTCTATTCAGAGATCGGTCGTGGGCGCCCTGCGCGTCGAGGAAGTCGTGACCGCCACCGTGGCCGACAGCGTTGTGGACGCCACCTCTCGCACCAACGTGGCTTACTCAGCCTCCGACGGCGCGAGCGCCGGCGGAGCACTAACGCTCGAGGGCTCGACGGTGGTCGGCAAGATTCACGCCGGCTTGTTGACGCTGGTTTCCGACAGTATCGTTTGGGCGGGGCTCGCCTCCGGGGATGCGTGGGCCACGCCGCTCGTCGCCGATCGCAAGCAGGCGGGTTGCGTCCGGTTCAGTTTCTTGCCGATGGCTTCGGTGACGCCGCGCCAGTTCGAATGCCTCGAGCAGGCGGAAGGCGCTCCGCAGCCGCTCTTTTATTCGTTGCGCTACGGCGACCCGGGCTACGCCAAGCTGTTGCCCTCAACCGACAATGCGATTCGCCAGGGCGCCGATGACGGCGGCGAGATGGGCGCCTTTCACTTTGTGTTGGCTCCACAGCGCGAGACCGACCTGCGCGTGAGATTGCAGGAATATACTCCGGCGGGACTGGAATTCGGGATTTATTACGAAACTTGATGCGGGCGTAGGGGCAACCCCGGTGGTCGCCCTGCGGGCGGCCGCGAGAGCCGTTGATACGTCAAGCTGAGCGGCATTCCAAGGAGAAACATCATGGGAAGCGATATTTCCCGCAACACCTTTGACCCTAAGAAACACTACAGCGGCTTGCGCCAACAGCAGGGACGGGTGAACCTGGATGCCGACTGGAACGAGCAGGTTGATATCGCCGCGCACCGAGTCGAGACAGAGGCGTGCGATGTCATCGGCCCTTCCGGCGCGCCACAGAATAACGCCGGCTTCGCAATCCAGACTCCCGGAGCCTGGGCCCCCTCGACAAGTTTTGCGCTCGGCGCTCGGATTCTTGACTCGAACGGACACCTCGAGATCGCGACTGCCGCTGGTACGTCCGGCTCGACCGCCCCGGCATGGCCGACTACCGTGGGGGCCACCGTCACGGATGGGACCTCAGGACTCACCTGGCAGTTTGCCGCGAACGACCTCGCCGTTTCCGCGGGTCGGATTTATGTGGATGGGATCCTGTGCGAACTGCCACAACCAACCACCTACCTGACCCAGCCCGACTACCCCGCCCCGCCGGCCTTGCCTACCACCGGCACGAGCATCGTTTATCTGGACGTTTGGGAGCGCGAAATAACTGCGCTCGAAGACCCGCAAATCCTCGAAGTCGCTCTGGGCGGCCCCGACACGACCACCCGGACGAAAACCCTGGCGCAAATCAAATTGGTGGATGTGAGCAGCGTCACGGGCGGAGTGGCCTGTTCCGCCGCCGCCTCGGCCATCCCGCCTTGGCAGCAGGTGGTCGAGCCCTCTGCAGCACAACTCTCGACCGGGGTTGTGCAGTCCGCTGCTTCCGGGCCCTGCTGCCTCAGTTCGAACACCGGCTACACCGGAATGGAGAATCAGCTCTACCGCGCTGAGATTCATGCGAGTGGTGTTTATGGATGGAAGGCAAGCACGCCGTACGTTCTCGGCGCAGAAGCCGTCGATCCCAATGGCAATCTCGAGCGCGTAATCGCTGCCGGCTCGACCGCCGCAACCGCGCCGGCTTGGCCGACTGCCGCCGGCGGCACCGTAACGGACGGAACCGTCACCTGGCAGCTTGTGTCGAAAGGCTACAGGCCGCTCTGGGCCGCCAATACGGCCTACGCCGTGGGCGCACAGGTTGTTGATTCGAACGGCAACCTCGAGACCGCCGTCGCCGCGGGCACCTCCGGCAGCACGCATCCCGCCTGGCCTACCAAACCCGGCGCCGCAATTGGCGATGGAACCGGCAGCCTGATGTGGCAGTTCGCCTCGACCACCTTCAAGTGGTCCCGCGACAACGGTTCCGTCGCGACGGCCGTCACCGGAATTACGCCGGTCACGAATATCGCCGGAAATTCCGCCAGCCAGCTTTCCGTAACAAGCTTGGGGCGCGACCAAGTGCTCGGGTTCGTTCCCGGCAACTGGGTCGAAATCACGGACGACTGGCAGGAGCTACATCGCCAGCCCGGAGAATTGCACCAGATCGACAGCATCGACCGAACGGCTCATACCATCACTCTCAATTCCACCGTCGCCTCCGCCAGTTTTCCCACCACGAGCGGGCAGACCGATCCCAACCGCCACACGCGGCTTACGCGCTGGGACCAGTCCGGCAAAGTCTACGAAAGCGATGGCGCTACGGTTTGGGTAGACCTAGGCGCAACCGGCTCGACTGGCGATATTCCAGTGCCGCCCGCGGGCACGACGCTGCTGCTCGAAAACGGCATCACGGTCGCTTTCAGCTCGAGTCCCGCGAACGGCCCTATCTATACGGGCGACTACTGGAACTTTGCCGCGCGCACGGCCAACGGCTCCGTCGAGTCTCTCAATCAGGCCTTCCCGCGCGGCGTCCAGCACCACTTCTCTCGTCTGGGCATCATCAACTTCAGCGCTACGCCGTGGACGTTCGAGGATTGCCGCGCCATCTTTCCGCCCGCCGCGCAGCGGCCCGGCATTCACATTACCCAGGTACTGGCCCTTGACGGGAACGGCAGCCCCACGCCGTTAGCGAATGACGCGACGCTGCCGGTGACGTCGCTGCTGGGTGGCATCAAGCTCGTGTGCGACCAGAATGTGTCGCCCGTTTCCATCCGCCGCCCCACATGCTGGGTTACCGTGGAATGGCCTAATGCCGTCGGCACTCAGAATCTGCGCCAGTTTTACCTGCCGATGGCTGTGCCGGCAGACGTTGGCGCGCAGGGCAACGTCATTTTCTGGCGCCCTCAAAGCGACTACGCGACAGGCAACACACCCGCCGGGGAAGCGGTTGCGGACTTCAACGGCGACGGCATCCCGGATCTCGCCATAGTCAACCAGGCTCAGAACACCGTTTCGATTCTGTTGGGCAATGGGGACGGCACGTTTGCGGCTCACGTCGATTATGCCACCGGCAACACGCCCGTCGCCGTAGCAGCGGCGGATTTCAACGCCGACGGGAAGGTAGACCTGGCCGTTGCCAACAAATCGGGCAACTCAGTCTCGATTTTGATTGGCAACGGAGATGGCACGTTCAAGGCCCACGTCGATTACCCCTCCGGAAGCACACCGGTTGCCCTCGCGGCCGCTGATCTTAATGGCGACGGCAACCCTGACCTGGCGGTGGTCAACAACACCAGCCCCGGCGTCGTTTCTGTTTTGCTGGGTAAAGGCGATGGCACCTTTCCTGCTCCCGTCAGCTACGCCACAGGCAATGCCCCTGTCGCGTTGGCGGTGGGCGATTTCAACCGCGACGGTATTCCGGACCTCGCAGTTGCGAACCACACGGACAATACCGTGTCGATTCTGCTCGGGAACGGCAACGGAACGTTTGCGGCCGAGCCCGCGCCACCGGCACTTACCGCTGTGGCGGGCGGCGCTCCGCCGGCGGGCGCTTACAGAGTGGCCGTGACCTACCTCACCGCGCGAGGCGAATCGACGCTCTCCGTGCCCAGTTCCATCTCGACCGCCGCCGGAAATGACATGGCCATTCAGGTTTCTTCTCCGGCAGCCTCCGGCAACGCCACCGGCTGGAACGTTTATTTCACCACGGCGGGCGGCGCTACCTTCACGAAGCAGAACGTCGCGCCACTCGCGATCGGCTCGAACTTCACGCAGGGCGCCGCCATCAGCACTGCCACCGCCGCCCCGGCGGGTCCACCTGCGGCCGCTGGTTCTCCCGTCGCGCTGGCGGTTGCGGACTTTAACGGCGACGGCAAGCCGGACTTGGCGGTGGTCGATAACACCAGCCCCGGCAACGTGTCGATTTTGCTCGGCAATGGCGACGGCACGTTTGCCGCCCAAGTCGGGTACGCCACCGGCAATTCGCCGGTCGCGCTGGCCGTGGCGGATTTCAACGGCGACGGCAAGCCGGACCTGGCCGTCGTCAACAGCCCTGCGACCGCTGCCGGCACGACAGCCTCCTCCGGTAGTGTCTCCATCCTGCTGGGCAACGGCGACGGCACGTTTCAGCCCCATGTCGACTTCGCGGTGGGAACAACCCCCGTCGCCGTGGCGGCGGCGGACTTCAGCGGCGACGGGAGCCAGGATCTCGCCGTCGTCAACCAGGGCGATACGGCCGTGTCAATTCTGCTCGGCAACGGCGACGGGACGTTTCAGCCTCGGGTGCGCGCCGATTGGCTCGATACCTTGCCGGACTCCATTCCGCTCGGCGACAAAGGAATCCTCGCGCGCCTGACGCTGAAGGGCAACTTCATCTGGTCGCAGTCCGATCCCCAGTTGTACCTGGACGGGGATTCTTTCGGCGTCGCGCAGACCGACGCTTCCGGCCGGCAGGACCTCGGCATCAGCCTGCCCAGCGGCGACGGAAGGCAAGGCGGCGACTTCCAGATGTGGTTCTGGCTCACCCCTGCGCCGCTGCTTCAAATCTCGCCCGCCACGCTGAACTTCGGCACACTAGCGGTGGGCGTCACCAGCGCCGCCCAAACCGTGACTTTGACAAACGTTGGCAATATCCCAGTGAATATTTCAAATATTAGTATTACTACTGACTTCGCTGAAACCAACACCTGCATCCCGTCGATCTTCCGGCCCCTCCTTGCGATCACTGTGGCCACTGTGGCGGGAAGAATCGGCCTGGCCGGCGCCCGGTCAACCATTCCCGTGATATTTGGCAGGGTCGGGGTGCTTCAACCCGGCGCCAGTTGCGCCATCAGCGTCACGTTTACTCCCCCTGCCGCTGGAGCGGTCACCGGTACTCTGACCATTAACGACAACGCCACGAGCGATCCGGGCGGAACGGCCAGCCCGCATCTGGTCAGCCTGAGCGGCACGGGCATCGTATTCCGTTCTCCGATAGGGGTGACGGGTGTGCTACAAGTTAAGTAGGGCGATCCGGCTCGCCGGGTAACGGTTTTTCAGCCCCGTCCAAGGTAAGCCTGTTGGACAGGTAGAACGATCGCCTTGGGCAGATTCATGTGCGCCCGCCCACTTCCAGATCAAAGTCGCACCCGGCGCTGCCCGTGGGTAGGGCTACCGCTGCGTTACCTCGAGTTGAACCGGCAGCGCTATAGAGTTTACCTCGGGATCATAGTACTCGTAGACGCGCGACTTGAACGTGCGGGCGCGAATCGGGTACTTGGCGTGCAGGCGGAACTTCAGCCTGACGG
>Ga0181538_10002127_pt1 | contig 21023 bp, 11 predicted proteins | sample PEATcosm2014_Bin_40_FD_119773 | JGI IMG/M metagenome (GOLD analysis project Ga0181538, IMG submission 119773) | Peatland microbial communities from MTU Mesocosm Facility, Houghton, MI, USA - PEATcosm2014_Bin23_30_metaG | ecosystem: Environmental > Terrestrial > Soil > Wetlands > Peat | place... | reverse complement strand
TTCCGCCCCTTCGGGGCTGGCTTGGCCGCGGCCACCAGCGGGGCAGTGAGTTGCTCGTAGAGGGCGAAACCCCCTTGATCGCAATGGTCCTCCCAGATGAAAACCGCAGGTTAAGCACTTCAACCGCAGAGACTTACGAACTTACCTGCGCAAGTGTTATAGCCGCAGGTAGTTACGCGATCCACACCGGTTCTTCGCTGGTTTCGGTAGAATGGTGGGAACAGCGTCCCCTACCGCCCGCTCATACCTCCGTAGCCCCATCGGAACAGCACCGGAGCCTCCCCGTAGTACCTCTTATCCGCGATAAGAGGTAGTACGGGGAGGCTCCGGGGCGGCCTGCGGGACGGTCCGGTGCAGGGTTGGAGGAACAGGGGGCCAGAGGCTCTACTGTTTGGGGTGCCTTACGCGTCGCATTCACCCCCAAGCAGGTTGTTCACCACTTGAATACACTTGTTTGCCCCACGCATACCTCCTGTATTCAATACGCCTGCCCCTGGCTTTGCCCTGCCTTCACCTTGGCCGTCCCCTCAGGCTTGCCTCCGAACTAATTCTTTTTGTCGGATTTCGTTTTCGGCGGGTTCTGGTAATTAGATAGACGATGACAGACGACGGCCAACTGTTGCAGCAATACACGCGAGAACGTTCCGAATCAGCCTTCGGCGAACTGGTGGCGCGGCACATTGACTTGGTCTATTCCGTCTCGCTCCGGGTGGCCGGCGGTGACAGCCATCTGGCCCAGGACGTGACACAAACCGTGTTCGTGGATCTGGCGCGCAAGGCACCAAGCCTTCCGCGTGATGCCATTTTGGCCGGCTGGCTGTATCGGCACGCCTGGTTCACGGCTGCCAAAGCCGTGCGCACGGAGCGCCGCCGTCAAATCCGCGAACAAACCGCCATGGAAATGAGAGCGCTCGATGACAGTACCGGATCGCCTTGGGAGTCGATTGCTCCCCACCTCGACGAGGGCCTGAACCAACTGAGCGCGTCCGACCGCGACGCGATCGTGTTGCGCTTCTTCAAACGGCAGGACTTCCGCGTGATCGGGACCGCGCTCGGCGTAAGCGAGGACGCCGCGCAAAAGCGGGTCAGCCGGGCCCTCGAAAAACTCCGGAGTGTTCTCAGCAAACGCGGCGCCACGTTGACCGCGACGGCCCTGGCCTCGGCGCTGGCCGCCGAAGCCGTGGTGGCCGCGCCGGCCGGTCTCGCCGTTTCAGTGACTGCAACCGCGCTGGCCGGATCGGCCACGCTCGGGACCAGCCTCAGCCTCGCAACCATAAAGACGATAGCTATGACCAAACTACAAATCAGTATCGCCGGCGTCATCGTGATAGCCGGCCTGGCAACTCCACTCCTGCTCCAGCATCAGTCCTTGAAACGGATGCGAGAGGAAAGCAATCGCTTGCGCGAGGAGACCGTGTCCTTGCAGCAACAGGCGACTCAGATGGCTGAATTAGCGGCCGAGAACCAGCGCCTGTCCAACCTGCTCGCTCACGCCGGCAATTCTCAAACGCCAAAACCCGAGCAGCTCGGCGAATTACTGCGGCTGCGCGGGGAGGCGACCCGGTTGCGGGCGAACGCGCAGGCCGATTCCAAGGCGGCCAATCCCATGGCTGAAATGTTCAAAAGCCCGGCAGGCAAAGTGATGATGAAGGCGAGCATGCGGGCAGAGGGTCTGGCGGTCGCCAGGAGCTATGCGAAGCTTTTTGCTGACCTGCATTTGACGCCGGAGCAAACCGCTTCCATGAAGGACTTGATGATCAACCGGACCATGGCCACCGCGGACATGCTAACGGCGGCGATGTCCGGCCAGGCCGACCCGGCTCAACTGCAGGCCCAGGCCGTCCAGGCCAAAGCGGAGCAGGCCGCGATTGACGGCCAAATCAAGCAACTGCTGGGCGATGACAATTACACCCAATATCAGGCATACGGAAATACCCTTTCGGAGCGGATGGTGGTCACCCAGGTCGCAGATCAACTGGCCGACAGCCCAAGGGCAGTCGGTGCCGACCAGGAGCAGCAGTTGTTCGACGCCATGGTCGAGGAACGGCAGAACTTCAAGTTCACCACCGACTTCTCCGATCCTTCCCAGCTCAAAGGTGATGTTGCCTCCTACTACACCGAGGACAACAAGCAACGGTATCTCCAGGAACTGGAACAGCTCAGCCAACGCTATCTGGCGCGTGCCCAAAGCATCTTGTCGCCCGACCAGCTTGCCGCGTTCCAGTCATCCCTGGCGAGCCAACAGGCCAAGCAGGCTGCGAGTGTGACGGTAGTGTCAGAGTTTTTCCCGCCGAAATCAGCCGGGAATTAGTAGCCTCCTCTTCCCACCCCTCTCCTGCAAATGAGGAGAGGGTGATTGAGTCGTGGACTGGTAGCGGTGCCAGGATGCGCCCGCGGCAGCCACCAAAGCGAATTGCCCCTTGACAACATCGGGCGGGCTGCGACCTTGGCGGCAGGAAAAACAACTCGCATGAAAGGCATCTTACTGATCACGAACGTGTTGTCTTTGGTTATGGCGGGTGGAGTGCGAGGAGAATTGCCTCCGCTGATTTCGAGGGATGTGCTCTTTGGAAATCCGGAACGGACCTCCCCGGCACTGTCCCCGGACGGGACCCGCCTGGCGTGGCTGGCGCCCGACACCAATAACGTCCTCCAGGTTTGGGTGAAGACGGTCGGCAAGGATGACGACAAGATTATCACCGCCGACAAGAAGCGCGGCATCCGCCAATATTTCTGGGCCAAAGACAACCGCAACCTGCTTTATTTGCAGGACAGTGACGGGGACGAGAATTTCCATGCGTACGGGGTGGACCTCGCCTCCGGCAACGTGCGGGATTACACGCCCTTCCAGGGTGTGCGGGCGCAGGTTACGGACTTGAATCCCGACTTCCCGAACGAGGTGCTGGTCGAGCTCAATCTCCGTGAGCGCGCGCTATTCGACGTTTATCGGCTCAACTTGAAGAATGGCGCGCTCGAACTGGACACCGAGAACCCGGGCGACGTGGCCGGCTGGGGCACGGATGCACAGTTCCGCGTCCGCTCCGCGCAAGTCGCCACCCCTGAAGGCGGCACAGAGATTCGCGTTAGGGCCGACCCGCAGTCGCCCTGGAAGACCTTTATCAAGGTCGGGCCGGAGGAAATCCTCAATGCGCTGAGCTTCACGAAGGATGGTCAGTCGCTCTACCTGATGTCGTCCATTGGGCGGGACACCGCCGCGGTAGTGGAGAAGAACCTTGCGGATGGCAATGAGAAGGTGCTCGCGGCCAGCGGGGAGGTCGATGCGGGGGATGTGATGATTCATCCGCGCCGGTATGTGGTGGAAGCGGTGTCGTTCTCACCCGGTCGCACCAAGTGGCAGGTGGTGGACCCGGCGGTGAAGGATGATTTCGACGGGCTGGCGAAGCTCAACGATGGTGATTTCTTCGTCGCCAACCGCACCGAGGCCGACGATATCTGGCTGGTCGGCTACCAATCCGATCGCGCGCCGGGCAGATTCTATCGCTGGGATCGCAAGGCGAAGCAGGGCACTTTCCTTTTCACCACTCGGCCCAAACTCGACGGGTTGGCCCTGGCCGAAATGAAAGCCGTGGTCATCCCCGCCCGTGATGGGCTGAAGCTAAACAGCTATCTGACCTTGCCCGTGGGCGTGCCGCCCAAGAACCTCCCGATGGTGCTGTTCCCCCACGGCGGTCCCTGGGCGCGTGACGAGTGGGGATTCAATGGTTACGCGCAGTGGCTGGCCAATCGCGGGTATGCGGTGCTGCAACCCAACTTCCGCGGCTCCACCGGTTACGGGAAGAGCTTCCTCAATGCTGGCAACAAGCAGTGGGGGCTCAAGATGCACGATGACCTGATTGACGCGGTCAATTGGGCCGTGAAGGAAGGCTACGCCGACCCCAAGAAGGTCGGCATAATGGGTGGCTCTTACGGCGGCTATTGCGCTCTCGCGGCGATCACGTTCACGCCGGATGTTTTCGCCTGTGCCGTTGACATCGTCGGCCCGTCAAACCTTAAGACCCTCATCCATTCGATTCCACCTTATTGGAAACCGATGCTCTCGGTCTTCAACGTCCGCCTGGGCGATGTGAATGATCCCAAGGATGCTGAGTTGGTAAGGAAGGCGTCCCCATTGAACTCTGCCGATCGCATTATCCGCCCGCTGCTCATCGGGCAGGGCGCCAACGACCCGCGGGTCAAGCAGGCTGAATCCGAGCAAATTGTCGCGGCTATCGAAAGGAACCACGGGAACGTGATTTATGTCGTTTACCCCGACGAGGGCCACGGGTTTGCCCGGCCTGAGAACCGCACGGACTTTAACGCCCGCGCGGAGGCATTTCTCGGCGCACACCTCGCTGGACGAGTCGAGCCGATGGAGGGGACGAAGATAGCCGGTTCAACGGCGATCGTGCGCGGCGTGGTTGCAACGCCGTAGCAGGACCCGTTCTAATAGTTGGCTCGATGGTGGCCGCAATAGGGTGTTGGCCAACCTTAATTTGCGATCACGGGCGGGGCCTCTGCCGTTGTGGGCAGAGGGGGCGGCACGACAAACCGGGGCTGGCCAAGGCTGCGCGAGGCTTCGTCGCGAAAGGAGGACCGCAGCTTTTTGCGTGACCAAACGATGAAGCCGATGTCTTTGGCCACGGCAAAGGTAGCGCCCAGGACGGCACCCATCAGCGGCCACCAGGCGAACCACGACATTGGCGAGGCCGAGCCGGCACGGTAGGCCATCGCCCCCATCAGCGCGGCCATCACCATGCCGGTTGCAAAAGCCATCACAAACCACGGGATGATCTGCACAAAGAGGATTGTCTTGAGTGTAGCCATGTTCGCGCTCCGTGAGGTCAGGCCCATCCACATGCCAAACCAGCAGAGGCCAACAGATTGGCGGCGGTGCTCAGCGCCGCAACCAGCGCAGTCGCTACCGCCATCACGGTCTGCCAGGCGGGGCTGATGGGTTGAAAGCCCGGTATCACCGGCGCGGCATTTGTGCCGGTCGTGCCCGAGACTCTCCCCGTGCGGCCGACAACGACCGTACTACGGGCGACTGTGCCGCTCTGGTTCGTGACCACCGAACTAGTGGTGGTGCTGACCTGGGTGAAGACGCGCTGGAAGCCGGTCTGCGCAAGCGTGGAGCCGGCTACATGGACGCCCAGCAGCAGCAGGACGGGCAGGCCGAACATCCGCAGCAGCGCCTGCCATTGCCCGGCCACGATCTGCCCTTCGTTCAGGGGCGTCGCGAGCAGCAGCTCGATCAGCCCGCTTCGCCGCGCCTCCACGAAGAACCGGCACGCCTGCGAGGCGGCCCAGAGGTAGAGAATCAAGGTGAAGAGGCTCCCGATATAATTCCAGACAATCCAGGCTTCCTGCGGCAGTGCGGTGAATAGCACGGCCACGAGGCCGCCCACCATGAGGAGCGCGACCGTCCACAATCCCTGCGATTGCCAGCGTTCACGGCAGGCCAGCCAGGCGACCGGCTGCCGCCCGAGCAGCTTCCGGCGCAGGCGCAACCGCCGCTGGGCGCCGCCGTACTTCCAGGCATAGACCCAGCCCAGGCGGCAAATCGCTCCCGCCTTCTTACGCTCCTGCCAGGTGTGCGGCACGAGCGCGCACGCCAGCGCGAGCATGGCCCAGCCCAGGAGATGAGTTGTGGCCAGTGCGAGCCAATACCAGGAGCGGCCGAAGGCGCTAGCTGATACTAACACATAGCCGGGGCTGGCCAGGCTCCACCGCGGCTCGAAGCCGCGCTGCCGTATCCCGGCAATCACCAAGTCCGCCACCGGCCCGCCCAACGCCAGCAAGAGCAGCAGCGTCAACGTCGCCATCAGCGCCTTCTGCGAGTCGCGGCTGACCGCCGAAACGGCCATGCCTGACGCGAGGGAGAAGAACAAGGCGTTGACCAGGGCGAGCGCGCTTTTCCAGTATTGCCCGCCGGCGACGCCGCCCATGAACAGGGTGATTGCCAGGATCGGCAGCACTGCCAGCAGGGCGTAAAAGCAGCGCAGCGAGGTTGCCAGCAGTTTGCCCAGCGCGACGTCGTAGCCGCGCAGATCGGTCAGGAACAGCAACCCCAGTGTGCCCTCACGCTTTTCCTCGCTCAGGCAATCCGAAGTGAAGAACAGGCCCGCGGATAACCCGGCGGCCAGGCACAGCCAGGTGAGAATGGCAAACAGAACACTGCCCATGCGAAACATTTGGGTGCCCGGCAACAGACCGAGGAGCATGCATCCGCCGCCAATGACCAGCGCTGTCAGCGCCGCCACGACGCGCAGCCAGAAGGTGCTGCGTTTCCGCGCCGCCACCCGCAGCTCCCGGTTTACGATCGGCAACCAGTTCATCGCGACGTGGGAACGCCCCGCCTGGCAGCCCCTCCAGGACGCTTTGCATTGTGCTTCATAGTTCTTGTTTGTGCCGCCCCGGCTCGGTTCGCCCATAAGCTGGAGGCGAACCGGCTTGGCCAAGGTCCGGGCAGGGGATACTGCGGGAGCCACGCAGGTCAAGCCCAATGTGCCGCTGTGGAACGGCTCGCCTTCCTGCGTTTATGTGCATTTGTCTGGGCCTCTCCAATCATTGCAATCCTTCAGAGACACGCGTTACCATCGCATGTAAATCTTTGTCTTTGAGCAGATGACGGCGGGTGGTGCTATCCAGATATGCCCGAAGTGCTGGCGGCGGTCATTGTAACCTTGACAAGGCGGCTGCCGTCTCTATATAGGGAGTAGCGATTGTGGGCTGGCGTGAGGTTGGGCGGCTGGGTCGGATCGGCGCCCGGGCTGTAGAGCGCGGGGTGTCGGGGGTGCCGCGACCGGGGGCAGTAGGGCACAAAGAGAGGGACCAAAAAGCTAGAAACAAGCAAGGAACATCCTAGGAACATGCTTGCAACATGCTTGCAACTATGGGGGTGATCCAGGGGCGCTAGGGTGTTGGCATAGGGAAGCGGGCGGGTTGGGGCTGAGCGGTTGGCCGGGCGGCCGGGCGGCTAAGGCGGTGGTGAATTGGTTCGAGGCCGCGGAATCCCGAGGCGCAGAGCCTGGCGGGGTGCATTTGGACACCAGCGCCACTACAGCCGAGCAGACGAACCGGAACGACGGGTTCATCCGGCAGGTGGGAGAGTGGAACCGGGGTGGCCGGATGAATGCGGCGTTCCGGTGGTGGTGTCAGGATGCGGTCGCCTGCGGCGCCAGGGAGGTCTGGGCTTGGTTTTTCGGGGGAGTTGGCGCATGTTGGACGCTCATGCAGTTCATTCGCGACATCTATGCCGCCAGGGGCACGGGCGGGAGGCCGGTGATTTCCTTTGAGTTCTTCCCGCCCAAGACGGCGGAAGGCGACCGCAACCTGCTGGAGAAAACCATCCCCGCCTTGCTGCGGACTAAACCGGGCTTTTGCTCCGTGACCTATGGCGCGGGGGGCAGCACGCGCGACAAGACGTTGATGATCGTGGACCGCATCCACGGCCAGCACGGCCTGACGGCGGTGGCTCATTTGACCTGCGTGTGCGCGACGAAGGAGCAGATTCGCGATTTGCTGGCGCAGATAGGCCGGCTGGGCCTTAAGAACGTCCTGGCCCTGCGGGGCGATCCGCCGGGCGGCGGCGAATTCCAGGCCACTCCGGGCGGGTTCGAGTTCTCCAGCCAATTGGTGCGGTTCATTCGCGAGCAAGGCAATTTCTCCATTGGCGTGGCGGGCTTCCCCGAGGGTCACATTGCTTGCAAGGAGGGCAAGTATGCGGATTGGACGCACCTCAAGGAGAAGATCGACGCAGGCGCGGACTACGTGCTCACCCAGTTGTTCTTCGACAACGCCGACTTCCACCAGTTCCGCGACCACATGACGCGCAAGCTGGGGGTGAGCGTGCCCATTGTACCAGGGGTGGTGTCCATCCTGAGCGGGACACAGATCAAGCGGTTCACGGCGATGTGCGGGGCGACCATCCCCGCGCCGCTGGCGGCAAAGCTCGACGAGCTGGGTGATGACGACGAGGCGGTCGGCGAGTTCGGCATCGAGTATGCGACCCGGCAGTGTGAGGAATTGCTGCGCGCCGGGGTGCCGGGGATACATTTCTACACGCTGAACAAGGCGCATGCCACGGTGCGCATACTGAAGAACCTGGGGCTGGCAGAATGAGAGTCCGCCTCGCTTATGGCCAGGGGTATTTGCCCGTCGAACTTCCTGACGGGCTGACGACCATCATCGAGCCGGCGCACACGCCCGGGCTGGCCGATGAGCGCGCGGCGGTGATGGCGGCGCTGGAGAAGCCTATTGCCGCCCGACCGTTGAGGGAATGGATGAAGCCCGGCAGGCGCATCTGCATCGTGTTCACGGACGTCACCCGGGCGACGCCGAACGAGCGCCTCATTCCCTGGCTGCTGGACTCTTTGGCCGGTGTGCCGCGCGAAGACGTTACCCTACTCAACGCGGTCGGCACGCATCGCCCCAATACGCGCGCTGAATTGGAGCAGATGCTGACGCCGGCCGTCGTGCAGAACTACCGCGTCCTGAACCACGAGGGGGAGAATGCCAGCGAGTTGGTCGCGCTGGGCACGACGCGCGACGGCACCCCGGCTCTGCTCAACCGCCACTTCACCGGTGCGGATGTGCGCATTGTCACGGGCTTCATCGAGCCGCATTTCTTTGCCGGGTTCAGCGGCGGCCCCAAAGGAATCATGCCGGGCGTTGCCGGTTTGCAGACCGTGATGAGCAACCACGGCGCAAGGAATCTCGGCGATCCCAATGCGACGTTTGGCGTTACCAAAGGCAACCCGATCTGGGAGGAGATGCGCGACATCGCGCTGCTCGCCGGCCCGAGCTTTCTGCTGAACGTAACTTTGAATGAGGGGCGGCAGATCACCGGAGTATTCGCCGGGGACCTGGTCGCGGCGCACAAGGTTGGCTGCGAGTTTGTGAGGCGATCGGCGATGCAGGAGGTTGCCGCGCCCTTTGACATGGTGGTCACCACCAACAGCGGCTACCCGCTCGATCAGAACTTGTATCAAGGGGTCAAGGGCATGAGCGCCGGCGCGCGGGTGGTCAAACAAGGCGGCACGCTTATTCTGGCTTGCGAATGCCGGGAGGGCGTGCCCGCTAACGGCAGCTTCGACCGGATACTGCGCAGCGCCGCCAGCCCGGCGGAGGTGCTTGCGTTGCTAGCTGCTCCCGGTTTCAGCAGGCCCGAACAGTGGCAGGCGCAACTTCAGGCGCTCATTCAACAGCAGGCCCGTGTCCTGCTGTACAGCTCGCTGTCGGACGACATCGTGCGCGCCGCTCATTTGACGCCCTGCCACGACATCGGCGCGGCGGTCAGGGAGTTGCTCCCGAGAAGCCCGAACGGCACCCGCATTGCGGTACTTCCACAGGGGCCGCTCACAATACCGTACCTGGGCTGCGGCAACCCTCAATCCTGAGAACATCCTTCTGCACTAAGCAAGGCGGGCGACAGGGTTACATGCGGTATATCGAGCAGTACGTCCAATGAGCTTCCGCCGTTGGCACGTCGCGCCAAACAACGAACAAGGTCGCGGCTCGTTGCAGACGCCGAAGCAAGCCGGCAGGAGGGATTGAACAGTCCTGACGGGAACAGACATGGCCGCGGAACTGGCCAACGTGAGCAGCTCTTCGCATCCAACAAACTTGTTCACAGGCCCACTTTGAGTTTGCGCTGGGGCTGATTCCTCTATAACGTACAGGAAAGGCCGCAGCGCGAGAGGACATTATGTATTTCGGCGTAGATTATCATCCGGAACAGTGGGTTTATCCATACGGCGGAACCCGCGAGAGGCCCGAAGCCGCTTGGGAACGCGACATGGAATTGATGCAGACCGCCGGCATCAACGTCGTCCGCATGGGGGAGTTTACCTGGGGGCTCTGCGAGCCGGAGGAGGGCAAATACCAATTCGGCTGGCTCACACGGGTGATGAACCTGTTGGGCAAAGCGGGGATTAAAGTCGTTCTGGCCACGCCGACGGCCGCGCCGCCCCTCTGGCTGGCCCGGAAGCATCCGGAGATACTGCCTGTGGATGAGCACGGGCTGATCAAGCGCGAAGGGACGCGCCGGGCAGTTTGCCTCAACAGCAACGTGTATTGGAACGCCTCCAAGCAAATCGTGGAGAACATGGCCAAGGCGCTTGGGCACCACCCCCAGCTCATCGCTTGGCAAATTGACAACAGCCTGGGCGGCAATTTCACCGAGGCGGCGTTCAACGAGGATACGCGCCGGGATTGGCATCTGTGGCTGGAAGCGAAGTATGAAACCATCGAGCGGCTGAACGAGCTGATGGGGCTGCGCCACTGGGGCCAGATCGTCGCGAGCTGGGACCAGGTGCCGATGCCGATGACCGCGCCGACGGTTCACAACCCGGCGCTGGTGGTGGACTGGTGCCGGTTTTGCAGCGACACCATTGTGCAGTTCGTCAAGATGCAGGCCGACCTGCTGCACCAGCTCACGCCGAAGTGCCCGGTTACGACGAATTTGCGCCCGTTGCTCCACCGCTTCGATCACTTCGATCTGGCCGAGGCGATTGACTTCGTCTCGATTGAGAGCACCGCCGCGCTCAAAGCCAAATCCGCGGAGCTGGCCTGTGAGATCGACATGCTGCGCTCGCTAAAGAAGACGGATATCCGGACGCCGAACGGGGACGCGGGCTTCTGGGTGATTGAGCAGAAGGCGGGCAATGTGACGTGGCAGGATGTCAACTCGCTGGTGCGACCCGGGGTGCTGCGGATGTTCACCTACCAGTTGGTGTCGCGGGGTGCGACGGCGATCGTGTTCTTCCGCTGGCGGCAGCCGCGATTCGGCTCCGAGAAATTCCACGGCGCAGTCCTCCCGCACAACGCGCGCGACACCGCCCGGGTATTCAAGGAGGTCGCCCAGCTCGGCGACGAGATGAAGCTGCTGGGGCCGTCGATCCGAGGGACGCACGTGGAGGCGGAGACCTGCATCCTTTACAGTCACGACAATGACTGGGCGCTGCAGCAGCCGATGCAGCCGAATAAGCATTTCAACTTGCGCGAGCATATCCAGCTTTTCTACAACGCGCTGCACGACCGGAATCTGACGGTGGATTTTGCACGGCCCACCGAGGACCTCTCGCGCTACAAGCTCGTCTTCGCGCCGTCCCTGTATCTGCTGTCCGGCGGGGAAGCGGACCGGCTCAAGCTCTATGTCCAGAACGGCGGGACGCTGGTGGCCACGTTCAACACCGGGCTGGTGGACGAGCATAATATGGCGCCCGACACCGGGTATCCGCACGACCTGACGGATCTATTCGGCCTGGAGGTGCTGGAGTTCGACCAGTTGCCGCCGGGGGAAGAAAACCATCTGACGTTCAAGGGCGCGTTCCCGGCGAGCCACATGCACCCGGCCAGGGTGTGGTGCGACATTATCGAGCCAAAGGACTGCCAGGTGATCGCCACCTATGCCAAGGACTTTTACGCGGGCCGCGCGGCGATGACGATGCACACGTTCGGCCTGGGCAAGGCGGTTTATATCGGCACCCAAAGCCACCAGCATTTCTACAATGATGTGGTGACCTGGCTGCGCCAGATGTGTAACTTGCAACCGCTGCTCAAAGTCCCGGACACTGTCGAGGTAAGCATGCGCCAGAAGGAGGATACGAAGATATTCTTCCTGCTGAACCACCAGAATTCGCCTCAGCGCATCCAGTTCTACAAGCCGATGCACGATTTCCTGACCGGCAACACGTTCTCCGGCAATTACGACCTGCCGCCGTTCGGGGTGCTGGTGCTCGATGAGCACCCGGGGATCAAGACGTGATTCGCCGCCTGGTTGCATGAGTCACCGGAGGAGTTGCATGGTTACATCGCGCGGGGGGAGGAGCCTCTTCAGCCGCCTATTGTAACCAGGTAACCCTGATAACTTTCCTCACGAAGCGCATGCAGCCCTTTCCGTTCCGCCACAATCCCCCGCTCGGCCCCGGCAAAGTGAGCCCGCGCCAGCGTGTGTTCGCCCAGTGGCGAGGCATCGATCTGGCGCCCCTGGAGCGGGCGCAAGCCCTCCGCGCCAAGCCGGCGAGGGCCATCATGCCGCGCGTGCTTACCGAACTGCGCATCGACTCCCGCCGCGCCGAGGCAGAGGTCGTAAAGGTGTGGAATGACCTCCTTGATCCGACCATTGTCGCCCACGCGCAGCCGACGGGTCTAAACAAAGGGACCCTGTTCGTCACCGTGGATAGCAACGTCTGGCTGAGTGAAATCGTGCGCTATCGCCGCAAAGAGATTCTCGACCGGCTGCAGCACAGCTTCGGGCGGGACTTCATCGCGAGAATCTCGTTCCGGGTGGGGTGAGCGAGGAGGCGCAGTGGGAGTGACTGGTGACTTGGGACGGGTAAACGGTGATTGGTGATTGCCCCCGTGCTCGTTGTGCTCGCGGACAGGGCGTAATTGCGGACAGCCGCCGGCGCCAGGTTCGGTGCGTAGGGAAAGCGCCGACTGACGTTGGCGGCTATTCGGGCAGGCGATCCAGAGACTACCGTCGCCGGCGGGCGGGGCCGTAGAAATAACCGCCTCGCACGCGCGCGCCCCGCACGCGGCCGCCACCGCCTGAGGGCTGGCCTGGCTTGCCTTCCTCGAACAGCGCCGTGTAGCGGTATTCGAAATTCTCCAGCTTGACGCGCGGGATCTTCTGGCTGATGAAGCGTTCGATGGCGTTCACGTGCCGTATATCCTCCGCTATCATCAAGGTATAGGCGTCGCCCGCGGCTTCCATCCGACCCGTGCGGCCGATGCGGTGGATGTAATCCTCCGGATGCTGCGGCACGTCGTAGTTGATGACATGGCTTACTTCCGCGATGTCTAGGCCGCGCGCGGCGATGTCGGTGGCGACGAGCACTTCAAAGCGGCCATCGCGGAAGCCCTGCAGCGCTTGTTCGCGCTCGCGCTGGGTGCGGTTGGAGTGCAGCACGGCGACGGCGTGGTTGTTCCGCTTCAGCAGATGCGCCACCCGGTCGGCGCCGTGTTTCGTGCGGCAGAACACAATCACCGAGTCGTAGTTAACGCGCTTGAGGAGTTCGAGCACCAAGTCTGCCTTCTGGGAATCGGACACAGGATAGATGACATGCTTGACCGTGTCCTTGGGCGTGCGGCGAGCGCCGATCTCGACGGTCTGCGGATTCCGCATGGCCCACTGGATGAGCGTCTCGATCTCGGGCGGCACGGTGGCGGAGAACAAGGAGGTGTGACGGTCGCGCGGGCAGCGGTCAAGAATGCGCCGCACGTCCGGCAGGAACCCCATGTCGAGCATGCGGTCGGCTTCGTCGAGCACGACGAACTTGATGCGGTCGAGCTTGCAGGTGCCGCGCTGGATGTGGTCCAGCAAGCGGCCGGGCGTCGCCACCAGCACATCCACGCCGTCGCGCAGGGCGTCCATTTGCTTGCCGTAGCCAACGCCGCCAAAGAAAACGGCGCTGCGGAGCTTAGTGAAGCGAGCGAAATCGTGGATGGCAGTTTCGACCTGGGCGGCCAGCTCGCGAGTCGGCTCCAGAACGAGCACTCGGGGTTGCGGGAGGTGCTCGCCGAGCCGGGAAAGGATCGGCAGCGCGAATGCCGCGGTCTTGCCCGTGCCGGTTTGCGCACTGCCGATCACGTCCTGTCCGGCAAGGATCAGCGGCATGGCGCGAAGCTGAATGGGTGTGGGCTCAATGTAGCCCATGGCCCTCACGCCTTCGAGCACGGGGTTGGACAAACCAAACTTAGTAAATGGCATAGGCAGTGACGCGGGGCTCGCGCTGCGCGGCCCCGGCGGGGGCTCAGATCGGCGACTCGACCGGCGCCGCCGAGGGTTCAACGGGCGGTTGGCTGGTCGCGGCAGTTGGAGTTTCGGTCACCGGAGCGTCCAGTGCCGTCGGTTCATTCCCGGTGGTCGGGGCCTGCTCGGCAGTTGGCGCGCTCTCGGGTTCAGGGGAGTCCGCGGCGGGAGCCGGCGCGGATTCAACGATTGGCTCAGGCGCGGCAGCTTCGCTCACGGCAGCAGCTTCAGCGGGCGGGGCGGCGGCGGCGGGCTTTGCTGCTGGCTTGGGCTCCGGTTTCGGCAGCGGCTTCTTGGCCGTCTCCAGAATGCCATTGGCGAATTCAATGACGTGGCCCTGATGGATGAGCCAGTGCAAGTCAGCAATAACAACGGTCTGTTCAGGCGTCGGCTGAGCGCTGTCCGCCTGGGCGGCCGGGGGCGGCTCGCTCGCGGCGGGGTCAACCGCCGGCAGCGCCGGAGAGGGCGCCAGGGCTTCCACCAGTTGGCGTCGCGAGCACTTGGCATTCGCGTTGATGTAATCGACGATGCGCTTGACACCCTCAGATACGGGCGTCGCCGTCATGTCGAGGAAATGCGGCCGTGCCACGCAAACATGCGTGAGCGTCTTGTTGACCTTGAAAAACTGCAGGCCGTGCGAGGCGAACTGCTGGCTGAGGACCGTCGCGATCTGGAGCGGGAAGCGGCGCTGATCTTCCCAGACGCTGCGGACCAAGCGCACCAGGTCGGGGCTGCGCAACGAGCGCGCCGCCGCGCCGTTGAGGGAATACGTCTCCACCGGCTTGATGATGTTCTCTTTGTGCGTTTCGCGGAAGTGCTTCTCCACCTCTTCCATGGTGGGCATCCGGAGCGGTTCGGGGAGGTTGAGGCAGACGTATTCCGTCTTCCAGCTCTGGTCATCCACCCACTTCTTGACGACCTCCTCGTCGCGCACAATGCGCACGCGGGCCTTGTATTCCTCGAAAGGCATGCGGGAAAAGCGCTCGGAGTGCAGCTTGCGCAACTGATTCTGGTAGTCGTGGTGGTTGGGCGGACCCAGGATGACGCCGCTCATGCCGCACTGGGCGACAAAGGTGTACTTGCCTTTGGGCGGTTCGGTCGCCGTGCGCTCGGCTTGGTAGAACGTAGCGAAGTGCTTCTTTAAGACGTGAGCTACGGCCTCATCCTCGGACAGCCAGAGCGTATCATCGAGCGCGCACACGTAAAGCGGTTGAGCGGGCTTGCCCTCGGCATTCTTCTTCGTGTTAAACAGGACCGTATGCCGCTCGGGCTTTTGGAGGATCATCTGGGCGATGTCAAACAGCGGATACGCCCGGCCGGTCATCTTGATCTGGCGCGCGAGGGATTCCACGCCCTTTTCTTCGGGACGCAGGCTGAGGTCAATTTCTGGCAGCGGCAGCGGCGCCGGGCGCCGTTCGCCTCGGCGGAAATCCTGTCGCTGGCCGCCGAAGGGCTGGCCGCGCTCGCCTTCAGGCCGTGGCGCGCCGCCACCGGGTCGGGGAGGCCCGCGACGCTCGCCGCGCGGGCGATTGTCGTCGCGTCGCGGTCCGGCGAGGCCGTCACGGCGCGGCGGCCTGGGGCCACGACGATCGCGGTCGCCGCGGCGCTCGGGCCGCTCGGTTTCGCCTTCGTATTTGGCGTACTTGGAGGCAGAAGGCTCTTGCGCCCAGGCGGGCAAGAAGAGTTTGTCCAGGTCTAATTCGCTATCCGGCAATGTGCTCATTACGTTACATCAGGCGCATTCTGCGGCGCGCCTTGCTAAGGCCGCTGATCCAGCATGTAGCGGCTCGTGCCGGATTGCAAGCATCGGCTGGCATTATTCCGATTCAAGCAACCGAGGGTTTCAATCCTTGTCCGCCTGGGGCCGTGCGGCCCATTCCGGGTACGGGGCATGGGAACCTTTCATGGCGTGCCAGAGGATGCGATTGAGCAGTTCCTCGGGGCATTGGTCCGGCTGGGCCAGTGGCAGGCGGGCGGAGGCGTAAGCATCCTTGCGCAGAAGGGGGTCGGAGATCTTCCTGGGCTCGGGGTTCATTTGGTCGAGGGGAATGTTGCTTGGGACAGCGGCAAAGGGCGTGAGGTCCGGCGTGTCGGTGAAACAGTCGGACATGGGAGTGGCGGTGGCGTCGAACTGGTTCATCGGCGGCAGGCCGAGCATCAGCTCCAGCGTGCGCAACAGGCTCGTTTGGTTGTACTGCGTGCCAACGGTCATGCCACGACGTGTGTAAGGACTCGCGAGATAGGCCGTTGTGCGGTAGCCGCTCACGTGGTCCCAGCCATCTTGAGGGTCGTCCTCGATCACGAAGACACACGTTTGCGGCCAGAACCGGCTGCGGCTGATGGCCTCGACGATCTGGCCCAAGGCTAGGTCGTTGTCGGCCACCTGGGCGGCGGGCGTCGGGAGGCGCGCCTTGGTGCCGCTGGTATGATCGTTGGGCAAGCAGATGATGCTCAGGTTGGGGAAGTCGCCCCGCTCCTCGAATTGCTTTAGCTCGCGGATGAACTGCGCTGCGCGGAAAACATCCGGGATGCTTAGGTCCCAGCCAACCGTATTTGTCGCCAGATACGGGCGCAGCGACTCGATGGCCGGCCGGCTGCTGATGTCGATTTCCCCGCTTTGGCTGGTGAACTGGTGGTAGTAGTCCAGGAAGCCAGGGGAGCCCTTTTTCGCGGGGTCTTTCCAGCGTGCCTCGGTGATGCCGAACTCGCCATAGTCGCGCAGCGTCTTGCCGTGCGCGATAGCGTTGTCCCAGATAAATCCCGCGGGCGAGTAGGCCAGCGCGTCAATGTCGTCATCCTCCATGCCGTCCGGGTAGCTGCGAGGGAAGCCGGCGAAGGAGCGCTCCATGTAATCGGTAGCCAGGGCGGTGTCGGCCCACTGGTGGCCGTCGGCGCTGAGGATGCCGGAGCAGTAGGTGTTGTCGAGCAACACGAATTGGCGGGCGAGCTTGTGCTGGTTGGGAGTGATCCGCTCCCCGAAGATGCAAAGGGAGTCGTCCCCGTTACCTTCTCTTACATCCCCCAGCACCTGGTCGTAGGTGCGATTCTCCTTGATGATATAAACGACGTGCTTGATGAGGCTGGGTTCGCCTGGCCGCTGCGGCACCGGTCGGAGCGGCTGGCCTGGGCGCGGGGGCAGGGCGGCTTCCTTGAGTAGCGGATAGCGCATATTGGCAAGTGCGACGGCAGTGTGCGTCGCCAAGTCGCGGTCCGAAGGCACTTTTAGCAGCGAGAGCGAGCCATGATACTGGTGAGTGTTGTAGCCGGCGTGTTCGCTCGGGTCGAGCGTCCGGGTTGAAGCGACGCCTTTAATGTTAGCCACGTAGAGCGCATTCCGCCTCGGGTCGTGAACTACCGCGCCGGGGAACCAGCCGACGGGGATTAGTCCCAGCAAGCGCGAGTGGCCGGGGGCGAAGTCAAAGACAGCTACGGCATTCTGGGTGCCGTTGCAGACGAAGAGCCGCTTGCCCGACTTGTCGAACGTCAGCGCATTCGGTTGAGCGCCAAACAGGTCCGCCGGGTTTTGCCGGGCACAGATGGTCTCGACCAGCAAGTCGCTTCGCGTATCGATTATGCTAAGCGTGTCGCTGCCCGCGTTGGCGACGACCAGCCACCTGCCATTGGGTGACAATGCCATACCGGAGGCGTGCAGGCCAGTCAGCAGTGCGGAGTGCGGAGTGCGGAGTGCGGAGTGGGGTTCCGCAAGACTGAGGTCAATGACGGAGACTGAGCCTTCGCTGGCGATGTAGCGCACCGGATCCACACGGACCAGCGTGCCTTGCCCGGCGGGGCCCGAAACACTGTCCGCGTCGGGCCGCGGGCCGCCCCAGTTGCTGACATACGCTTTGCGCCCGGCCAGCACTACGTCGTACGGCTCGACGCCAACGTTCCAAAGACGCAGGACATTGCCGGTGGCAGCGTCCAGTTCGGCGAGGCGATTCGACAAGTTGAGCGCGACGTACAGGCGTTTGCCGTCCCGGGACACGGCGAGGCCAGCGGGGATTTCCGGCTTGCGTCGCGGGGCATTGGCCGGCGGCAGCCGCATCGTGAATAAGCCGGCCACCGTGCCATCTTTTCCAACCCCAAAGACCTTGATGCTGCCATCGACGTTTGCCAGGTAGATACGCGAGCCGTCCGGAGCAAAGGCCAGCCCAGTGAAGCTGAGTTGTCCCTCCTTGTCAGGCTGGAGAATGTGTTCGGAGACGGCTGCAGGCGCGGGTTCCACCTGTTTCTCCGAAGGCAGCGGCACCCGCTGAAGCAACTTTCCGGACTGCGGCTCAAGGACCAGCAGGTCGTGTGTTTTGCCCGCGGTGACCAGCAGCCGGCCGTCCGGGCTCAGCGCCAGCGCCTGGGGCCGCATGCCGGGCAGCTCGACCTGCTGTCCGGCCGGCGTGAGGATTTGGTTGACCGGCGTGTGGTAGCGGTTCTCGCCGACGCGCCCGACAATGTCCTGCGTGTTAACCTTCGCGCTGTGCTGCTGCGACGGCGCCGTTTGACAGCCAAGGAGCAGGCCCGCCAGGAAGGTCAGGGCTCCGACCCGGCGGCGAGTGTGACTCAATACCCGGGGATAGTTCATCATATTCTACTGCAAGTGGTCACTCCGCTCAGTTCCGTATCATCTTGCTCCGTAAACCAGCCGCGCCCTCTCCGCATCCAGCGCGCTGATGCCGTTCGTCGTCCATTGACCGATGACACCGTCGTATTGTTTGTCCACGGGTTCAATGACGGCGCAAGGGCTGCTGCCGACGCCGTCCTTGCATTCAGACTCGCATTTGGATGTCCAGCAGATGCGGTAGTGCATGATGGACTGGTAATCATAGGGGAGGCCGCTGACAATCCAGTTCGTCTTGGGTATCCAATCGTAATCAGGCGCGCGGCCCGGCTTGATGTTTTCGTAATGGATGGTGACGCACTGGTCTCGGTCCCAGCGCTCGTGCTCGTGGAAGAAGCCGAGGACATGGCCGAGTTCATGCGCGGGCATCCATTCTCCCTGGCGCCACCAGAACGCGGTGATGTTTATGTCCGCGCGAACGCCTTTCTTGAAGCCGACCAGGCTGGTGTTGTTGCCGGCGTTGGTATTGCCGGTGAAGTTGGCGTATTCCGCTTCTGTCGTGCGCGGAACGAACTGTATTCTCGCCCCGGTGTCCGTCCAGCGCTTCATTGCTCGCAGGGCGATGGCTTGCTGTGCCGGTGTCAGTTTGGAAATGTCATACGGAATGACGCCGCCCGGCCACGGCTGCGGCTTTACCGAATTCGCCTGCATGTGCGCTGCGTCGGACTGGGCGGAAGCCAGCAACGGCAGCAACGCGAACATGACGACAAGGCCGAAGCCTAGCGACAGTGAGCGAAGAGACATCCGCATGCATCATTTAAGCACAACACTACGCGCCAAGGCAAAAACATTGCGTCCGCGCGGATGATGCCGGGCATCTCGCCAGTACCGACATGTGCGAGGCGCGAGATGCTGCAAAAGGAGCGCGGCCTTCAGGCTGCAGAAGGCTCGAACTCCGAGCGAGCGCTATGACTTGCCGGGGCCGCAACGTAATCCGATACTTCTGCAGCCTGAAGGCCGCGCTCCTTCGCCGCGGTGGTACTGACAGGGGCCCGACGACTGTGTGAAGAAAATCCTAGCGCGGCTGCGCTCGTCACTCGACAATTGCGCAGATGAGCCATGACTTGAACCTGCCGCCGCGATCTCCTGCCAAGCTGGTTGATGCCGCGTCAGACGCCGATCTCGACTTGCCGATAAAGGGTTTCCAAGGCACGCCCGAAGAAATCGAGCGGCAGTGGTTCGAGAAGATCTACACTGGCCGCGGGGATCGCCAGAAGCAATTGACCCTGCGCGCCGTGCTAATGGGCGGCGTCCTGGGCATGTTCATGGCCGTCTCGAACCTCTACACCACGCTCAAGCTGGGCTGGGCCTTTGGCGTAGCAATCACCGCTTGCGTTTTGTCCTTCGTGATATGGAATGGCATCCGTTGGCTTAGCCGCGGGCGGCTGAGTCAAATGACCATCCTGGAGAACAACTGCATGCAGTCCACCGCCACGGCGGCGGGCTATTCCACCGGCGCGGCGATCGGGACGGCGTTTGGTGCGCTGCTGCTCATCGAAGGCATCCACCAGCCGTGGTATGTAGTCGCCGCGTTTACGCTGTTCACGGCGGCGCTCGGCGTCTTCCTGGCCATCCCGTTGAAGCGCCAGATGGTGAACCAGGAACAGTTGAAGTTCCCGAGCGGCATCGCCTGCGCCGAAACCCTGCGCAGCCTATACTCGAAAGGCGCGGAAGCGATGCGGAAGGCCTACGCGCTGCTCATTGCGCTGCTGGCGGGCGGCCTGGTGGGCTTGTTGCGCTCTTACGGCACCTTGGTCGAGCAACTCCGGAATTCCGGGCGGCCCCAGTTGTGGCTGGAGAAGCTCCAGGGGCTGCTCTACATCCCCGAGGTCCTCAACTTCCCCCAATGGCTCAACCCCATTCCCCGCGGCCAGATGACGGGACTGGTGTTCGAACCCAGCGTGCTGTTGATCGGCGCCGGGATGATTACGGGCCTGCGGGTCTCGCTGTCCATGCTCCTGGGATCGGTGCTGCTCTACTTCGTCGTGGCGCCGCGGTTGCTGATCATGGATCTCACCCACATCAGGCTTGCCGGTTACGTGCCGTCCTTCGCCGTGGCGACCAACGGCGATTTCAATCCCACTCGCTGGGCGCTTTGGGGCGGCACCTCGGTGATGGTCTTCTCCAGCCTCGCCACCGTGGCGCTCCAGTGGCGCACGCTCGCCCGCGCGTTCACCCTCTTCAAGAAGCGCGAACGACCCGCCCACAGCGCCGCCATGGACGCCATCGAAGTTCCTGCCTCGTGGCTGGTTGCCGGGCTCATTCCCATTACCATCGGCATGGCGGTGGTGCAGTACCTGGCCTTCCACATCTCGATCATGCTGGGACTGATTGCGGTTGCGCTTTCCTTCGTCATTTCGCTGGTCTGCTGCCGTGCGACCGGGGAAACGGACACCACTCCAATGGGTGCCATGGGCAAGCTGACTCAACTACTCTATGCCGCCCTGCCGGGCGCAAAAGGCAGCGCCTCCATCAACCTTATGGCTGCCGGAGTGACCGCTACCGCCGGCAGCGCCGCCGCCGACCTGCTGACCGATTTGAAGAGCGGCTACATCCTGGGCGCGAACCCGCGGAAGCAATTCATCGCGCAGTTCGCGGGCATCTTCTTCGGCCTGGTGGCGATTGTGCCGGCGTGGTATGCCATGGTGCCCACCA
>Ga0181538_10002113_pt1 | contig 21112 bp, 16 predicted proteins | sample PEATcosm2014_Bin_40_FD_119773 | JGI IMG/M metagenome (GOLD analysis project Ga0181538, IMG submission 119773) | Peatland microbial communities from MTU Mesocosm Facility, Houghton, MI, USA - PEATcosm2014_Bin23_30_metaG | ecosystem: Environmental > Terrestrial > Soil > Wetlands > Peat | place... | reverse complement strand
TACTTCGTTTCCACGTGAGGCATCGCCGGGTGGCGTCGTCCCACCGCTTGTCCGGACTCCGCGGGAAGAGAAACAGCACCGCCATCGGTCCAGCAGCCATTCTCTCGGCAACGCGATAAGACCACACTACCTGCCCGTTTTCCGTCAACAGAAACTGCGCCGGCAAAACTCGCGGATTCTCGTGGCCATCCGCGGCCGCGACAGCCACCGATACCTTCCGCTCGCCGGTGCGCTGATCTGTGGGACCGGCGGCGGCTGCCATCTGCCATTGGGGCAACTGGGAACCATAGGCCGTCGCCTCTCGCACTCGCCGCATCGCTGCGAACGCCACCTTCCGAACCCCGGTATGGGCGTCGCCGATCATACGCCCCAACACCTCCGTGAAGCGCGAATCTCCCGTCTCCCCCATGGCCCAGGCCGCCGTCCGCCGGAATGCCGCGGAATCATGAGAGGCCATTTTGGACAACTCCGCGAGCGAAGAACCTTCGCCCAACCGGTACATACCCAGCAGGGCATTCCCAGCCACTCGATTGTTCAAGTCGCGCGCGGCCCAAGCGAGCAGTTCCCGCGCCTCCGGCGTGTCGATTCCCCACGCGGCTTCTATGGCATTGGCCCGCACCCGGGCGTCGGACTCCTGCAGGCGCTTTTTGATCCATTTCAGACTCCTGCCGCTGCGCCCGATCAGCAGCACCACTTTGGAACGCAGATAGGGATTGCCATTGCGGAGCATGCGCATGAACGAGGGCAAACGGTGCATTCTGTTCGAGATCTGGCCAATGATCTCGAGCAGGCGTTCCGCCGTGCCGGGCGCCAGATCCGATTCCACTCTGGTGGCGTGGGCGAGCTGCCCCGAAAGTTGAACGTCCACCGCCGGATCGCCGGCCTGGGCGAAGCGCGCCAGCTCCGAGGCCTGTTCGCGGCTCAGTTCGGGATCGCAAAGCGCCCGAAACAGGAGGCCGCCGGAAACCAGCAGCCCCACCAGGTATTGCGAGGCCCGCGAAGGGACGCCATCCCGCAGAACCTCGATCGCCATCCGGTAAAACACCTCCGGCTGGCACTGCAAAATGTCTCTGATGCGCTGGCGGCTGGCGACCGGCTCGCGATCGAAATCCCGCATCAGGGCCGCTAGTGCCGCCGGACGATAAATCGCCTGTGGATCCGGGAGAGAGGACACGTAGAACAGATCGGCGCGTTGGCCGGGCAGCTTTAATTCTTTGAACTTTGTTTCGCAGGCGGACATTTATAATCGAATTAATGGCAAAAAACAGTTTTGGTTCGGCGGCCAAGTTGCGCGCCGGTGACAGCGAATACGAGTATTTCCGCTTGGCCTCGCTCGCTGAGAGGGGCCTGGGAAGCGTGGAACGGCTTCCATTTTCCATCAAAATCCTGCTCGAAAACCTGCTCCGTAATGAAGACGGCCGGCGGGTTTCGGCGGATGACGTCGCACTAGTGGCGCGAGGCGAAGGCGCCAACACCAAAGAAATCAGCTTCATGCCCGCGCGCGTGCTGCTGCAGGATTTCACCGGCGTCCCCTGCGTGGTGGACCTCGCCGCCATGCGCGACGCCCTCGCCGCCATGGGCTCGGACCCCAATCGCGCCAATCCCCTCCTGCCGGCCGACCTGGTGATCGATCATTCCGTGCAGGTAGATAATTTCGGCTCCCCGCAGGCCTTCGACCTCAACGCCGCGCTGGAATTCCAGCGCAATCGCGAGCGCTATATGCTGCTGCGGTGGGGCCAGACGGCATTCCGGAACTTCCGCGTGGTGCCGCCCGATACCGGCATCGTCCACCAGGTCAACCTGGAATACCTGGCGCCCGTCGTTTTTCGTGCCAACGGCCAGGCTTACCCCGATTCCGTAGTGGGCACGGATTCCCACACCACCATGGTCAACGGCCTCGGCGTGCTGGGTTGGGGCGTGGGCGGAATCGAGGCCGAGGCGTGCATGCTCGGCCAGCCGGTTTCCATGTTGCTCCCGCCCGTGGTGGGATTCAAACTGCACGGCAAGCTGCGCGAAGGTTGCACCGCCACCGACCTCGTCCTTACCATTACGCAGATTCTGCGCAAGAAAGGCGTGGTGGGCAAATTCGTGGAGTTCTATGGCACCGGCCTGAGCGCCTTGAGTCTTGCCGACCGCGCGACGGTGGCCAACATGGCGCCCGAGTATGGCGCCACCATGGGATTCTTCCCGGTCGACCAGGAAACCCTGAGCTATCTGAAATTCAGCAATCGCAACCCGGGCCTGATCGCGCTGGTGGAAGCGTACACCAAGGAGCAGGGCCTGTTCCGCACCGACCAGACTCCCGATCCGGCCTACACCGACACCCTCGAACTCGATCTCGCCGCGGTCACGCCGTCGATGGCCGGCCCGAAGCGGCCGCAGGATCGCGTCGAACTCCCGGATGTGAAGAAGAATTTCCACGCCGCCTTCCCCGGGCCGGAAAAGACCGCGACCGCGCAAGTGGCTGGCGAATCCGTCACCATCGGCGACGGTTCGGTGGTAATCGCCGCCATCACGAGTTGCACCAATACCTCGAACCCTTCGGTGATGCTGGCCGCCGGACTCCTCGCAAGAAACGCCGTGAAGCGCGGTCTGAAAGCCAAGCCGTGGGTAAAAACCAGCCTCGCGCCGGGGTCGAAAGTGGTCGTCGATTACTACCGCAAGGCCGGTCTGACCGAATACCTGGAGGCACTGAATTTCCACCTCGTCGGCTTCGGATGCACCACCTGTATCGGCAATAGCGGGCCTCTGCCCGAGCCGGTCGCGCAAGCGGTAGCCAAGGAGAACCTGGTGGTGGCCGCGGTGCTGAGCGGCAATCGCAATTTCGAAGGCCGCATCAATCCGCAGGTGAAAGCCAACTATCTGGCTTCGCCGCCGCTGGTGGTGGCGTACGCGCTCGCCGGCACCATGGATATCGACATGGCGAACGACCCGCTCGGCACGGGCTCGGATGGGCATCCGGTCTACCTGCGCGATATCTGGCCGTCCAACCAGGAGGTGACGGAAACCGTCCGCGCATCCATCGATCAGGAGATGTTCCGCCACGAATACGAGCGCGCGTTCGACGGCGACGCCAATTGGCGGGGAATGTCGATCCCGGCGGGCAATATTTACCAGTGGGACGAGAAATCCACTTACATTAAGCGCCCACCGTATTTCGACGCTATGGTCGACCCCGAAACGTCGGTAAAAGATCTCACCGGAATGCGCGCTCTGGCGCTGCTGGGCGATTCCGTCACCACCGATCACATCTCGCCTGCCGGTTCCATTCCCAAGGACAGTCCCGCGGGCCGGTATTTGATTTCCCAGGGCGTGCAGCCGGTGGATTTCAACTCTTACGGCGCCCGCCGCGGCAACCACGAAGTGATGGTGCGCGGCACCCTGGCCAACATCCGCCTGCGCAATCAGCTAGCCCCGGGAACCGAAGGGGGCTGGACGCGCCACATGCCCGACGGCGAGCAGATGTTCATCTACGACGCCTCGCTGCTTTATCAGAAAGACGGCGTGCCGCTGGTGATTCTGGCGGGCAAGGAATATGGCTCCGGTTCGTCGCGCGATTGGGCGGCGAAGGGTGTGGCGCTGCTCGGTGTGCGCGCCGTGATCGCCGAAAGTTTCGAGCGCATCCATCGCAGCAACCTGGTCGGCATGGGCGTGCTGCCGCTGCAATTCCCCTCGGGCGAGAACGCGGCGTCGCTCGGGCTCACCGGCAAAGAAACGTACTCCATCGAAGGGGTGAAGGCGTCGCTGAACGGCGGCGGGCGCAAGGCGACGGTGCGCGCCGTGTCGGATGACGGCACGGAAAAAACGTTCACCGCCCTCGTAAGGGTCGACACGCCGCAAGAGGTGGAATACTACCGCAACGGCGGCATCCTGCCCTACGTGCTACGGCAGATCGCGGCAAAATAGAGGCAGCTCAAGTGGGGCAGCCAGGATTGGCTGCAGCCGCCTTTCAGGCGGCCAAGCCGCCTTTCAGGCGGCCACACTCGTGTCAATCCACAAAATCCGGCTAAAAGCCGGATGCAGGCAGGATTGCCTGCCCCACAAATCGCAGCGATGAGTTTCACACTCCGCGAGGGAGCGGTGCCTCTTTCATCTGTGGCTGATTTCTCTGCTCAGACTTTGTAATTGCTCCGCGTTCAACCGCACGTCGCCCTCAATCGCAAGCCAGAGCCGCCCCGACCCTCCGTCTGCAAATCGCACGCTCCGCAGCGTGAGTACATTATCCACTTCCGCCGGCAGCGCCGATTTCAGATCCGCCGATTTCCGCACCGACGATTCGATATTGGTGGCGATCTTCTGCCGCAGGGAATCGCCGAACGAACCCGAGTGCAACGCCTCGCCCAACGATCCGTCAGCATCGATCTTGCGCACCTCGGCGTTCATGCCGATGTGGTTGTCGGCAACCGTGGGCGTGAGATTCACTTCCACCACTGCGTCGCCTCCCACCACGCGCTTGACGATCTCCTTGCCGAACGCTTTGGCGCAGGCGTACCGCTCGAAGTGCACGGTCGCCGTGAGCACACCGGAAGGCGCCAGCGCGGCCTTCTCCACCGCAAGCCGCTCGCCGCACTTGTCCGACCGATTCAGTTGCGCCGCCAGAATAGGTGTCAGGTGCTCCTGGAAATCGCCCAGATCCACCGTGGCGGATAAATGCGCCGGCGAAACAGCGCCCCAAAATGCGATGGCTACGGGCTGGCCCTCCAGAGTGATCGACGTTCTCACCGGCGGCAGCTTAAATGTATCGGTCTGTGCCAGACATACAACTGTAAAAACGAGACCGGCGATCAGGCGCATTTGATCTAATGGATGCGCGCCCGCCGAAACTCGTTTCATCCGCCGTCACTTTCCGGCTTTCAAATTCTGTGTCGCTTTCTCGCCCTCGTGTAGCTCCAGTGTCTGGGTGGAATCGTCCGAGCCCGTGATCGATAACTTGTATTTCCCCGGCGCCAGACCACGGAACAGGAAACGGCCGTCCTGACCGCTGAGCATCTGGCGTTCGCAGCCGGCGTCCGCGCGATCCGGCAACAGGCAAACCTCGGCTCTTTCCGGCGATCCAGCGTCATTCTTTACGATGCCTGACACCTCCGCGCCCGCCGTGCTGAGCAACACTATGAGCCGCGCATCCTTCGGGTCGGCATCGAGATCCAATCGAGCCTCCGGCATCTCGGCGGTCCCGAGACGCAGCGATTTCACGTAAACATTATCCGGCACACCCGCCAAGCTGACCTGCTGCTTGCCGACCGTGACATGCGCCACGCGAAAGCTGCCATCGGCGCCGATCTTGCCGTCTCCCATGGACGCATCGTCCTCGCCCAACGACGGCGCTGCGATCCGTACTGCCGCCGCTCGCAGGCCCTCGGCCGGGGGTGGAGTTCCGTCCCACTCGATCTGTCCGGCAATTTCGAATTCCGGAATCAGAGCCAGTGTGAGGTTTTCGACGTTCGAATCGGCCACGTCGACCGAGGCGGGAACGGCGGCGAATCTTCTGCCATCGGGCGACGGTGTGAGCGCGGATATTGTGTAATGCCCCGGCGGCAGCCGCCAGAACTCGAACCTGCCGTTGCGCACCGGCGCATAAGCCCTGTCGTCCTCCTGCTGGTCGAACGCGTTAACGCCGAACTGCATCCCGGGCGGCGCACCCGTCACCGATCCCGCGACGCGCACGATGGGAATCCGCACCAGGCGGATTTCGATGCCGTCCGTTTCCGCTCCAGCCGCGATCTCCACCGCCGCAGCCTCGCGCTTCAACCGCGCATTGGGGTACCACGTCGGGCCGTACCATTCCTCCTTTGTGCCGTCGGTGCGGATTTCGGCCGGGTCGTCGTTGTCGCGCGGCGGCTGCGCGCGCAGGAAATATTTGCCGGCAGGCAGTTCGGTGAAGAGGAACTCGCCACGGTCGTCGGTCTCAACAAAGGCTCTCCAATTGACCGAATTGGCACTGACCCGCGCAGCTTCCACCGGCTCGCCGCGGCTGTCGAGCACACGCCCGCCGATCACCCCTTCGGGCGCCAACTGCAATCGAATATCGTGCGTCTCGCTCTGCGGCTGGCACTCGACATCCGGATGCCTGTGCGGTTCGAGGAAGCCGCGCAACGACGCGTGAATCGTGTATTTGCCCGGCTGAATCGAACCCAACATGAACCGCCCGTCGTCGCCCGTGATGGCACCATAATTCTTGCCGCTACTTTCGGGCGCGATCAACCTCACGCGCGCGTGCGGCAGCGGATTGCCGGTAATGCTGTTGACAACGCTGCCATCCAGGCTTGCGGGTTTACCGGCGTCTTGCGCGGCGGCGACCGCCCGCAACACCGCCAGCAGCAAAACGAACTTACTTATTCTTGCGGGCATCGGCGCTCGCCACCTTCAAGTCTTTCGTCACCCGCTCGCCTTCGTGAAATTCGATCACTTCGGAATCCGCGACCATTTTCGGAAACGCGCTGTCGTCCCCACTCTGTTCCAGTGTGTGCGTCGCAAGAACGTGGTAACGCCCGGGCGGTATACCGCGAACCACGTAGCTCCCGTCGGTTTCCACATCGGCCCACAACTCTCCTTCGCTCCCCGGCTTGGCATGCTCGTGGAAGAGTTGGACGAATCCCAGGCCATCCGTCACCTTTTCAGTTCCCCGCTCCACCGTCCCGGACAGCCGTGCGCCCTTGGCGATCACAATCTTCAACTTCGCGTCCCCCGCGACCGCGCTGAGATCGAGCGGGACCGCCTGGCTGGGAGCGGCCGCATTGCGCGGATACACAGTCGCCGTTGTTCGTTCCGTCACCGCTCCGCCGTTGAGTTCAACGGACTTGATATAGCTGTCCTCCGGCACGGGTTTCACCGTCAGCCGGTACCGGTCGGGCTGGACCCGCGCAAATTCGAACGCGCCGTCCGCCGAGACGGGAGCGCTAAACGCGAACGAATCGTCAATCTCCCTCGGGGGCCCCAGACGCACCCCTGCGCCAGGAGCACCGCTAACCGTGCCACTGAGACGAATAGGCACCGTCAACATCAGCGCGATGTTCGCGGTGTCTTCATGAATCTCCAACTCCAGCGTGGGACTGCGCAGCTTCGCATTGCCTTCCCCGCCCTCCGCGTTGATGGTATACCGGCCCGGTACCAGATGGGTCGCGAAGAAAGCTCCGTCCTTCGCGGATGCGTCGATAAAGGTATCCGGCCCGACGATGTGCACGACAACGGGCGCGTTTGGCCCGGCGCCCGCGACCGTTCCCCTGATGCTGTAGGTGCGATTGCGAACCAGGCGGATATCGAGCCCCGCCGTCTCCTCGCCCGCGTGCGCCTCCACTGCCGCCGCGGCTCGGCCCTCCGCCGTAGAGGGGTAAAAAGTGCGGGCATAAGGCACGGTCTCGAGCGTGCCGTCGCTCCGAATCTCATCGCTGGGGGAAGCGCCAGTAGACAGGAAGTACTTTCCCGGCGGAACGCTGATCCGATATTCACCCCTTCCGTTGAGCATCGCCCCGCGCCAAAGCCCCGCGCCGTCGATCGAAAACAACAGAACATAATCCTTCGGCGATGTGACATCGAGAAGCACCCGTGCCTGGCGCATCCCGGCCGGCTCGCCGCTTTCATCCAGCACGCGTCCCGAAAGAATCGCCGCCGGCGTCATTTCGATGCGGAAATCCCGCAATGGCTCGTCCGCTTTGATGTTTACCGTGAACGAAGGTGGGCCATTCTTGGCCGATGGCACGAAAAAGTAACCGCGCCGTCGCGGCTCCAACTGATAGCTACCGGCTGGAATCGGCGCAATGGAAAAATGCCCCTCGGAGTCGCTGAGCGCACCATAAATCACAGTGCGGGAGCCGTCCGACTGCCGCGCGGTCAGCCTTACATCCACTTGCGCGAGCGGTTTGCCCGTCGCGCTGTCCATCACCTGGCCGGCAATCGCGGACGGTTCCTGTGCCACCGCAGAAGAAATCAGCAGCATCGAACCCAGCAGCGCGGCCGTACGGATCATGACTGGTGTCTGCCCAATTTTACACCCGCCTCGCGGCCCTCCGATTGCAACCCCGATTCGCTCAGAGATGCCTTCGGAAGGTTCCAACTTGAGCGCAGCGTCACAATTACATCGCCGTAATTGCACGAATACGCAATCGTGTCTTGACACCCGGCCACCCGCCGTCAGCTGCACGCGGACTTCCCGATTATCTGTTTTATCGGCGTTGATCTGCGTTCATCGGCGGCCCATCACAGGTTTTGATTTTCGCGTTGGGCGGGAAGAAGAGCAGATCTGGCCGCCGATAAACGCAGATCAACGCCGATGAATCCAAGAGTGCGGCAATCCATCGGCTTAAGTCGCATTGCGGAATCGCCACTTTCATGTCGCACGGCCCCTGTAGCCAGCGAGCGCATCCCCGATCCGTTCGCTCGCGTGACCGTCCCCATAAGGATTGTGCGCCCGCGACATCCGCTCGAACTCGTCGCGATTCTCCAGCAGCAGTTCCGTCTCCGCCACGATTCTCTGCGCGCATGTTCCAACCAGCTTCACCGTCCCCGCTTCCACCGCTTCCGGGCGTTCCGTTTTCTCGCGCATCACCAGCACCGGCTTGCCCAGCGACGGACCCTCCTCCTGAATGCCGCCGGAATCCGTGACCAGCAGATACGCCCGCCTCATCAGGTCGACAAACGGCACATAATCCAGCGGCTCGCACAGAAGAATGTTCGGTTCCTCACCCAACAATCGTTCCACCGGCCCCACTACGTTCGGATTGCGATGCACCGGGTACACGAGCTGCACATCGCCGCGCCGGGCCAGCCGCGCCAGCGCTTCGCAAATTGCCGCCAGCGGCGCTCCGTGATTTTCGCGCCGGTGCGCCGTCACCACAATCAGCCGCCGCGAGGCATCGAGCCCCGCCAGTTCGATTCCCGCGAGTTCGCCATTCCGCAGTTTTTCGGCCACCTGCAGCACAGCGTCGATGCCCGTGTTGCCGGTCACCAGAATGCGGTCCGAAGGGACGTTTTCGTGCCGGAGATTCTTAGCCGCGCCCTCCGTCGGCGCGAAATGCAGCGTGCTTAACCGTGTGGTCAGTACACGATTCAACTCCTCCGGAAACGGCTGCGTCATATCGCCGGTCCTCAGGCCCGCCTCCACATGGCCCACCGGAATCCGCGCGTAGAATGCCGCCAGCGCGCCGCAAAACGTAGTCGTGGTATCGCCTTGCACCAGGACCACGTCCGGCCGTTCCGCGGCAAGCACGCCCTCCAGCGCCGCCAGGATGCGCGCCGACGTTTGCGCCAGCGTCTGCCCCGGCCGCATCAGGTCGAGATCGTAGTCCGGCTTGATTCCGAAGACCTGCAAGACCTGGTCGAGCATCTCGCGATGCTGCGCCGTAACGCAGCATTTCACTTGAAACTCGTCCGCCCGCCCGCGAAGATGCCCCAGCACGGGACAAAGCTTGATCGCTTCCGGCCGCGTGCCGAAGATCAGCAGGACTTTGGTCATCGATAGCTATTACTCTAACTTGCGGCGAAGGCCGGCGGCACCGCATCATGAAAAGCATGGCGGACCCGGAAGCGGCAGTGGCAATCGTGCGGGCGCGCGCCCCCGAGGAATCCATCCTCCTGATCCGCCGCACCGAGCGCGCCGGCGACCCATGGTCGGGACATTGGTCGTTCCCCGGCGGACGGCGCGAGCCGCAGGACCCCGACCTGCTCCACACCGCGCTCCGCGAACTCGCCGAAGAGTGCGCCATCCTGCTCACGCCCGAGCAACTGGAAATCGCACTGCCGGCGAGTAGCGTCGGGCGCCTGCTCGGCCCGCGCATGCTGGTGGCGCCCTTCGTTTTCTCGGTAGACCACGAGTTGCCAACCATCGCCGACCCCGAAGAGGCCGTCGAAGCGGTCTGGGTCCCGGTGCGGGTATTGCGCGATCCGGCACGTCACTCGGTGCAGTCCGTGCCCGGAATGCCTCCCGACATGCAGTTCCCCGGCATCGAACTCAACGGCGTTCCGCTTTGGGGCTTTACCTACAAACTGGTGACAGGTTGGTTGGGAGTGGAATAATGCGCATTTTTCTCATCGCCGCTCTTTTCGCGGGAGGTCTCATGGCGGATTCCGATTTCGATCAGCCGCAAGCGGCCCGCTTCGCCCGCCTGGCGCTCGATTGCGTCCACAAGGAGTATCCCAACAAAATCGCCCACTCCCTCAACTCCGATGCCGACGTCCAGCCGCCGCGCCTGCTCACTCCGGCGTTTTACGGCTGCTACGACTGGCACTCTTCGGTACACGGCCACTGGCTCCTGGTCCGTCTGGCGCGGCTTTTTCCGCAAGCTCCGTTCGCACCGGAAGCGCGCCGTGCCGTGACCCAGAGCCTGACGCCGGCCAACATCGCGCAGGAGGTCAAATACCTCAATGCCGACGGCCGCAACACCTTCGAGCGCCCCTACGGCCTGGCCTGGCTCCTGCAATTGGCGGCGGAACTGCGCGAGTGGGACGATCCGCAGGCGCGGGAATGGTCCGCCACGCTGCGCCCGCTGGAACAGGCCGTCATCGCCCGCGTCTCCGGCTGGCTGCCGAAGCTCCAGAACCCCATTCGCACCGGCGAGCACAACAATACCGCATTCGGAATCGGCCTGATGCTCGATTACGCCCGCGTGTCCGCCAACTCCGAATTCGGCAATCTGCTGGAATCGCGCGCCCGCGACTATTACCTCAAAGACAAGGCCTGTCCGCTTGCCTATGAACCTTCGGGCGAGGATTTTCTCTCGCCCTGCCTGGCCGAAGCCGACGCGATGCGGCGCATTCTCCCGCGCGAGGAATTCGCCGCATGGTTCTCGGCCTTCCTGCCGAGCGTCGACCTGGAACCTACGCGGGTGGCCGACGTGACCGACGGCAAGCTGTATCATCTGGCGGGCCTGAACCTCAGCCGGGCGTGGATGCTGGAAGGAATCGTGTCGCGATTGCCTTCTGCCGACCAGCGCCGGGCGCCGCTCACCGCGCTCGCCGGCCGGCTGAAGCAGGCCGGGCTGGATAGCATCAAAAGCGAGCACTACGAAGGCGGCCATTGGCTGGGTAGCTTTGCCGTTTACCTGGTCAGCGGCCGCGGATTGCAAGGAGGAAACCGATGATCAAGAACCGTTCCGCCCCTCCGGGGACGATTGTTCCCTGGCTGGGGTACCCCGACGTCGACCGCGCCATCGCCTGGCTCTGCGGAGCTTTCGGCTTCACCGAGCGCCTGCGCACGCCTCCCGAGCCCGACGGTTCCATCCACCACGCCCAATTGGCAGTGGGGCATGGTTGCGTCGTTTGCACCGCGGCAAGCCAAGCCAGCCCCGGTGTCTCCCTGTTCGTTCCCGTGGAAGACGTGGACGCGCACTGCGCCCGGGCGCGGCAATTCGGCGCGCGCATCGTCGGCGAGCCCCGGACCTGCGAATTCGGCGAGCGGCAGTACAGCGCGGAAGACCTGGCGGGCTATCGGTGGACCTTTTCGCAATCCGTGGCGGATATTGACCCGGGAGAATGGGGCGCCATCGTAAAAAAACTCTAACTTGCCGCTCTTTCTGAGCCGCGACCGTCTTCTGAGCCGCGACCGCGAGGGAGCGGTGCTTTTGTATCAATCAAAACTGCACCACTCCCTTGCTCGCCAAAGCGCGAGTGCGGTCGTGGCTCTGTAATGGTGGTGTTCTGTAATGGTGGTGTTCTGTAATGGTCGTGGCTCTGTAATGCCAAAAGTAAACATCCAAACTGTATTCTTTGCAACCCCCGGCCACTGGCGCGTATCATAGGAATACGCGGACCGGATTTCCACGGGTTTCCTATCTGCTACCATTTCTAAAGGGGGCGCCGTCAAAGTCTAAGAGACTCAGGGTGGATGCTTTTTCCACCGCCCGGCCACAACAATGAAAACCAAAAAAACACTCATAGCCGCCCTGGTGGTTGCATCCGCAGCCCTTCTAGCACCGCTTTATGGTCCCGGAATCCTGGCCCGTGCCGCCACACCCGGCGGAGACGATCCCGATCCCGCCGTGAAAGCCGTAACCACAGCCTACGCGCTGGTGCAGGAGAATGCCGCCGAGCCAGTCAATACCGACAGTGCCTTCTATGCCGGCATCATTCCTGGCATGCTGCACGCCTTGGACCCGCATTCCGACTTCGTAGATCCCAAGGATTATAAAGAGAGGATGCGCAAGATGCAGGCGCATTATTACGGCGTGGGCATGACGATTCAGGTGGACGGCCCCAAGGTAGTGGTGTTGGAGCCTTTTCCCGGCTCTCCGGCATACAACGCCGACTTGCGCCGAGGCGATTGGGTCAGCGCCGTGGATGGCAAGGACACCACGGGCATGGACACCGGACAGGTGGCCGACATGCTGCGCGGTCCCCGCGGCACGCAAGTGCGGGTGAGCGTTAGGCGGGAAGGCTCCACTGACCCGTACACCATCACCGTGACGCGCGACGCCATCGAAACCAGCGTGGTGGATTGCTATTGGATCAAGCCCGGCGTCGCCTACCTGGGAGTCAGCACCTTTGAAGCCTCCAATATCGAGCACGATGTGCAGACCGGTATGCGCCTTCTCGACGAATCGAAAGTGAAAGAGCTAGTGCTCGATCTTCGCGGGAATCCCGGCGGCCTGGTGAACCAAGCTGTATTTCTCGGCGGACGCTTTCTCCGCGACGGCCAGGTGGTGGTTTCGCAGCACGGGCGGGCGGATGCCGACCAGACCTACCGCGCCAAGGCGAAGGACCCCAACGATCCGGCCCTCAAATATCCCATCGTGGTGTTGGTGAATCGCGGGTCTGCTTCCGCGTCGGAAATCGTTTCCGGCGCTCTTCAGGATCACGATCGCGCTCTCATCATGGGTGAAACCACTTTCGGGAAGGGATTGGTGCAGGCGCAGTTCGAGTTGCAGGATGGCTCCGCGCTGGTGCTCACCATCGCCCACTACTACACCCCCAGCGGCCGGTTGATCCAGCGCGACTATTCGCATTCCTCGATGCTGGAATACTACATCGCGCGCCCCAAGAGTGATTCGCCGGCCAATACCGACGATGTGAAATCCACCGATAGCGGCCGCAAGGTTTATGGCGGCGGCGGCATCACTCCCGACGAAAAGTGGCCGGCGCAGCAATACAACCTCTTCCAGCGCCACGTGCTGACCATGTTCGGCAATCTGATGCAGGATGCCTTCTGGCACTTCGCCGATTCCTATTTCGGAACGCGCAAAGCGACGGTCTCCAGCGAAACCTGGACCCCCGACGCCGACGTGATGAACCGCTTCAAGGAATTCCTGCGCTCCAAGCAGGTGGCCTTCACCGATGCCGAATGGGAAGCCAACCAGGATTGGGTCCGCAACCATATCCGCCACGAATTCCTGTTCCGCGCCTACAACCATAAGGTGGCGAACCAGGCATCCAATCAGACCGACCCCGAAGTGACCGCGGCGATCGATAAGATGCCCGAGGCGGAGTCTCTGCTGAAGGACTCCAATCGCGCGTACGCCATGCGCGCCGCAAAATAAGCGTTCAGCAATCAGCCGTCAGCTCTCGGCTAGGGCAAGCTTGCACTTTACGCGCTAGCGTTCGCCGGTAGCGCGCTTTAGGCTGAAAGCTGATGGCTGACAGCCGATAGCTGAATTATTGATACAATTCTTCTCTACATGGGTACACGGGTGTCGCTGTTCGTGACCTGCATGGTCGACCAACTCTTCCCGCAGGTCGGCATGGCCATGGCGGACGTTCTGGAGCGCGCCGGATACCAGGTGGATTTCCCAGAAAACCAGACGTGCTGCGGCCAGCCCGCGTTCAACAGCGGATATCGCGCCGAAGCCCGCACGGTAGCCCGCCACTTCCTCGATACTTTCGAATCCAGCGAGACGATTGTCGTACCCTCGGGATCGTGCACCGCTATGGTCGTCCACCATTTCGCGGAGCTGTTCCACAAGGAGCCCGACACTCTCGCGCGCGCGCATTCTCTCGAAAAGCGCGTCTGGGAGTTCTCCACGTTCCTCACCGAGGTGGCCGCCGTGGAAGACGTAGGCGCGCGCCTCGACCGCGTGGTCACCTTCCACGATGGCTGCCACGGCCTGCGCGAGCTCGGCGTCAAAGACGCCCCGCGGCGCTTGCTCTCCCACGTCCGTGGGTTGGAACTGCGCGAAATGGTCCCGGCCGAAGAATGCTGCGGTTTCGGCGGCACCTTCGCGGTGAAATTTCCCGAGCTGTCGGGCGCCATGGCGCGCACCAAGATCGAAGCCATCGAGCGTACCGGCGCCCAGACCGTCATATCCGGCGACCCCAGTTGCATTATGCAGATTCAAGGCGCCCTCACCCGCGCGGGGTCGCACATCGGCACCCTCCACCTCGCCGAAGTCCTGGCCAGCCGCTGATTTTATGTCCACCGAGTTTGCCCAAAAATCGCACGATGCCATGGCGGACCCCAAGCTTCAGTTGGCCATCTACACCTCTACCGCCCGTCTGAAACAAAACCGCATCGACGCCGTTTCCCCCGCCGCGCTGCCCGATTACCAGGAGTTGCGCGCGCACGCCAACGCCATCAAGAAGCACACCATCGACAACCTCGACCACTACCTGGAAGTGTTCGGGCGCAACGTGGCCGCGCACGGCGGCAAGGTGGTCTATTGCAAGGACGGCACGGAAGTCTCCGATTTCGTGCTGAATCTCGCCAAAGAGCGGGCCGCGCACCTCATCGTGAAGTCGAAATCGATGACCACCGAGGAAGTCGACCTCAACGAACGTCTGGAGCACCACGGCCTGGAATCGGTGGAGACCGATCTCGGCGAGTATATCCTGCAACTCGCCCACGAGCGCCCGTACCACATCGTCGCTCCCGCGCTGCACATGACGCGCTACCAGGTGGCCGATCTCTTCGAGCGCGAACTGCACGCGCCGCGCGAAACGGTCATCGAAAAGCAGACCGCGCTCGCTCGCTCCGTCCTGCGCCAGAAATTCCTGGCGGCCGATATCGGCATCAGCGGCGCTAATTTCCTGGTGGCCGATTCCGGCGCGGTGGTGATCGTCGAGAACGAGGGCAATGCCCGCCTCACCACGTCGGCGCCCAAAATTCACATCGCCGTCGCCGGCATCGAAAAAGTCATCCCCCGCGCGCAGGATCTCGCCACGTTCCTGAAATTGCTCGCGCGCAGCGCCACCGGACAACTGCTGTCGGTCTATACTTCGTTCCTCAGCGGACCGCGGCGCGCGGGCGAAATCGACGGCCCGGATGAATTCTACGTGGTGCTGCTCGATAACGGTCGCACGCGCCTGCTTCCGGACAAGGGCAAGCGGCAATCGCTCTTCTGCATTCGCTGCGGCGCGTGTTTGAATACCTGCCCGGTGTACCGCAAGATCGGCGGGCACAGCTTTCCGTGGGTCTATTCGGGACCGATCGGCGCCATCCTCACGCCGCAATTCATGGGCATTCAGCACGAGCCGGCGCTGCCGTTCGCATCCAGCCTCTGCGGCGCGTGCGGCGAAGTCTGCCCGGTGAAAATCGACATCCCGAAAGTGCTGTTGGACCTTCGTTCCGACGTCAAGAAATCCGACGCCCGCGAAGGCCGCAATCGTCTGGAAAAGCTCGGATTCCGCGCTTTCGCGTGGCTCATGACGCACCCGCCCCTATTTGAGATGGCGGGCCGCATCGGCCGCTCGATGGGATGGCCCACGAGCAGGAAAGGTCCGCTGGGCGCATGGCTGAGCGAGCGCGATCTGCCGCCGCTTCCGGCGCACAGTTTCCGCGAGATGTGGAGGCGCCGCTGATGTCGCGCGACAACATCCTGCACAAGATCCGCACCGCGCTCGGCCGCGGCGCCGGTCAAGCCGTGGCCGACCCGCCTCCCGCACGCATTCGCATTCCGCAGGTGGCCATGGAAGACCGCATCGCCTCGATGCTCGAGCGCGTCCGTGTGCTCGCGGGCCAGGCGGTAGTGTCGGACGACCCTCGCGCGTTCGTTGCTAACGCCATTGCCGGTAAATCCGCCGTCGCCTCGAACGCGCCGTTCCTCGCCGAATGCGGCATCGCCGGTCTCGCCGGAGTGCGGTCGGGAATTACCAATCGCGAAGAACTCCGCCAGCTTTGCACCACGGCTGACATCGGCATCACCAGCGCCGATTACGCGCTCGCCGACACCGGCACGCTGGTGCTGTTTTCGAGCCCGCAGGAAGCGCGGATGATTTCGCTGCTGCCTCCGGCGCACATCGCGGTAGTGCCGCGAGCGCGCATTCTCACCGGCCTCGACGAGCTTTTCGCCGTCCTGCCCAATCCCGCGGAAGCCACCAGCTCGATGGTGCTGATCACCGGCCCGAGCCGCACCGCCGATATCGAGCAGATCCTGGTCCGCGGGGTCCACGGTCCGGGTCTGCTGACCGTCGTGGTAGTGTAAGCGGCATCCTCACAAGCTATGCTGAGGATATGAGCGATCCGGCACAGCCGGCGGATTTCGTGGCTCTCTACCGCCGGGCATTCGAGGAATTCGGCGCGCAGGCTTTGTGGAACAAGCGCTTCCTCGACGAACCTCAGCCGGAGGATGCTCTCATCATCGCTCGCGCTCTTCGCATCGAAGGGGACCTCGAAGCTCGCAAGCTGGCGGAAGAGATCGAGCAGGCCTGCCGTGCCGCTATCTAAAATTCAGATCGATTTTCTGCGCCTGCTGGCGGATCACCGCGATCGGGAAAGCTATGTTGACCGTAGTACAGCATTTCACAAATACCGACGCGTATTCCGCAGGCGCGCTGCAAAACGCTCCTGACGCCGGATGGGCAATTCGACAAAACGTCTATAGACCAATGATGAGCCAAATGATACCTTGGGTGACATCCCATGACCGCGGATTCGCTAGACGTTTGGACGCAGATCGCGGAGGCTTTTCCACCGGTCTTGCCACCACAGCCCGTAACACTGTGTGACTGCGACGAATGTCGGGATTTGCAGGCGAATCCCGGTAACCTGCGCTGGAATGAGGTTCTGCCTCCGGCCCTTGATAAGCATTTCGGATCGCTCCCGCTGCTCACGGACGATGCCTTTCAGGCGTTGCTGCCGGGTACCTTTTCTGCGCCCTCGATGATCTCAGCGAAGAGAACAAGATCTTGGAATGGACCTTGTACACTCTCTGCCCGCTGTGTGAGGAGGACGAGGCTGCTACCAGGGAGTGTGACGCCAAACTCCGCAAGCGCATCGCGAAATTCACGGACCAGCAACGCACGGCCGTACGTGCCTTCCTGGCTTTGGCCAGCGCCACATCTGATCTGGACGGCCATCACCAAGCAATTACTCGCGTCGTCTCGGCGGTATGGCTGTAGGCGGCTGAGCGTGGGCCTCAGCATACTTTCCTCGGCCTCATCGTAGCGGCCCAGTTCCGTGAGTTCGTACCCTCGCAGGCAAAACAGCCGTTCCCGCCAGCCCTTAGCACGACCCTGCGTCTCCCGCAGCGTCCCGGCAAGCAGCCGTTCCGCCTCCGCTTTCCGTCCCATCAGCGCCAGAACCAACACCTCGCAATGACACCGAACCAGCTTAGGGAGGAGGAAACCGACCCGCCCCAGCCGCTGCAATGCGCCGTTGTAATCCCCAACGCGAAGCCTCGCGCGGTCCAGCGCCGCGCAAATCATATCTGCACAATGATTTATCCAGTACCAGAGAATTTCGAGACAATCCCCGCCGTGCCCCCTACTAACCCGTTCTGCAAAAATATCCGCTCCTCTGCCCGGTAGCTGCCATCGCCCTCGGTATCCTTGTGTATCGCTTCGTCCACGTGCCCCAGCCTCAACTGCTCGCCGCGGTCGTCGCTTACGTTCTTCTCGCCCTCGTTTCCCTCTACCGCCGTTCGCGATTTCTCGCCGCCACCGCCAGCCTCCTCGGCCTCTTCTTCGCCGGCCAACTGCTCGCGCTCGTCCATCGCCCCGGACCTCCTCCCGAACTGGACGCCGAAGGCCGCGAAATCGTCATCCTCGGCGGATGCGTCGTCGAGCCGCCGGCCATCTCCGGCGAGCGCGAACGCTTCCTCCTCGAGCTCGCCCCACGAGCGCGCGCGCAGGTCACGCTCTACACCAAGGAGGGCGAATCGCTGCCGCCGCTTCAATACGGACAGAAAATCGAGCTCGACGCGCGCGTCCGCAAACCCCGCAACTACGGCAACCCCGGCGATTTCGATTTCGAGCACTTTCTCGCCCGCCAGAACATCTATTGGACCGCCAGCGGCAACGCCAGCACGGTCCACATCCTGCCGGGCCGCTGCGGTTCGCCCATCGTCAAGTTCGGCATGGATTTGCGCGCCTCCGTCCTCCGCCGCACCGAGCAGCTTTACCACGGCGACGGCTATCTCTCCGGCATGATGCAGGCCATGCTGATGGGCCAGAATTTCCAACTCCAGCGCATCTGGACCGAAGAGTACCGCAACACCGGCACCTTCCACGTAATCGTAATCTCCGGCACTCACATCGCCATCCTCGCCGCCTTTTTCCTGTTCTTCCTGCGGTTCTGCCTTGTGCCGGAAAACCTGGCCATGCTGCTCACCTCCGCGGCCGCGTGGCTCTACGCCATGACCAGCGGATGGGGCGCGCCCTGCGTTCGCTGCGCCGCCGGCCTCACGCTGTACGTGGTCTGCCGCTATTTCTATCGCGAGCGGCGAGCCCTCAATCTCCTGGCGGCGATCGCGCTCTTTTTCCTGGTCTGCGACCCCGATGAGCTCTTCGAATCCAGTTTCCAACTCAGCTTTCTGGCTGTCGCCTTTCTGGGAGCCTTCGCCGCGCCGCTGGTCCAGGCCACTTCCGGCCCGCTGGTGCGCGGACTTTCCGATCTCTACGACAAAGGCCGCGACATCCATCTGGCGCCGCGCGTGGCGCAGTTCCGCATCGAAATACGCCTGCTGGTGGAAACGCTCCACGTGCCTGCGCTCTTCGTCATTCTGCCGGTTCGCGTGCTGCTGTTCTTCTACGAAGTCGCCGTAGTCTCCGCCGTGATCCAACTCGGGCTGGCGCTTCCCATGGTCGTCTATTTCCATCGCCTGGGGCTCTCGGGACTCTCCGCCAACGCCTTCGCCATCCCGCTGATGGGGCTCGCGGTGCCCATCGGCTTTCTCGCGGTCTTCACCGGATGGCACTGGCTCGCGGCCCTCGGCGGATGGCTGATGCGGCTCTCGCACGTGATCGTCGGCTGGCACGCGGCCCATGAGCCCAATTGGCGCATTCCCACGCCGCCGGTGTGGCTGGGGATCGCGCTCTCCATCATGCTCGTGCTTTTCGCGGTAACGCGCGGACGATGGTGGCGCGCCGCGGCCGGTACTGCCGTCGCCGCGCTGCTTGTGCTCCTGGTGTGGCATCCGTTCGCGCCCGAATTCAGCCCCGGCCAACTCGAGATGAGCGTCATCGACGTGGGCCAGGGCGACAGCATCCTGCTGGTCTTCCCCGATGGCAAACGCATGCTGATGGATGGCGGCGGCATCCCCGCCTTCGGCCATCAGACGCGATCGCAGCTCGATACCGGCGAAGACGTCGTCGCGCCCTACCTGTGGGAGCGCGGCATGCGCACCATCGATATCGTGGCGCTTTCCCACGCGCATGACGATCACGTCGGCGGGCTGCCGGCGATCGTGGCCGACTTCCATCCGCGCGAGTTGTGGACCGGCGCCACTCCCGATAGCCCCGGCTGGCGCAAACTGCGCGACGAAGCGGTGCGCGATGGCGTCAAGATCGTGCCGCTCGAAGCCCCGCGCCATTTCGACTTCGGCCGCACCACTATCGACGTTCTCGCCCCGCTCCCGGATTACGTCCCCAACGACACACCCAAAAACAACGATTCGCTGGTGCTGCGCATTCGCTACGGCAGCCGCTCGCTCCTGCTCACCGGCGATGTCGAAAGGCCCATCGAGTATCGCATGCTCGACGAAAACGAAATCCAGTCCGTCGATGTCCTGAAAGTGGCCCACCACGGCAGCCGCACCTCCAGCACGGAAAGTTTCCTCGAGGCCGCCAATCCGATGTTCGCGATCATCTCGGTGGGGACGGACAACAGCTACGGACACCCCAATCGCGACGTGCTCGAGCGTTTGAACGAACACCACGCCGCGGTATTCCGCACCGATCGGAATGGTCTGGTCACCGTCCGCACCGACGGCAGGCATTTAAGCATCGGCACGCGGTGGTAGGCAGGCCGTATTCTGCCGCAGACGCTCCCTGACGGTCGCGCCTCTCATACAGAGCCGCGACCGCGAGGGAGCGGTCCCTATTTGTGAGATCGTGTGTTTAGCTAACACAACGAGAACAAAATTCTCGTTTCGGGCCGTATAACGGCAAATAAACTAGTCGGTGGTGGGGGTCCTTTGACGGGTCCATGTCGCGCAGAATGATCTGTCGCCGAGGGGCCGACGATACGCCCGAAGGTGGCTCGGAGCTTCCCCGAACCCAGTTAGGCGGCCAAAGTACCGGAACCCCATGCGGATCAGCATTTCGACCGACGCCAAGACAGCCTATTCAGAGGACATTCGGCAGCCTGGCGGGCAACCGGCCCGCAGCGACTCCGGCTACCCACGTGGGGCGTGGTGTTCTCGGACTTCGCACTGCCGCGAAGAGCAGCGCACGGCCGATCACACGCTTCAGGTACCCATGTGGGCTCTCGACTGAGCCCGCCGCGGAAGCGTTCAGAAGGTGAAACGACCACCGACTGTCGGAGCAAGGTTGTTGTCGTACTTATAGGGGACGCCGGGGCCATGAGGAATGGCGATGGCCAGACCGCCGCTCACGTAGGAATACGCAATTCCCGCAAAAGCATCGAAACGCTTGGTGAAGTGATGATCCACATAGAGCGACACCTCGTTGAGGGTGCCCGCGCAGGAACTGCGGAAACCGGCTTCGGGCGAGCAGGTCGTCGGAACACGGAAGTCGTTCTGTAGCTGATGATACCAGGACAAAGTGATGTCGGTTTTGCTGTCGAAGGCGTATTTCAAGCCCGTCCACCAGATCTGCACGTGCTTGGGAGAATCAAGATTGTCGTCTTCGACGCCGCTCATGAGATAACCGCCCTGGTCCAAGGCGCCAACGCCCAACGGATTCGACGGGTTAGCCTGCCGGATGTATTCGTAGCCGGCAAACAACTTGAACGGGTCCCAGGTATACCTGGCAGCGAACATAATGGCGCGGTTGTCGGTCACGATGCCATATACGG
>Ga0181538_10002105_pt1 | contig 21198 bp, 21 predicted proteins | sample PEATcosm2014_Bin_40_FD_119773 | JGI IMG/M metagenome (GOLD analysis project Ga0181538, IMG submission 119773) | Peatland microbial communities from MTU Mesocosm Facility, Houghton, MI, USA - PEATcosm2014_Bin23_30_metaG | ecosystem: Environmental > Terrestrial > Soil > Wetlands > Peat | place... | reverse complement strand
TCTTGTCCAATTTGAAGATCGCATCCGGGAAGCTGAACGTCGATCTGGACAAGCTGGCGGCGACATCCGATTCGCTGACCGCGACGGGATTTGAAATGACCTCGACGGTGCAGGGCCTGCGCGTCCGCGTGCCGGAAATCATCGACCGTTACCAGAGCGTCGTTGACGCGGCCGAGCGCATGCTCGACGAGGTGCGCCAGTTCGTCGGCCCGTCCAGCGGTGATTTCCATCAGACGCTGGCGAATTTGAATCACGCCAGCGGCGATCTGCGCGACCGTCTGCCGGAAGTCATGGATCGGCTTCAAACGGCGCTGGGCAAGGCCGGGGTCGCCCTCGATCGCGCCTCCGGCGCCATGCGGGACATCCAGGGGGCGGCGACCAGCCTTCATTCGGCGACCGGCGCGATGCAATCCATCCTGGTCGATAATCGCGGCCGGGTGGACGGCATCGTCGCGTCCCTGAAATCCGCCAGCGACAATCTCAAGGACGCCACTTTGGAGATTCGCCACAGCCCCTGGCGATTGCTCTATCAACCCAAACCGGACGAGGTGGCGAATCTGAACGTTTACGATTCGGTCCGGCAGTTCGCCGAAGGGGCCAACAGCCTCGACGACGCCGCCACGGCGCTGCGCGATGCCCTGAAGGACCCCAACGCCGATCCGGAACAGGTGAAGCGGCTGATGCTTCACCTGAATGACAGCTTTGCGCGGTTCCAGCAGGTGCAGGACAAGCTTTGGAAGGATATCAAGGAGTAGGAAAGCAAGGTTCGCCCAAGGCGAAGGAGTCGTGCTATAATCTCCCGCATGGCTACGCCATCCCAGTCCATTGAGTTGCCTTTGACTTTGCACGTTTCCGAGCAGACGAAGGACGCGCTTGTCGAGCGTGCCGCGGCCAGCGGTACCGATCTAGCGGGCTACCTATCGGTCATCGCCGAGCAGACCGTCCAGAGGCCAATGTCCTTGGAGCAAATTTGCGGCCCGGTTTATCAGAACTTTTTGGACAGTGGCATGACGGACGATGAGTTGAGCGACGTTTTGGAAAAAGAGAAGCATCTCGCGCGCGCTAAGCGCCGCGCTGGTCAGGCGCCATGAGTGCCGCCAAACGCCAACGAGCCGTTTACGACTGCAACATATACGTTCAGGCTCTTTTGAACCTGAATGGTCCGGCCGGGACGTGCATCCGGTCAGCGCTGGAAGATCGTGTGTGGTTGTTTGTCAGCGAACCGCTGCTTTCTGAAATACGCGACGCACCGAATAAACCCACCCCCGCCCGGCTTGGCGTGACAATCGAGCGAACGGAAACGCTGATTGCAAATATCCTGAAAGTCGCAACCGTCGTAGCCGAGGTTCCGGTCGTTTTCACTTACGATCGAGATCCGGACGACGCGCATTACGTGAACTTGGCCCTGGCGGCGGAGGCCAAGCTTATAGTCTCGCGGGATCGCGACTTGCTTGACCTGATGGACGAATCCCGCCCCGAGGCCAGAATTTTTCAGCAGAGATTTCCGTCGCTTCGTATTTTGGAACCGGTTCAATTTTTGCGCGAACTGACCGCGGAAAAATCTGAAGCCCCGGATATGCATCCGGGGCTCCGATAATCACAAATTATTTACAAGTTCCTGGGCGATTCAAGCATTATCGCCATTTGATTTGGCAAGGTGGCGCATGGCGCTGGCGGCTTTTCTGGCGGCGGCTTTGCGGATTCGGCGGGTGCGGCCGACGGTCTGCTGCTCCACGGTGGCCTTGCGGGTGGGATTGGCGTTGGCGACGTGCACGGCATGGGCGCCGTCCGGGGCGTACAGGTCGGCGCCGATTTCCTCGGCCAAGCCCTCGGCGCGTTTGTAAATCCCGCCGCAGCACATCACCTGCATGTCCGGGCAACTGTTGACCTCGCGGAGATAGTCGATCAGTCTTCGCACCGCCGGCACCCCGCTGGACAACGTGCCGAACATCACCAGCAAATTGGGGCGGTATTCACCGATCAGCTTCAACACCTCGTCATCCGGCACACCGCCGCCGGCAAACCGCGTCATCCAGCCATCGGCCTCGAAAAGATCGGCGGTGATCTGCCCGCCGAGTTCCTCCGGCTCATCCGCCCCGCAAAAGATCAGGACTTTTCGGCCGTTGGGGGGCTTGCGCTCGAGGCGCGATGCAACCTGGTCGGTGATGCTGCGATTCAGACGGGTCGCCAGATTCAGCGTGCTCTGGGTGATCCGGTCTTCACGGTAGTACGCTTGGAGCATTTCCATCGTCGGCCAGAGCAGTTGGGTGATCAATTCGTATGCGCTTGCGCCCTCGAAGAAGGCGTGTTCGATCACCTGCCGGCATTGGTTGCGGTCGCCCTCAAGCAAAGGCTTCACGTATTGCTCGGATCGAGTGGTGGTGGGGGTGGATAAGCTCATTGGCAAAGACCTCGCAGGTTCCCCGCCGTCCCAGACGCCGGGAAATCACCAAAAAGGGTAATGGAAGCGTCCTTGCCGCCAACTTAGTTTTCTCGCTCGCATGTTAATCTGGATAATATGCGATAATGGGAGTATCGGTATCTCGATTTATTTATCTTTACTATTTTAACATTCGCAAATGACGAGAATGCCGCTTATTGATGTATATTATTATAAATACTGTGGTTATATTCATCCAATGACGGATGAGTTCGTGCGGCCCAGTTTATCGTCGCCGGAGATTTGAAAGCCTGCGGCATTATAAAGAAGATGGGGCGAGCATGAGCGTCCGCAGCGAATATCTCGGATCGGTCCGGAGCGTGGTGGCGAAACTGGGTACGCAGTTGTTGAGCGATGACAGCGGCCGGCTCGATGCGGCGTTCGTCGCCACGGTTGCCGCCCAGATCGCCGAACTGCGGACTGGGGGCGTTCGCGTCACGATCGTCAGTTCCGGCGCCATCGGCTGCGGATTGAGCGTGCTGGGGTTGCCCCAGCGCCCGACCGATCTGGCCAAGCTCCAGGCCGTCGCGGCCGTCGGCCAGCGCCGGCTCATGGACGTATGGGCCGATGCCTTTGAGCCGCATCGTCTGCCGGTTGCCCAATTGCTGGTGACACGGCAGGACATTGACGACCGCACGCGCTTCCTCAATCTCCGCAACACGATCCTGGCCGTGCACGAAATGAATTCCGTGCCGATCGTCAACGAGAACGATTCGGTCAGCACGGCGGAACTGGTGAAGATCAGCTTCGGGGACAACGACATCCTGGCGGCGCTGTTGGCGCACGCGCTGCGAGCGGATTTGCTCGTGCTGCTGACGGTTGTCGATGGCCTGCTGGACGAGGCGGACAAGCCGGTGCGGTTGGTCAAGCACGTCCACGAAGGCCGCGGGCTGGTGCGGGAGGACAAGTCCGCGTTCGGCAAGGGCGGGATGGATTCCAAGCTCCAGGCCGCGCAAATGGTGAACGATGCGGGCGAAGTGGCGATCGTGGCCGACGGACGGATGCAGCGAATTCTTCCCCGCCTGCTGGCGGGGGAAGAGTTGGGCACCTTGTTCGTTCCCGAGGCCAGCAAAAAGCGATCGTCCCGGAGCCGATGGATCGGCGCGGTGCGTCCCGCCGGGACCGTGTTCGTCGACGACGGCGCCCGCCGCGCCCTGGCCGAGCACAACAAGAGCCTGCTGCCGGCGGGGATCGTGAAAGTGGAAGGGGATTTCGCCCGCGGGGACGTCGTGGCCGTCGCCGCTTGCGACGGCAGCATCATCGCCCGCGGGTTGAGCAACTATTCCGCTTCACAAATGGAAATCATTCGGGGGAAGAAGACCAAACAAATCCGCGAATTGCTGGCCGATGCGGCTTATGACGAGGCCATCCACCGCGACAACCTGGTTCTGGAACGAATTCCGTGAACGAAGCCCAAGCCGGAATTCCACCGCCGCTGCCGTTTTCTCCTCCACGGATCACGGGGCGGATTTGGACGGCGTGGGCGTTGATCTTGATCGCCGCGTCCGTGCTGATAGTCCAATCCGCCGGGTATCGCCACCGCGCACGGACCCAGACACAATTGGCCAATCTGCAAATGATCGTGATCAGCCGATATTCCGTCGGCACGAAGTTGATGTTGGAGGGAACGTCGGGGCGGTCGCAGGCGACGTTGGCCGGCATGGCCGCGAGCGTGCGGGAGAGCGCGGTCACGCCGTTGGACCAGTTTTGTATCATTCCCGTGGTGGCCGAGTTGGAGGGCCGCGACGCCGGTTGGCAGGCGGCGCGGCAATTCGTGCGTCGCCCCCCGTCGCCGGACCTGGTCATCGACGCGAAGGTTCTGGAGGAAAGTTACGCCCCCGGCGCGGCGGCGGCCGATGCGCAGGATCTGCATCGGTTGGAACAACGGTACGGCTGGTATGGAGAACTGGCGGTTTCGCAAATCGATACGACGGACGTTGCCGCCCGCGCCGCCGCGGAATTCGCGGCCAAACGAACGGTCGTCACCGGCATTTTGATGCTGGTTCTGACGGCGATTTTGCTGGTTCTGGGGATTGTGCTGCTCGCTTTGTTTCTGTTCCCGCGGAAGGGCAGTAAGTTGCCGGATCGCTATGGGCCTTGCGATCCGAGCGTTGCCGACGCGCTCCTTGAAGGGTTCGCCGTTTATCTGTGCCTGATGGCGGTTCTGGCAACGATCGCGTCGCTTCTTCCGTCACATCACCCGGGAATGGGCCTTCTTGTGGTGGTTCCGGTTTTGGCGGCACTGGCTTGGTTGCGAGCGCGAGGGGCTTGGGGTCGCCACCTTGCCGACGCCATCGGTTGGAATGCGGGCCGCGGGTTCGCGCGCGAAATCTTCGCCGGAATCGTCGGATACGTCGCCGGAATACCCGTCATGGCCGTGGGAATGGGCCTCGCGCTGGCACTGGCGCGGTTAAGCTCGACCCGGGCGTCTCATCCCATCGAATTTGACATTACCACCGGCGGCTGGGTGCGCGTTGTGCTGATCTTTCTCGCCTGCCTGTTCGCCCCGGTCACGGAAGAACTGATGTTCCGCGGCATGCTTCTGCGGCATCTGACGCTGCGCTGGCCGCGCATGTGGTCCGCCGTTGTCGTCAGCCTGGTCTTCGCGGCAATCCATCCCCAGGGCTGGACGGCCATCCCGCTGTTGGGGGGCGTCGGCCTGGTGCTGGCACTCATTCGAATCCGGCGTGGCAGCCTGGTGGCGTCCATGACCGCCCACGCGCTGAACAATGCCCTGGTTCTGATCATGCTGATCTGCGTGGCCGGATGAATGATCGACCGGAATAATCCTAACGGGATATCGGGCCGGTAGTTACAAATTGCGCCTTTTGCCGCTTCACGTCGCGTTTCTAATCTGAGGACATTCAAGAATAAGAAAGGAGCTTGCCATGAAACGCCTTGCACTGCTTGTTGCTTCGGGGTTGATTTCGGGTTTGCCGGCCGTCGCATCGGCGCATCCGAATTTCTTTTTCGGTTTCCGGTTTGGGTGGCCGTTTCCAGTGCCCGTGGTGGTAGCGCCGCCCGTGGTGGTAGCGCCGCCGGTGGTGGTGGCCGCGGCGCCTGTGGTCGTGGCCCCGGCTCCGGTTGACTGCGCTCCGCCAGTCATCGTTTACACGCCGGCGCCCGCGTATGGTTATGTCTATACATATCCCAGCCCGCGCTACGTTTATCACTACGCCTACTGGCCGGCGCCGAGGTATTACGGGCCGTACCATCGTTGGCACTGATCTATTTGGATGTCGAAGCCCCGGATGTACATCCGGGGCTACTTTTTCCCGCATCGGGTTCGGCCGGCTCAAACCCGATTCTCTCCCGGACGATGTACAACGGCCGCTGTTTGACCTCTTCGTAAATCCGCCCGATGTATTCTCCCAGAATGCCCACCGAAATGAGCTGCACGCCGCCGAGGAAAAGAATGCAGACGATCTCGGTGGTGAATCCGGAAATCTGTTTGTGCCAGGCGAAGAAGGTGACGACGTAAAAAATCGCCAGAGCGAACGCGACGATTGAGACGAGGAATCCAAGCCAGGTGGCGGCGCGAAGCGGCTTGATGCTGAAGCTGAGCATGGCGTCGGCGGCGTAGCGGATCAGCCTTGAGAGGGATTGTTTGGGCTGGCCCGCGGCCCGCCCCGCGCGGTCGTAGGCCACGGCGGTTTGGCGGAATCCCAGCCAGATTTGCAGGCCCGGAATGAAACGGTTTCGTTCGGGCAAGCGGTTGAATTGTTCGACCACGGCCCGGTCCATCAATCCGAAAATTCCGGCGTTGCGAGCGATGGGAAGATCGGTGATGCGCCTTAGAATCGGATAGAACAGTCGGAACCCGATGCCGCGCACGCCGCCGTCCGCCCGGCTGGCGCGTTCGCCGAGCACCACCTGAAATCCCTCCTTCCATTTGCGGATCATTTCGGGAATGACTTCCGGAGGGTCCTGGAGATCGCCGTCGATGAGCACGACGCAATCCCCATGGGCGTGATGAATGCCGGCGGAGACGGCCGGCTGATGCCCGAAATTCCGCGAAAGCGTCACCACCTTGAATCGCCCGTCCTGGTCGTGAATTTCCCTGAGGATTCTGGGTGAATCGTCGCGGCTTCCATCGTCCACCATGATCGCTTCCCAGTCCTGCCCGCCGCCATCCATGGCCTGGGTCAGCCGCCGACGAAGCTCCGGCAAATTCTCCTGCTCGTCGAAGATGGGGATGACAATGGAGATCATGCGGCGATGATATTACCTCCTGCGGGCGTCGGCGAAAACGCCGGGCTTTGCACAGGGGTGTCATTTGCTGCAAAGAATTTTCCCCTCCCCCTGTACTCAGGGGGAGGGATGGGGTGGGGGTCCCAATTGGCGCACGAAACCCCCACCCTGACCCTCCCCCGGAGTACCAGGGGAGGGGAAGAAGAGGGCTTGCAGAACGTGTCATACGCCGGGCTTTGCAAAAGCGGCCGGGTGGCCCGAGAATTCGAGTATGAATCCAGTTTATCAATCCTACGTCGAGCAGCACGTCGCCCTGGCGCAGCGCGTTTCGGGCGAGCTGATGCCGAAGATCGTTGAAGTGGGGAACCTGCTGTGCGAATCGTTCGGCCGGGGGGGGCGGCTGCTGACGTTCGGCAACGGCGGCAGCGCGGCGGATGCGATTCACCTGGCGGAGGAGATGATCGGAAAATTCCTGCGCACCCGCCGGCCCCTGGCCGCCACGGCGCTGTGCGCCGATGGCCCGGCGATGAGTTGCATCGCCAACGATTTTGGATACGCCGAGGTTTTCGCCCGGCAGGTGCTGGCGCTGGCCCGGCCGGGGGACGTGGTTTTCGGATTCAGCACCTCCGGCAATTCCCCGAACGTGTTGCGCGGCCTGGAGGCGGGGAAGGAGAAATCCGCGGTGACCGTCGCGCTCCTCGGCCGCGACGGCGGCAAGGCTGCCTCGCTGGCCGACCACCCCATCATCGTTCCCGGCAACGTGACTTCGGTGGTGCAGGAAATGCACGTGCTGATCGTGCATTTGTTATGCGACATCGTGGACCGCTGGGCCGCCGGCGCGAAATGAGAGCGCGCGCGAAATGAGCGAGAGCCATCACCAGAAGATCAATGGGCGGGCCAATCGCCAATAGGTTCGGAGGATCGGATTGCCGATTCTGCGGAGGGTTTGGCTGCGAAGCTCGGGGAGGTCGATTTCACCGACGAAGGGGCGGAGGAACGGGCGGTCGCCGATGCGGCGGCGGCGCTGGGCCTGGCGGCGGCGGCGAAGGAGGCGGGCGAGATTTGCCGGCGAGGCGAAGAACGCGCACGCCGCCAACTTTTGCCCGAACACGCGGTTCCTCCAGGCGAAATAGAGTTGGCCCAATTCCATGGCCAGGATCGCCGGCGACAGGAGCAGCAGCGTGGGGGTCTTGTAATACGTCGCCAGCAGATACCAGCGGTTTCTCTCCAGATAAAAATAATACCGGTAATCGCGGTGAAAGCCGTATTGGTGCCAGATGACGGCGTCGGGCACGTAGTCGATCCGATGGCCCAACTGGCGCAGCTTCCAACCGAGTTCGGCATCCTCGAGATAGAGGAAAAGCAGGTCGTCGAAGATTTCGCGTTCGCCGAGGGCCTGGGCGCGGATCAGGACGGCGGCGCCGGAAGGGAAAGCAATTTCGCGGGTCTGGTTGAATAAGCCGGCGTCAAGCTCGCCGTATGCGGTGACCAGGCCGAAGCCGAGAAAGTGCGAGCGGTTTCCGGCGGTATTGAAGCGGTCCTTTTGGGGCCAGAGCAGCACCTTGGGCTGAACCGCGGCGGTCGAGGGGTACTGGAGCATGTGCGACACCATCGCCGCCAGCCAGCCGCTTTGGGCGATGATGTCCTGATTGATCGCGGCGACGTATTGCAGGTCGGGAAATTTGCGGCGGGCGTATTCCCAGCCGGCATTGATCCCGCCGGCGAAGCCGCGGTTCTCCTTCAGGCGGATCAGCTCGACCTGGGGGAATTGGCGCTGGACGAAATCGGCGCTGGAGTCGGTGCTGGCGTTGTCGATGAGGATGATGGAGGCGTCGATGTCCGGGTCGCGCGAATCCAGCAGGGAGCGCAGGCAGTCGCCCAGACATTCTCGGCCGTTGTAGCAGGCGATCAGAAGCGCGACCCGCGTCATATCATGGTTGCACGGGACCGGAGGAGGGCGCCGCGTTGGGTTCGGTAGCGAGCCGGTCGCTTATGCCCTGCTTTTCCATGAGGATGCCGACGATCTGCGCCAACGCGGAGATTTTGCGGTCCTGAAGGCTCACGATGGTGAGCAGCTCAAAAATCACCAGGATGAAAAAACCCGCGACGCATAGAAGCCCAACCGTCTGGTATTGCACGTTCAGCTTGAGGGACACCCAGCCGACGGCCGTCGGCCAGATCGCCAACGCCAGGAACGGCAACCCGGTGAAAAGGAATATCAGCATGTGCCGTTCCTTGAGGCGATAGGCGCGCATGCGGCGGACGGCGACAATCAGGACGGTTGCTCCGAAACCCAGGAGGATGATGCGGGCGATCATAAAAACGACCTCGAATTCAGCGTTTACGGCAAGCCGATTTTTACGGCAAGCCGATTTTTCCGCTCGGCCACGGCTGGCGAATCATGTCGAGAAGCAGGCAGACGCTTACCTTCAGAACGTAATACAACCCGCGGATCAGGCTGATGCTGCTGGTGCCGTACATGCGGCGGCGCATGCGCACGGGGATCTCGATGACCTTGAACTTGGAACGATGGAGCAGGAGGACAACCTCCGGCTCGGGATAATCCTCCGGATACCAGTGTGCATAGGCGCGAATGACTTTGCGGTTCACCGCGCGGAATCCGCTGGTGCAGTCGGTGATCTTCAGGCCGCAGAGAATGCGAATCCAACCGCTCAGGATTTTGATGCCGGTCATTCTGGTGAACGAGGGGACGAACGCGGCGGAGGCCAGGAATCGCGAACCGACCACCAAATCCGCTTGGCCGTCGACCAGGGCGTTGACGAGTTTTTCCACCTCGCAGGGGCGGTGCTGGCCGTCGCCGTCCACCTGGATGGCGATGTCGTATCCGTGACAGGCCGCATAGCGATAGCCGGTTTGCATCGCCCCGCCGATCCCCAGATTGAAGGGCAAGCTGACCACGGTGGCGCTGGGAGGGATTTGCCGGGCGGTGTCGTCCGTCGAGCCGTCGTCGATGACCAGGACGTGGCAATCCGGCAGCGCCCGGTGCAGCCGATGCACGACCTTCGCCACGGACCGGCCCTCATTGAACGCCGGCACGATGATGAGGCACTTGAGCCTCTGAAACACCGATCGCGGCCGGGAAGACGCCGGCACCTTCGCGGACAAATCCACCTCCACCGGCAATAGGCTGTGCACCGGATCAATAGTTGTCTGCAAACTCATCACACACCCGCTGTTATCTTGCCGATCCGACGTGCATTAGTCCAACAAGATAGCATAACCGGGGGTTTGGGAACATCGTGGGGCGAGGGCAGAAAGGCCGGCGGACGGTCCCGGATTATTTACCGCGGAGCACGCGGAGAACGCTAAGAAATCGGCAGGATAGTTGCGAGTTACGAGTTTCGAGTTAACACGCCAAGCGCAACTGAATTTTCCGAGTTAGAGAGAATTCCATTCTTGGATGTCCCAAACGCCTCGGGCGGAAAATATTTGTCGACTTTTTTGGGGAACGGATTGTCGCAAAGCGCGGCTCGTCTCTGATCTCGGCGGGATGGGGCTGCGACTACATGAAATGACCGGCAGTCGGAATCGCTGGTTTGAACCTTTGCCCTTTGGCAACCAACAACAATTCAAAACAAACGCATATTTCCATAGCACGAGATTCGTCCCCAAAATTCGAGCAAGAAATCGCTTGTGTTCGCCGCCTTCTGTTTTACGCTGCCGTAAATTTCCGCGTTTTGCAAGGCGAGGGAGAAATTCATGTCACTCGGCCGGCGGGAAGGGAACTTGCGAGCTGCCCGGAGCGGGATTTCCGTTGTGCCGCACAAAATCCGGCGGCATTCGAGTACCTTCGCCATGCTTCTCTTGGTCGCGCCGCTGGTTGGCGGACACGATATTGAATCGTCTAAGCTTCGCGCAGGGTTGATCTGGATCGGAGTTCTGGGGCTTTGGGCCATTCTGGTCTTGCGAAGCGACCTTCCGACATCAGTTTGGTCCAGGTTATTGGTTCGGTTTCCCGACGTCCTGGCATTGGGTTTTCTGGCCTGGGCCGCGATCGTGTATGTGCTCAATGCGCCCTCTGCCGGACGGGAGCACGGCCTGGCGTTGGCGGAGTTGCTCCGAATCGCGTGTGGCGTGGTCCTCTACATCGGCGCTCGCTACGCCTTTCCCACGCGCCAGCAGCTACGCGAGGTCTGGTTTCTGATTCTTATCTGCGCTGCCCTTGACTCAATCGCCGGGATAATCAGTACCCGTTCCGCACAGCACTGGCACTCTGCGTCAGCCGCTTACGGCAACAAGGAGCTTTTGGCCGCATTCCTCGTCGGCCTGGTTCCATTCGTCGCAGTGACCATCCGCGCTGGTCCTTCCAGGCTCCTCCGGAGTACCGCGGTGGCGGCGATGGTGCCGCTTGCGTCGGCGTTGCTGCTTACTGGTAATCGTACAAGCTGGATTGCCGCAGCCGTCGGCCTGTGTGTCGCGGCGGTACTCACCACTGCCAGAAACGCTTCAGGCTCAACGCCGAAAATTGCGAGGTATTCCAATGGCGCGCGCTGGGCAATTGCAACCCTGCTCATTGCCGCCGTGCCCGTGATTCTTTTCGCCTCGGGCGGCAGGTCAATTATTCGCCATCGTTTCGCACCCGGTTTTACGACCTTCGAGGCGCGCCTACCCCTTTGGCGCGCCGCTGTCGATATGATCCAAACGCATCCAATTATCGGCATTGGCATCGGGGCATATCCGTTGAACGCCTACAGCTATTCCCACGGCAACAAGGCGATTCCCCCGGCTGAGGACGTGATACGCGAAGGTTCAACAATTTCCAGCATTGCCCATAATGAATATCTTCAAACCGCCGCCGAGATTGGTCTGATTGGCTTGGCACTATACCTATCGATCCTGGTCAGCTTCATAATCCTGAGCGGTCGCGCGTGGTTCGCCATGCAGAACGGATCTCGCCGCACTCTGCTGACCGCGTCTATCTCCGCTGTTGTCGCCCAGTGCGTTGATGGCATGGCCAATCCCGGTTGGCGCTTTGCCGACGTGGCGCCCATTCTTTGGTTCATGCTCGCCTTGGGCATGAGCGCGATGCGGGACCGCCCGACACGACGTGGCGGCATTTTTCGCGAACGTGACGTTGAAGCCGCGGTTTCGGGTATTCAAAAAAAGGAAAGGCGGAAAACATATGCGAGGTTCACGTACTCCCCGGACTAATTCGATAGTGCGGTTGGCTCTATTAGCCGTCGTTTGCATCTTCGGCGCAAATGTGGTGCTCAACGCTCTTGGCGGCGCCGCCTTCGCGGATCAGATTTACTGGCTACCGCTCCTAGGCGATTGGTCTAACCTCAACAACTGGGCTGATAAGACCGTGCCGCCGACATCGGGGAACGTAAACGTCGTGCCGGGGGCTTCCGACTCTGCTTATGTTACTATCGGCGGCCAAGCTCAGATTACGGGCAGCGCATTCGCATCTACGCTCTATGTTGGTGGGGGATCCACATTAAGCCTCACGGGTTCTCTCAGCACTAGCGACGAGTCTGTCGGGTACACCGGTGCTGGCGCCATTACTCAGACCAGCGGAACAAATTCGACTTACTGGCTCGACATCGGGTCGGGCTCAAGTGGAGCATATGGTCTGTCCGGAGGCGGGCTGACGGCCACCTACGAATATGTGGGCGATTCCGGCAATGGGACGTTCAACCAGACCGGTGGCACAAACAACGTCACAGAATTAATGGTCGGTGCCTATACGACAGGATCTTACACGCTTGGTGGCGCGGGCTCTCTTTCCGTCAGTGACAATGAGTACGTAGGCTACAGCGGAACGGGAACGTTCACCCAGACGGGCGGAACGCACACAGTGGTCGGTACGCTGACGCTGGCGGCCTATGCGGGATCAAGCGGAACTTACAACCTGCAAGGGGGAACGCTGACGGCCGGGGCGATCAATGTTAATTCCGGCGGAACATTCAACGTCACCGGGGGCAATTTGAGTGCCTCGGGAGGCATGACCATTTCTTCGGGAGGCGTCCTGACTGGAATTGCAACGGTAGGCGCCAACGTATCAAATTCCGGTAACGTGTCGCCGGGTAGCTCAACGAACCCTGGTACGCTGACCATTAACGGCAATTATTCGCAGTCTGGAGCCTTGAATATCGGGATCAACGGCACGTCAGCTTCCGGGAATTTCGGTTCCCTCGCCATTAGCGGGACCGCAAGCCTTGGCGGTAGCCTGAACGTCGCTCTGGGAAGCGGCTTTCAGCCCGTGGACGGCGACATTTATAAGGTTCTGTCGGCCAGTTCAGCGTCCGGCACCTTTAACAACGGCAGTCATATCGTTCAAGCTGACAACTCTTCGGGTAATCCAACGAACGATTTCTTCAAAGTGAACTATAACAATGGCGCCAGTCTCCTGGCGATAACCGCACAGGACGTCTTAAACGGAGCAGTGAATGTCTCGCTAGGAAACAACGGAACCCAGATTACTGCGACTTTCACGCCAAAACTTGAACTCTCGCTGAAAGAGGCAGCAACTGTCTGCGGGGTTACGGGGTTCAATTGGCAGCAGACAATTGATGTCTGGCCGGCTCCAAGTCATTTGTTCGCGGCGTCCAGCCCCACAGTTCCGTTGACTACTCCACCTGCGTTTCTAGATCCCGTTGCAGGGGGATACACTTATGAAAAGGGGGGCGACAACAGCTACCCGTTCTATTATGACCCTAACGTGGACTTACCCGGACAGGAGACGACCAACACGCTTTCGTTCAGCGATACGCCAGCTGATCCTGATCTGGCAAAGAATCCGGCCCTGTTTCTGGAATTCACCACGAGCTTGGTCGGAGTATTGCCGGGCAATCTCCCAGGGCCAACCCTCTATACGTTTACCTGGATCGACACATTCGACGGTACCGTCGGAGGAGTCGAAGTAACCAAGAACATTCTTCCAGTCGATGCCGGCAGCGGCACCGGCGGGATCACGATCGTGAGCCAAGGAATTCCCGAACCGGCGACGCTCGCGATGCTCGTTGTTGGTGTTGGAATGGTACTCTCGCGACGCCGGTGATTGTCGTGTCTCCGTGCGGGTTGAATGGCGAGGGTCTGACGAGTCCGAACTTCGGCGCGAACACGATTGGCCTTCCAAAGGTCCGTCTGCCGATTAGTTCCATTCCAACGTCTCCAAATGCCGCTGGATGTCGCCGGCGCTGGAGAATCGTTCCAGGATCAGCGTGTCCTTCTGCCCGCGGATGATCTCCTTCACCACCTTGGGCTGACGGGAATACGCGGCTCGGCCGCCCACCAAGGTCAAAAATACCTCGATCAGGTTCAACACGTCCTTCTCGATTTTGGAACGATTGGGTTTGCCAAGGTCGAAGAAGTCCAGCAATTTGACTTCGAATCCGATGCCCTGACGGCGGATCATGATGTTGTCATCGTGAATGTCGCCGTGATATTCGCCTAGCTCGTGAATGGGGGCGATGCCCTTGGCCAGAACGTACAAGACGTGCAGGGCCTCGAACGTGCTGAGACGATGGCCGGATTGCTGATGCAAAAATTCGCTGAGTTTTTTGCCCTCGACCAGTTCGCTGATGACGACGATGACCTTTCGGCGATGGACGTAGGCGATCTCCTGGTGATGGTACTGGAGCAGGATCGGACAATGCCGCAGGGCGTCGAGCTTGCGGGCGTAGGCGATGGCGGCCTTGCCGGTGGGATCGCGGTGGGGATAGTAGAACTTTGCGGCCCGGCGGATGCCGGTGCTGCGTTCGACAATTCTATAAACCTCGCCCTCCCAGCCACTTCCGAGCATTTCCTCGATCTGATATCTCCCCGCGATGTATCGTCCGGGCGGGAAGTTAAATCGCTTGATCTTTCGGCCGGGGCGATACATGGCGCTTATCATGCGGATTGCCCAAACCAGGGTCAATGATTGGGCTCTTTTTCCTGACGGAGCAAGGCTTTATTGAATTTGCCCGCGTTTGTAACCCCTTGGACGGCATCATCGGATAAGATTCAGTTGGGATGGAATTCCTAAAGAGCATCACCGGGCGGGTCGTGACCGGTCTGGTCGCCCTCGGGGTGATCGCGGCGGCCATCTCCTGGTGGCAAATGGACGAATCGACCCGGCAAATGCTCGTGTCGGGAACGGGCAGAATTTTGGGCTGGTTCGGCGTGGTGCTGGCGTGGCCGTGGGCGTCGTTCGCCCTTATCTCACGCGTGGCACGCACGGAAAGCAACCTTGCCGGCGCAATGCTTGTTGCCGCCTATACCGTCGCGGAAGTCGTTCTGCTGGCATGGCTGTTTCACTGGCATCTGCCCAATGCCACGGCCTGGACGTTTCTGCTGCTCGGCGGGCTGGTATCGGCGGTATATAATCTGCTGATCTGCGACTGGATCGCGGAGAAAGTGTGACGTAAAAATGCCGCAGGCGGGTCAACGTGTCGGGGAATACGTCCTGGATGCCAGGATCGGCGGGGGAACCTTCGGGGAGGTTTGGCGCGCCCGCCATCACGTCTGGACCGACCAACTCGTCGCCATCAAAATCCCCGTTGATTCGCAATACCTGCGAAACCTCAAGGGCGAGGGGGTGGCGATCCACGGCCTGGTGCATCCCAACATCGTTCGGGCCATCGGCTTCGATCCGTATGCCGAGGTCCCTTACCTGACGATGGAATACGTCCCCGGGACAAGTCTGCGGCCGCTGATCCAAAACAAATCGCTGGCGATTGCCCAGGTCGTTTGCATCATGCGGCAAATTCTGGCGGGGTTGAAATACGCGCACGATCACAACGTGATCCATCGCGACATCAAGCCGGAGAACGTGCTGATCCACGAGCGTGCCCTCACCGACGGGTTCGACGCCGAGGGAGTGGTGAAGATCACCGATTTCGGATTGGGCAAGGCGGCGAACAATGGGGCGGGTTCGATCGCGTATTCGGCGTCGCTGAACACGGCGGCGGGCCGGGAGATCGCCGGGACGTTGGATTACATGGCGCCCGAGCAGCGTGGGGGCGGCGATCCGCAGGCGCGGTCCGATCTATACCCGTGCGGGGTGATGTTGTACGAGATGCTGACGGGCGAGCGGCCGGCGGGGACCGACGTGCCCAGCGATCTGAACGTGTCGGTTCCCAAATATCTGGACGAAGTTTTCCGGAAGAGTTACGCGCGGCTGGACAAGCGATACGGCACGGCGGGCGAATTTCTGGCGGCGTTGCCGGCGGTGGCGAAGGGGGCCGTGCCTCCGCCGCTGCCGCGATCGTCGCCGGTGATGCCGCGGCCCGTGCCGCAGCCGCCCGGGCGATGCCCGCAATGCCAGAAGCCGGTCGAGGCCGGCGATCAATATTGCATGCACTGCGGCGTGCAGCTTGTCGCGGAGGTGCGCCGATGTCCAAAATGCGGAGCGTTTCCCGACCAGAGCGACCGGTACTGCATTTTCTGCGGCGAATCGCTATTGCGGCAGACGGTTTCCGCATGATGACTCATTTTGATGCGTAGTTTCCGTGTGATGCGCCATGGCACATTTTGCAATTCACATTTTCGCCTTGATCGTCGTGCTGGCGGTGGGATGGGCGTTGTTTTTCGCGTGGGTGATCGGGCAGATTTTCCGCGGATTGTGGTTGGGGGTCTCGCGGCTGACGGGAGTGGGAAATCAGCGCCAGACCGCCCAGCCCGGAGCGCGGCAATGCGGCCGGTTTCGCTGCGGAGCGATGAATCCTCCCCAGGCGAATTTCTGCCGGCGATGCGGATCGTCGCTGATCCAGCCGGCGGCGCGGCGGCAGGCGGGCCGCCCGGCCGACTCCGAGCGGTGGGCGTCTCCGCCGATCTCATTATGAGCGCTTTCATCCCCACGCAATGGACGCTAGAGCCGCAGGAGCGGCCGGACAATCTTTCCGCGGCGGTGCTGCACAGCCTCAGCCGTCCGATCCCCGGCAGAATGGCGTGGGGGCCGCTGAAGAGTTTGATCCTCGGCGGATTGACGTTCGGAATTCTGCCGCTGATTTCCTGGCCCAAGCGATTCGGGAAATTCGTCGTCGCCGAACAGCAGCAGTTCTGGCACCTGGTCGAATGGCTGCGCATCCGCACGGGCGATGCCGACGCCGCCAAGTTGCTCGATTCCGTCCGCAACACCGGCGCCGTTCCGACGCTCCGGCTGGTTCCGCTGGTCATGTTGATCGTGCTGGCGGTTAATTTTCTGACCTCGTTCGATGCCTCGGGGCTGCAACGCCGCGAGATCCTCGGCGTCTGGGTGATCTGTCTTTCGGTCGCGTACGTTTCCCATTGGCTTCACGTTCATCTGCACGTGTCGGAAGTCAACGGGCTTCTTCGGCGATTGAATCCGATCCTGCTCAGGCAACATCTGCCGCCGATGGCGCAATATGGGGTGGGGATCGGGCTGCGACCGTTCTGGCTGCTGCCTGGAATCATCGGGGCGGCGTTGGGGGCGTGGTGGGCGATTCCAGCCGCCCTGGCCGGCTCGATTCAGCAACGATATTGCCGGGGAACCAGCAATCGCATTCGCTCGGAACTGGCCATGCGCGTCACCGCGCTGCTCCAGGAGCAGCGCCCGGTCATCGACGTTCCCACGCCCAACGGATTCCGCGTCGTTTGCAACAACCGATTGTGCGGGAAATCGCTGCCCGGCGCGGCCGCATTCTGCCCCCGATGCGGATCGAGACTGCCGTCGGTGGATACGGCGGCGTAATGGGAAATTCGAAACTCGAAATTCGAAACTCGAATCAAATTCGAAATTCGAATGACGAAACCAATCCCCGGTTCGAATTTTGGATTTCGAATTTGATTCGAATTTCGGGTTTCGAGTTTCGAGTTTTTTCCCCATGACCGTCGTTTACGCTATCCTCTCCATCCTCGGCTGGGCCTGGTGTGCCGTGGCCGCGGTCTATCTCCTGGTCAGGCTCCGACGACAGCGATGAGCGACGCATCCGATCCATCCCGTCATCAACGGCTCGAGCGCCAATTCATCGCGCACGTGGAACGGCTTGTGAACGACGGGCGCCTGCGCCTGGCCACCGCCGGGGGGCGCAAATCGGCCGTCACCCTTATCCGCGACGTGCGATTCGGCGATCGCGGCGTCGAACTTAAACGGCTCATGAGCGAAATGGGAAAACCGGATCGGCAATTGGAATCCCGGATGCCGGTGGGACCAACCATCGACGTCGGCCTGTCGCGGAAAAAATGGTGGGTGCTGAAATCGCCGGTGGGGCGGTTTCGGGCCGTCTGTCTTTCGCCGTCGCGGGCGCTGATTGCCGGGGAAGCGGCCCAGCCGCTGTCCGTGGCGGAACTGGGGCAGGCGCTGTCGGCCACGCCGCCGCCGCTGCCGGGAATTCCCGTCACCCTGGCGATCATGTCCACCTCCGGCTTTACGGCCGACGCCCGCCAGGCCGCGCTCAAGATCAAGGACCGCACGGTGATCCTGGTTTCGCCGACCGAAACCGGCGGCTGGACGATTACCGCCCCCCCGGAGGCGGCCGAAACCGCGGAACTGCTCGATCCCGAGCTGGACCTGGAAAAGCGGGCCCGAATCCGTTCGGAAATCGACGCCGACCGCGTGGGCCTGCTGTCGGCCGGGATCGCCACCGACAAACTTGCCGCCAAATTGCAACTTTCACCGCAATTGGTGGAATCTGAGTTAAGATCGTATGCCAAGGAAAACCCCGGTCTGACGGCCAAACGGCTGGACGGGCGGTTGGTTTTATTCCGGGAAGGTTCCGCGCCGTATTCAGGCGTGGCCGCTTCGGGAGGTGCCGATATGCCGTTCATCGATCGCGTGAAAACCCTCTTTGCCCGCAAGGGGGAGGTGGAAAAGAAAATCGCCTTTCTCTCCGAACGGCGAGCCGCCCTGAGCCAGCAACTGGACCGCGGATACGAAGACATGGGCGCGATGGAAGGCAAGGAAGCCGACCTGCGGCAACAGTTCAAGGACGCGGCCGGCGACATTCCCCGCCGCCGCATCACCAGCCAACTTCTCCAGCTTCGCAAGGACCTGGAACGCCGGCAACAATTGCTGTCGGTGCTGAACCAGCAGATCAACGTCGTCAGCACGCATCTGCACAACCTGGAACTTCAGCGGCAAGGGCAGAGCGCCAAACTGCCCGACAGCGAGGAGATGGCCGCCGACGCCGCCGCGGCGGAAGAGGTTTTGGCCGAACTTCAGGCGGGAAGCGAATTGGCGGAATCGGTCGGCGCGGCCGCCCACGCCTCGATGAGCGCCGAGGAGCAGGCGCTGTACGAGGAATTGCTGAACGAATCCAAAGCGCCGGCAGCGCCCGCGGCGCCGGCTGCGCAACCGCCGGCAAAGGCCGCCGCTCCTCCGCAGGCCGTCAAGCCGCCGCCCGTCCCCCAGCGCGAGCGGAACGAACCGGAGCCGGGCTGAAACCATGGCATTGATCGACAAAATCTTCGGCCGAAAGAAAACGCTCAGCCAACTCAACCGCCAGGAACTGCGCAAGGAGGAAATCCTTCTCACCAAGCAGCGCGACCGGCTCTTCAAACGCATCGAGCAGATCAGCACCGACAAACAGAAGATCTTCCAGCAGGGAGCGACGCAGAAATCGCCGGAGCTTCGCAAATCGCTGGCCCAGGAATTCGAGATGAAAACCCAGGAGCAGCTCATGGCCGCGCGCGAGCTGACCCTCCGCAGCAAGGAACTCATGACCGTCAGCCGGTTGCGCATGGTCAAGGAGAACAGCGAGACCGGCAAGGCAACGGGGCGATTGAACCTCACGGACAAGGACGTCGCGAAAATCAGCCAGTGGATCGAGGACGACGCCGTTTCGCAAGACGTTTACCGCGACCGCCTGGATACGTTGCTGGATCTGGGCGGGCAGGCGGACCGCGATGCGATGGAGTCGGCCGGCTTGACCGGGGCCGGGCAGGAACTGATGAACATCTGGAACGAGATGGACCGCGGAACCGTGAAGCCGGAGCAGGCGTTCGACGCCGCCGACAAGGCGGTTCGCAAACGCAACGCGGCGGCGGATAAGGAAATGTGAAATGAGTTGCGAGTTGCGAGTTGCGAGTTGCGAGCATTGAGTTAACTCGCAACTCACAACACGCAACTAGTTTGAAAGGAACCTCATGGGCCTTTTCAAATCCAAAGACGAGCGGCGAATCGAGCGGGAGATGAAAATCCGCGGCGGGATGCGGGCCATCGAACGGTCCATCCGCCAACAGGAAAAATTCGCAGAGGATTTCATCCACAACGCCCAGCATGCCAAGAAGATCGGCGACAATGGGCAATATCAGTTCATCCGCAGCGCCCTGAAAAAAACCGCGGCCGTCAAGAAGATGCTGGAACGCCAGCTTCTTTCGATCAGAAATGCCATGCTGATTCAGCAGCAGGCCCAGGCCAGCCAGCAGTTCGCCGAGTCGATGGCCCTGATGGCCAAGGAAATCAGCCGGGTTTTCGGCGAATTGGACCTGACCAAAACGCAGGCCGACTGGGAACGCGCCGTCGCCCAGGCGGGAAGCATCGAAGAACGCATGGATTTGTTCCTGGATTCCATGGAGCAATCCGCCACCAGCGGCTCGGCCGTCAGTTCACGCGAGGATTTGGTGACGGACGAGGAGATCGACCGCATGATCGCCACGGACGTCCTGGCCAGCGAGAAGGCGGAGCTTGGAAAACTCGATCAGTTGGAATCGGAGATTGCCAAGGAATTGGGGACCAGCAAACAGAAGGATTAGAATTCCCCACCTCAGCGATTAATGCTAACATACCGGCATGCGGCGCCAGCGAGCGATTACGAAGGTTGATCCCGACATTCAAGGCGGAACGCCTTGTTTTGTGGGCACGCGCGTGCCGGTGAAATCGTTGTTCGATTATCTCGCCCGAGGCCGCTCCCTGGATTACTTCCTCGAACAGTTCCCATCGGTTAAGCGCCAGCAAGCCACCGCCGTTTTGGAACGGGCGGAAAAACTCATTTCACGCGGTCCCCGGGCGGCATGAAAGTGCTGCTCGGTAAAATAGCGATCAAGAACATTAACCCGGGACCAGTGCTGCGAATTGCCTGAGCCAACAATCGGCGGTTAAACTCCGCCCACAAAATTGCGGAGGTCATCGGCATGTCCAAGGGTTTCGTCAACATCTGTCTGATCGGCCAGAAATTCATGGGGCGGGCGCATAGCAACGCTTATATGAAGGCCTCGAAATTCTTTGATCTGCCGGTCGAGCCGGTGATGCACACGGTTGCGGCGCAGGACAAGACGCAGCTTCAAGCGTTCGCTAAAAAATGGGGATGGAAGAATCGCTCGACCAATTGGCGCGAAGCTATCGCCAATCCGGAAATCCAGCTCGTGGACATCACGGCGCAGAACCATTTGCACCGGGAGATGGCCATCGCGGCGCTGGAGGCGGGGAAACACGTCGCTTGCGAGAAGCCGTTGGCGGGGAACCTGGACGATGCCAGGCAGATGCGCGATGCGGCGAAGAAATTCAAAAAATCCAAGACGTTCGTTTGGTGGAGTTATCGGCGAACGCCGGCGGTGGCGCTGGCGTATCAGTTGGCCCGGGCCGGGAAGATCGGGCGGATTTATCACGTGCGCGGATATTATCTACAGGATTGGGCTGGGCCGGACGTGCCGCTGATCTGGCG
>Ga0181538_10002104_pt1 | contig 21203 bp, 15 predicted proteins | sample PEATcosm2014_Bin_40_FD_119773 | JGI IMG/M metagenome (GOLD analysis project Ga0181538, IMG submission 119773) | Peatland microbial communities from MTU Mesocosm Facility, Houghton, MI, USA - PEATcosm2014_Bin23_30_metaG | ecosystem: Environmental > Terrestrial > Soil > Wetlands > Peat | place... | reverse complement strand
GCCTGGGGGGTATTGGCCGGCAGCCCCCGCACTGTGGGAAATTGCGTGGGCCAATACGGTTGCAAATCCCAGGTCTGAGCGCCCGGTTCGGGCTGGAACCGCGCGGTGATTTCTTCCGCCACCGCGACCTGCCGCGCCGGGATATTGTCAACACTAAATATATTCCACAACCGCCGGCTGCCCGGCGCCGCCGCCCCGCCGCCGGGCGCCGCGAGCACTTGGACGGGAAGCGGCGCGAGGAGTGTTTGGCGCGGCTTGAGAAAATCCGCCCGCCACAAGTTGTCAACGAAAGGCATGCTCAAAGCGCCCAGGGAGAAAATCACCGCTCCCAACGCCCGCCGCCGCGCCAGAGCCTGGCAACCCCAGGCGAAGGCCGAGGCGGCGACAAAGAGCGCGAGGCAGGCCGCCATGGCGCTGTTATCCATGCTGTAACTCCACCAAACGTCAACGATCCGGCGCGCCCATGCCTCCAGTAAAGCCACACAAAGAACGACCGAAACAAAGCCCGCGCCGGCGGCCAAAAAGAAACGCGGCATGTTGGGCGTCAACGCGGAGAGGGCGGCCGCGCCCGCCGTCACGGCCAGGCTGTAGAGCAGCCCTTCGGCGAGGACGGCCAGCCAGAGGTTGACGGAATAACCGCGCGCAAGACAATCCACGCTTTGCACGGCCAGCCGGGGCAGGATCAGACAGAACAAAATGAAACCGAGCTTTGCGCAAAATAAATGTCTTCGCCGGATGGGCCGCGTGAGCCAGCCCGCCGTCGTGCCGGTCACGCCATCGGCCTGGATGAGGCGGTTGACCATGAAAACCCCGATGACGATTTGCAAAATCAGCATCGGTTCATCCAGCCCGTAAGAAGTGTCGGCCAACGGCAGCGCCAATTGGGCGGCGAAACAAAGCCAGGCGGCCGCGACCCAAAGACGGAAGTGACGCCAGTCGGTGATAAATTGATGTGCAGTCAAGTTCATGGCGAAAAGGGGCGGGGCGCGGTGTCCGCCGCCGAATGGAGTTTTTCTTTGAGGACAAACCGTTGCCGGGCCGGATCGAAAACGAAATCGCCGGCGTTGCGCCCGCTTAACGATGCGACGAAGTTTCCTGGCTGGCCGGACGCGGGCGCGGGAACGGACGGCAGTTCGATCACACCGTCAAGAACCGAGTTCGGCGGATTGAGGGCCATGGGAACGCCGGCGTTGATCTCCTCCGCCAGATGGCAGGCCCAGGCCAGCGCTTCCGGCTTTCCCGCGCGCAGTGCCAGTCGCAGCGCCGGGGAGACATCGTTGAACGGCCGCACCACCACAGTTTGATCGCGCCACAGCCGCGTTACCGTGGCGTCCAGCGGCCCTGCGATGCCCGGCAGCGCGCGAAGCGCCTCGTAGAGCGGCTCGTTCGGATTGCTCTCCAGCTCCTCAAGAAGCCGCGGGTAAGTGCGCGGGTCCGCAAACGAGGCAATCGCCTGGAGCGATTCCACCGGCAGCGCGCGTGGGGAGTCAAGCAGTTGATACAGCGCGTCGTGCGCGTCGCCCACCCAGCCGCGCGCGAGCAGCACCGCCGCCAACTCCGGCGCGCGCGGCACGGCGGCAATGACGGCGGCTTTCTGGCTTTCGAGGACGCCTTCCGTAAGGGCGGCAATGACGGCGCGGCGGCAGAGCGGGGACATGGCGGGGAGACCGTCAAGTAAAATATCCAAGTGCTCCGGCGCGAGGGCGGCCAGGCCGCTGATGGCCGGGTCTTGCGGGCGGATGCGCGCCCAAAAGCGCCGGGAGTCCATCAGCCGCAGATATTCCAGCAGATAAAGGGAAACTTCCTGCCGCGACGCGCCCGGCCCGGGCCGGTCCAGCGCGGCGAGCCGCCGGTCCAATTCGCCGCTGGTGAGGGATTCGCCGTTGTTCCCGGCCGCCGTGTTGCCGGGGCTCTGGGTGTCGTTGTATGTGAACGGCGCGGATTGCCAGTCCCGGGTCGCGTTGCCCAGCCAGGTTTTTTGGAAGATCAACAGGCGGCACTGGGCCAATTCCCGCTGCGCCATACCATACAACAGGCCGGAGGCTTGCTGGCGGGAGAAGTTGACTCGAATCCAGAGCTGCGGGAACCGGGTGGTCGCCGCCCGGGTTGCATAGGCATACTGCATCCCATCCGCCACGAACGCCACTTTGCGTTCGGGATGATAGAACACGAGGGCAAATCTGTCGCTCGGCCAGACCGGGCCCGGGGGATTGTTGGCGCGCTGATCGGAGGAAAGCTCGAGGGCGAGTTCCTTGCGTTGCAAAAACAGTCCCACGTAAGGCGGCCAGTTGTCCAGCGACGCAATGGTCCATTGGCCAAAGTCATCCTTCGCGCTCTGCCCGGCCTGGATGGGGAGGTCGGCGACTCTCGTCCATCGGAACGCGCGCCCTTCCAAGCGGGCCTGGACGGCGAGCGGCTCGTTCAAGAGAGCGCCGCCTGGGTCCAGCTTGAACCGCCCCAAATCCGTTGCGCCTTCGGCATAAGACCCAACCATGCCGACCTCAGCCAGAGTGTCCTGTGGCAGGAGCCCCGCCATGGACTGGATTTGCTGCCAGGGCAAGATAGTGGCCGAAAATGTCTTGAAGACCGGCCCGCGCTCCGGCGATCCGCTGGAGGCGAGGGCCTGGCCGGAGGGGCGCAGGAGCTGGGTTCCCGCGTTGACCCATTGCACGAAATCGCCGCTGGCGGACTCATTCAAGGGCGGCGGGAAATCCAGCGAGAGGGCGATTTGGGCGCCATGCCGATCGTCGGAACTCTCGTACATGCGGATACTGCGCGGGGTGAGGCGCAAATCCGCTTTTTCCACAAGCGCGCGGGCGGCGGCGGCATCGGCAGGCGCCAATTCAGCCTGTGTCCAGGGCCAGACCGTGCCCGCGCCACACCAAACGGCGGCAACGATGGCGACGCCGCACCAGCGCCAGCGCGTTTTGCGGCTTTGCCGCGCGTTCCACACCGCGAGCAGCGCCAGCCCCGGCGCCAGCGTCAACAGGGTGACGATCATTGCCTGTAAATCGTCCACGGAATTGATGGGACCCAGCCAGTTCTTCAACCAACTGGCTGCATAGGCTTGCAGAATGAGGCCGCCGAGAAAGATTCCCAGGCTGGCGGCCCATTCGGTGTAACTCTTCCAGAGCGCCGCAAAAGACGCCGCGCAAACGGCAACGGGCAGAATCCAGAGGAGATGTTCCAAGCCGCCTTGCGCCACATACCGGACCGGCACGCCTTCCAGCCAGAGATAAATCACGCTCTGCGCGACCGCCGGCAGCACAATCAGTCCGAAAATGAAAATCAGTTTCGCCATCCACAAAACCCGTTTCGGCATGGGCCGCGTGCCCAGGAAACCTTCCCGCCGCGCCGGGGAGTCGGCCAGCACGACCATGGAGGGAATCAGGAACAGCAGCACCCACACCGCACTCGGCAGCAGCGCGGCCAAAATGTCGGCGGGTCTGTCGCCGCCGCTCATTGTGACCTTTGCCAGCCACCCCAAGTCGGCGCTCAAATCCAGCGCCAGCAAGGCCGCCAGAATAAGAAGAAGCATCCAAAATTGCCGGATGTCCTTCCGCAATTGATGTAAGGTCAGGCTCATAGGTTCTTACGTTAGAAATCTCGTCAAATTATCTGTCGGATTTTCGGGCGGCTCCCGATTCGGAATCGGGACGCCCTGCCGAAAATTTTATATGTCTTTGGCTGGACTTGGGTTTCCTTCCGCCGGTTGATGGGATCCGTTCAAGCGATAAGTCCGCGCCAGGGCCACAAATATGTCGCGCAACGTCATCGGCTGCGCCCGCCATTGTTTGGCCGCCGGAAGGTATTTCTTCACCGCGCCGTCCAGTTCCAGTTCGTCATACCGCGAATCGGTGAAGCGGGCGATGCGGCCGGAAACTTCCAGGCCCAGCCAGTTGCGGGGCGGATTTTCCGGCGGCGGCGCCTCCGTGCCGAGCACGATCTCGACCCAGCGGAACCGCGCGACCAGGCTTTCGGCCGCTTCATCCAATTGCAGCCGCCCGCTGTTAATGATCGCCACGCGGTCGGCCAGCCGTTCCACTTCCGCGATGTCGTGCGAGGAAACAAACACGCTCCAGCCCTCCTTGCCCGTCATTTCCAACATGCCGCGAACAAATTCGTCGCGCACCAGCGGGTCCAGCCCGGAAAACGGTTCGTCCAGCACCACCAATTTGGGACGGTAGGCCAGGCTCGACAACAGCGCCGCCTTCATGCGCATCCCGCGCGACAAAGCCCTGAGCTTGGTTTCCAACGGCAGATCGAACTGCTTCAAAAGCTGGGCCTCGAAAGCCGCGTCCCACGCCGGATACATCGGGCGGCAGTAATTGAGAAACTGGCGCACGGTCATCCAAAGCGGCATCTCCTGGTTCTCCGACACGTAGCCGATTTGGCGGAAGGCGGCGGAATCCAGGCGCGCCGAGTCCGCTCCCAGCACGCGGATTTCCCCGGCGTCCGGCGCGAGGAGGTTTAGCAGGCATTTGATGGTGGTGGTTTTGCCCGCGCCGTTGGGGCCGAGGAAGGCGGTGACCTGGCCTTCGGGCACGTCCATCGTCAACTCGTCCACCGCGACGGTGCGGCCGAACTTCTTGCGCAAATTGCGGATTTCAATGATAGGTTTCATGGGTTCGATTTTTGGGTGGCGGCAGGGCCGAAGGCTAAAGGCTAAAGGCTGAAGGCTGAATGATGGGTTTCATGGGTTCGATTTTGGCGTGACGGCTCCGGCTTCCGTGGCGTGAATTGCAGCGTCGGGCCTCCGGCCCGAACCGCGTTGCTCCGCCGCCTGGCGGAGGGCTTCCACCACATCTTCAACCTCCAGGTGCAAGTCGCCCGCTTCGCGGAGCAACTCGCGGCAAAGCGGCTGCAAATAGTCCAGGCGCTCCGACCGCTCCGGCAGATTGGGCGTCCGGACCACCATCCCGATGCCCGGACGGCTGGCCAGATAGCCGTTCTCCCGCAGCGTGGCGACGACTTTGTGGGCGGTGGTGGGACTGATCCGCAACTCCTGGCTCAACGTCCGCACGGAGGGGAAGATGTCGCCGGCGGACAATTGGCCGGTAAAAATGGCCTTGCGGACGGCGTGTTCGAGCTGGTCGGACACCGGCAACCCATCCGCGATAATAAAGGTGAACGGCAACATAAATTAGAACAGATCTCGTTCCATGTGTAACAGTATTACTATAACACTTGGAATACGTCAAGAGATTTTTTCACTTTTTTTCACTTTTTTTGGCTTCATGGATCGTAATTGACCGAAATTAACCTTAATCGGGCTTAATTTTGGGCATAATTTTGGGCTTATGGAAGACGTTTCAACGCAAAGTCGCCCAGGCGCAGCGCGGCCAACCGCAACCGAAATAAACGAACCACGGATTGGGTGGCACAGGCGACTCGCCTGTGACGGTCGGCGACTCGCCGACCGGACCCCCGAGTGACGGACTATGTTTGTGACGCGGCGCTTGTGGGAGGAGTCGCATGAGCGGTGCCGCCGGGCCAGTGGCCCGGCGGGACGGGTCCCGATGGAATCGGGATGCTACCCAGGAACCATGAAATATCCGGCTTGCCATCCCATTCCCCCCTCTCGCTCCCCGATAGCGCCCAAACCGCCCTTCACTCCGGCCCAATAAATCCCGGAGGCGGCCCCGAAACCGCGCACAAACATGGTTTGACTCCGTGCATGAAGTAATACGGGGTCAGAGGTCAGAGGTCAGATCGAGTTGCGGCTCGAAGTTTGAACAACAGTCTTGCTGCCCGCTTTGCGGGCTGGAGTCTCGCCCTGCCGTTTTGGATTCTTGCCCGGCGGGGCTTGACAAAGATTAGAGTCTATGATTAAATAGTCGGCGTGAGGCACGAAGGCACAGTCAAGGGGCGCGGCCAGGCGGAGGCGCGCGATATTGCGGATTGCGGCTTCCGGCCCGGAGCGGCCTACAGCCCGGAGGGATTGCGGATTGCGGAGTTAACCGCGAAGAACACGGCGCGGCCAGCCGCAATCAAAGCTGGATTGACCGCAAAGATCGCAGAGAAGAAACACCCTAAGTCCTTGTCTCCTGTTCAAGGTCGTTTTCCGTATCTGCGTCAAGGAGCGCGATCTGCGGGCCAGTAGAATTAGACCTGCTTATGAATGCGAACCGCCACTGGGCAAAAATTGCCTATGAAAACAAGCGGATGGTCATGCTCAGTCAAAGCCAGTCAAACCCAATCAAGGTAAATCCAGGTAAAAACGGGGGTTTGACCGAATAACTCGCGCAAATCCCCACCGAATTGGCAGAGACTTAGAAATTATAGAATAATTAGAATAACTCATGCACATATTGTCCTGTGTCCACCCCAATCGGGCGCATCTTGATACTGCCATTGGCAAGATTGTTGGGGGAGCACACGTCCCGATTCCGAATCGGGATGTGCGCTCCCCAAATTCAGACATGAGCCGGAGTGAGCACTGGATTTGGGGGGCGGTTGTATCAAAATGCGCCCATCCCGCACCCGCCTCAATTTGCTCTTTGAACTTCGATTTGCCGCCGCCTATAATCCGCCAATGCTTGATATTAAGTTGATTCGCGAACAACCGGACCTGGTCCGCGCGCGGCTGGCCACGCGCGGTGCGGGCGACGAGACAAAGATTGACCAGGTTCTTCATTTCGACGCGGGACGCCGCGATTTTCTAACGCAAGCCGAGCAATGGAAAGCCTCCCGCAATCGTGTCTCCAAAGAGATCGGCGCGCTTATGGCGCAAAAAAGGGCGGATGAAGCCGAAGCCAAAAAGGCCGACGCCGCCCGGATGGGCAAGAACATTGCAAACCTCGACAAAGCCATTGCGGAAGTCGAACAACACCGCGACGCCTTGCTTCTGCAATTGCCCAATCTGCCCCATGCCAGCGTGAAGATCGGCCGCAACGCGGCGGAGAATGTGGAGGTGCGCGTTTGGGGCGGGAAGGCGGAGTTTGGTTTCAAGCCCAGGACACATGTGGAATTGTGCGAGCGTCTCCGGCTGGTGGATTTCGCGCGCGCGGCCAAGCTGTCGGGGAGTGGATTTCTACTTTACACGAATTGGGGCGCGCGGCTGGAACGGGCGCTGATTCAATTCCTCCTCGAACTGCACACGGGGGAGCACGGCTACACCGAGGTTTCCCCGCCCTTTCTCGTCAACGCCGCCTGCATGACCGGCGTGGGCCAGTTCCCCAAATTTGCCGACCAGTATTACGGCGTGCAGGAGGGCCTGGACGCCGCCACGCTGGGAAAGCTGTTTCTTATCCCCACCGCGGAGACGCCGGTGGCGAACATCCACCGCGACGAGATTTTGCCGGAAAGCCGGCTGCCGGTCTGTTATTGCGCCTACACGCCCTGTTTTCGCGGCGAGGCGGGAGCGGCGGGCGTGGGCACGCGCGGCATGATCCGCGTCCATCAATTTGACAAGGTGGAACTGATCAAGATCACCCGGCCGGAAGACGGTTACGGCGAGTTGGAGAAACTGGTGGCCAACGCCGAGCGGGCGCTGCAACTTCTGGGCCTGCATTACCGCGTGGTCCAGCTTTGCACGGGCGACATGGGTTTCGCCAGCGCGATGACTTATGACATCGAGGTTTGGGCGCCGGGACAGGGGCAGTTCCTGGAAGTTTCCAGTTGCTCCAATTGCGAGGATTTCCAGGCGCGCCGCATGAACCTGCGTTACAAAACCGATGCGGGCGAAAACAAATTCCCGCACATCCTCAACGGCAGCGGTACCGCGCTGGCCCGGCTTTTTGTGGCCCTGGTGGAAACCTGCCAGCAGGCCGACGGCAGCGTGCTCATTCCGTCCGTCTTGCAGCCGTGGATGAAAGCGGACCGGATCGCGCCGCCGGCTTGATTTTCGCCATCGCAAAATGATCACACATCCCGCAAATGCTCCAGCCCGGGTATCTAATATCCGCGGTGGAACATGCAACACCCTGGCAGACCATGTAATGTTGCTTGCCTTTCCGGCGTGGGAAGCGTGTAATCGGTCTGTGGTCAGATATTTCACCTTTGCGAAAACGCTAAAATCGGTTAAACTCTATTATATATATGGGTAATGTCACCATGTCATTTGAACAAGGCAGGAAAGAGTTGCTGGTTAAGATGTCGGCCCGGTCGCGCAAGCAGCCGATTAAAAAAGTGATCCCTTTCCGCAACGACGACGTGCCGAATTATCTTCGCGAACTGGACAAGTTCGAGGAGAAGTCGCGGCAGGCGAATCTTGTGGTGGGCTAATTTGGTCCTGCCGATTGTGGCGGGGCATCGTCTCGTTCGGCCCAAGGGGGGCCACGTTGTGAATCGTTACGCCAGAACTTGTCCGGGTCAATCGCTTGAAGTCATCCCCATCGAGCGGCCGTGTTCGTTTTTTGATCTCAACGAAACGCGCTTTGGCGGTTGTCAGCCATTGAGGCGGATTTTCTCCCAGGTGCGGCTCCATCATGGCCGGACAATGGTGATCGAGAAACTTGGCGATTCAGAGGACTTGCGCGAAGAGAATGAGGATTTGCGAACACGCAATCCCGATTTCAACTCCAGCGCCGCCTATCGCCTGAGTTTCTTCGCGGCTAAATTCACGACGCCGCAACGGCTCGCACGGCTCACGGATGGCGATTTCATCGGTTACGCCGTGATGAAGGAGGACAGCGCGCCCTCGTTCGGGAACAAGAGGCGGGTTTATGAATCCGTCATCCGACCAAGCCGCCTGGTGAACAACTTCGTGCGCGGCGGCCAGGATTGGCCGTGTCAGGTGGGCGGAAAAGCATTCAAAATGAATGGCTACCTTTACGCGCAACAGAACGCCCTCACGAATGTCTGCGCACATGTGGCGTTGCGGACGGCAGCAGCGCGTTTTCATCCCAATGGCGACATGTCTTACCGGGAAATGAACCAATTGTTGGGTATTGACCATGTGAAGGTGAAGATGGGCGGCGGCAACGGGCTGACAACGAAGCAAATGCAGCAGGTGTTGGAGGCAGCAGGCGCAAAGTGCTTCCCCGCCGACTACTCGAATCCGAGCACAAACCCCCCGCCGTTCCAAAAGTACATGTATGGGTGCATCGAGTCCGGCTATCCGGCCATTGTGATTTTCGGCACGACTGATCCGGTAGGCAGCTTGCACGCCGTCCCCATATTCGGTCACACCTTGAATCAGGACACTTGGGTTCCCAATGCGGACTTGTTGTATTTTAAGATCGGAGCGGGGACGATTTATATTCCCAGCGAATCGTGGTTGAGCACGTTCATCGCGCACGATGACAATTGGGGATCAAATTACTGCATCCCGCGCCACTACTTGCGGTCCAAGCTGCATCCAGCAGCGGGGCAGCCGGTGCCAGCGCCCGAAGAAGGTGTCTCCCAGTGTGTCACGCACGTCATTAGCACGATGCCCAAGGAAGTGCAGTTGAATCCGGTTCGCGCTGAAATCATTGGAGCGGATTACTTGTTCACGATTCTGCCACAACTTCCGCCCGATAATAATCCGTGGGCGCAAAGACTGGCGCGTTATGCGAACGAGCACAAGTTGGTGTTACGGCCGTACCTGCTGGACCCGGTAGAATACACCGCGCACCTCGAAAAGGTGAAGGACTGGCAGGGCAAACCCTTGCGCGAAACCCTGATTCGCGCTTTGAGAGCAAACCTCACGAAGGAACGGCTTTGGATGATCGAGTTGTCGGTGCCAGAACTGTTCTCCGCAAACCTGCGCAAAGTCGGCGAAGTGTTGGTTCGCGCCGAGCATTTGCCCCCTGTGGACCGTGACTTGGCCAGTTTCGTCCTGGCGCGACTACCGGGCTACTTTGCACTTCTTGCCGGCGGGACTCCGCCACACCCCCAATATCAGTTCATCCCCTCTGGCGCAGAAGGACATGTGGAGTTGATCGGTTGCGAGGACAGCGAGACGACAACACACTCGGAGCTATGAGCATTTTCAAACTTCACTCCAGCGTCGTTGTCCCGCCGATCATTGATGCGTTCCTCCGAAACCCCACTGCACCCGACCGGGTGGCCGCGCTGGTCGTCTATCCCATGAACGCGATGATGACCTCGCCCAATGCGCCATGAAAATCTTGCTCGCGAGCAGTGAGGTTGAGCCTTATTCGAAATCCGGCGGGCTGGCCGACATGAGCGGCGCGCTGGCCAAATTTCTGGGGCGAGCCGGACATCAGGTGGGGCTGGTCACGCCGCTCTATCGCGGCATTAGCGCCCGTTTCCCAAGTGTGCAGCCGCTGGACTGGCATCTGGATTTGCCGATGGGCGGCGAACGGGTCCAGGCCAAAGTCTGCGCGCGCCCTCTGGCCGGCGGCCAATTCATCTATTTCATTGACTGCCCGGCCTTCTACGATCGCGCGGATTTGTATGGTGAACGGGGTGCCGATTATCCCGACAACGCGGAACGCTTTATCTTCTTCTCCAAATGCGCGGCGAACCTGGCCCGTTATCTGCCCTGGAAGCCGGAGGTGCTCCATGTCCACGATTGGCAGGCCGCCACGGTCGCGGCGTTCGTCGCGGACGAAAAGGCGCGGGGCGGCTGGGTTTCCGCGCCGCCGGTGTGCCTGACGATTCACAACCTGTCCTACCAGGGGAATTTTCCCGCCGCGAAATTCGCGCTCACCAACCTGCCCCCGGAGTTTTTCCAGCCCGACGGGATGGAGTACTACGGCGGGATGAATTGTCTCAAGGCGGGCATCGCTTATGCCGACGTCATCACCACCGTCAGCCCGCGGTACGCCCGCGAAATCACCACCGAGCAGTACGGCTGCGGGCTGGACGGCATATTGCGCCGGAGGCAGGAGGCGCTGGTGGGAATCCTCAACGGAGTGGACTACGACGAGTGGACGACCACGGCCAACCCGTATCTCGGCCACTCCTACACCGCCGGGGATTTGCGGGGCAAGACGGCCAACAAAACGGAATTGCAGCAGGAAGTGGGGCTGCCGGTTCGGGCCGATGTTCCCCTGTTCGGAACCGTCGCGCGCCTGGCGGAGCAAAAGGGGGTGGACATTCAATTGGGCGCGCTGGAGGAGATGCTGGCCGCCGACATGCAGTTCATTTTGCTGGGAAGCGGCGGGCGCGAATTCGAGCGCGGCTACCGGGCGCTGGCCCTTCGCCACCCCGGCAAATGCGCCGTCAAAATCGGTTTCGACACCGCTCTCTCCCACCGCATCGAGTCCGCCTGCGATTTCTTCTTGATGCCCTCGCTCTTTGAGCCGTGCGGATTGAATCAACTATACAGCCTGCGCTATGGAACCATCCCCATCGTCCGCGTCACCGGCGGCCTGGACGATTCGGTGACGGATGCGACCGACGACGCGGCGGGGGCCGACGGCATCAAATTCCGCGACTACTCCGTGCGCGCCCTGGCCAAGGCCATTCGCAAGGCCCTGGTTCTTTACGCGGACCGGGCGTTGCTGGATCAATACCGGCGCAACGGCATGGCCCGGGATTTCTCCTGGAGCCGGACCGCAGCCGCCTACGAACAAGTGTACCGCCAGGCCCTCCAGCCGCGCCCGCCGAAAATGGAGCAAAGGTTGTAGCGTCGAGCCTCGTGCCTGTTTAGCGGACTTTGCCGTTGGAAATTGCGCCGTTTCCGGAAGAATTGGCGGCGGTCATAGACCGCCGCTACAGATGGCAGTTGTTACGGCTTCGCTTTCTCGATGACGGATTCGGAGTTGGTGTCGCTGAGATGGAGGTCCACGGTGTTGGTCTCGCCGAGGAAGATGTCCGCGGAGTTGGTATCGTATAAATGGAGTTCAACGGGCGGATTGGTGGACTGCGAGCCGGCTTGCCTGGCTTTCTTGGCCTCGTCCCGGAGCAGTTCCTTGTTGGCTTTGGCGTTGCGTGCGTCTTCATCCTTGCGAATCTCCAGTTCGGCTTGTTTGACGGCGGCCATTTGATTGCGTTGTTCGGTGGCGAACTGGGCGGCGATTTCGGGGGTCTTGAGCACGGTGGGGCGGATCATTATAACCAGTTCTTCCCTACTATTGTCAGAGGTGGAACCTTTAAACAAATTGCCTAGAACCGGAATGTCCATCAACCACGGGACGCCGTCGTGGCTGAGGGTTCGGGAGGCGTCGATGAAACCGCCGAGGATTATGGTTTGGCCGCTCATGACGGCGACCTTGGCCCCAGCATCGTTCTTGGTGGTTTCGTAGTTGTAGCCGCCGCCCGGGAGCGGGTCTTTGTTCCCCAAACCCTCGATTTCCACGTCAATGTCCATGACGACCAGCCCGTCTGGATTGATGAGGGGCAAGATGCGCAGCCGGATCCCGACCTCCAGTTGCGTGTAGGTGGAGCTGGGGCCGGTAGAATAGCCATAATTCTGCGTGCCTGTGATGTAGGGGATGGTTCTTCCGATGAACAGTTCCGCCTCAACCGCATGCGAAGTTTGAATCTGCGGGCGGGAGAGAACGGTCGCGTGGCTGTCAGTGGCCACCGCTTCCAACGTGGCATTGAAGTCCTGTCCGTAGGAGCCGAAATAACTGAAGTTCTGTCCCAGTTGCGTCAAACTGGGGAGGATGGAATTGCCAAACCCTGAAAGAGCGGAACCCGTCCCATTGGTGCCCGAGCTGCTGCCGCTGGCGCCCGGGAATGAGCTGGATTCGTTATTCACCACGCCTCCCGCTCCTGTGAAGGGGCCGCGAGAGGATGGGTTCTGGCTGTAGCTGATCCCGATGTTCTTGGCCTTGTCCAAGTGGACATCCAGGAACACCGCCTCGATGAGGACCTGGGCTAGAACGACATCCAATTGCCCAATGATCTTCTCGATCATTTTCATGTCCTCGTCGTTGGCGAAGACGAGCAGGGAATTGGTGCGCTCATCGGCGATGATCTTGGTCTGGCCGAAAAGAGAGATATTGCCCGCGCCGCCGCCGGTGGCGCCGTTGACGATGCTGCCCAACCGCTGCCCGAAAGTGCTTCTGGCGCCGCCGGCGCCGGTGCTCAGGCCGGTTTGCGATGCCTGGCCGAGGCCGCCGCCGCCCATCAAGCCGCCCATGCCGGTGGCCGTGCCGGTGCTGGAGGAGCCGGTGGTGCTTTTGAATCCGGCTGCCCCGTTGTCGTGACCGATCGCACCGCCGCCTCCGGCGCCCAACTGGCTGAGGGCTGCCGAAATGTCCCCGGCCAGGGCGTAGCGGATGGGGATGACTTTGGATTTGACGGTCAGGGAGGATTCGACATCCAATTTCTCAACCATTTCGAGCATGCGCTTCACGTTTTCGGTGTAGTCGCGCAGGATGAGGCTCTCGGTGCTGGGGATGTAAATGACGCTGCTGGCGGATTTGGCAAACAAGCCGAGGGCCTTGACCACCTGGTCGGGGTCGGCGTATTTCAATTGCACAACCTCGGTGATGAACTTGCCGAGATCGGGCAAGGCGAGGGAGGCGTTGGAGGTCATCGTGCCGCCGGCCGGGGGCGCGTTGGCTTCGAGAACCACTTTGAAGAACTTGTCGCCCATCGGGACGACGGTGATTCCGTTCATGCCCATTTCCGCTTCCAGCGCCTCAATCGCCTCCGTCCGCGTCAGGTCATGCACCGTCTTGAGCGTGATCAGCGTGTCCTTGGGAACGGTCGGCGCGCGGAGCGGGGTGCGGCCCACCAGCGGCGCGTAAATTTCGTCGAGCATCTCTTCGACGGGCATGGACCAATTGTACTTGATATTCGCCTCTTCGGCGGGCGCGGCGGCGCCGGCGGGGGCGGTGTTGGTTGCGGCGGCGGGAGCGCGATTGGTTGGAGCGGCCGACGGCTGCGGAGGCTGCGTCCCCATTCCCGCGGCATTGACGGAGCGCGCCGCGGGGGTGGAAGCGGGAGCGGCCGGGGCCGGATTGCGTCTGGCCGCCGGGAGGCCAGGCCCGACGGCGGGCGGCATTCTGCCGGGGGATGGGGGCGCGATGGGCGTTGCGCCCGGCGGCGGAGCGGGCTGGATGACATTGGTTTGCGCAGCGGCCATCAGTGGCAGGGCGATGAGCAAGGAGCATGAGAAAACGTTTTTGAGTTTCATATTGTTTTCATGGGTTGAATTTCAAGGACAAGAGGAAAATGCGATTGAGAATTGGCCATTTGCAAATGCGCGAAGCGCCGTGGAGTGCGGAACGAGAGTTCCGCTTTGGCGTTACATGACGCAAAGCGGCGCTATCGCGCCGCACTCCAAAGCGGCCTGCCGGCCGCCTGCCTTTCGCTGGATATGACCGATGACCAATTCTCAATGACCAATTGTCAATCAAACCTTCCGAATTGCGCGGGGATTGGGGAAAAGGTCTCATGGGCAAGGGCTTCTAGGTCTAGTTTCGGGGAAGCCGAGGCGGCACGGGCGGCAGGTTGGACTGGCTCGGCATGGGCGGAGTGCCGGCGCGGCCGGGTGCGGGCGGTGTGCCGGCGCGGCCGGGCGCGGGCGGTGTGCCGGCGCGGCCGGGCGCGGGCGGAGCGGCTGCGCGGCCGGGCGCGGGCGGGGCCGGCGGTTTTCCCGAAGACGCCGGATTGGCGTTGGTGGAAGCGGAGCGCGCGGTGTTTGTCGGGGACGCGTTCGTAGGAGCTTTGGCGGCGGTCTTGACGGCGGCTTCCGTCAGGATGGGGGCCGCTTTTTTGGGGGTGACAGTCCTTTGGTAGTCGGCGGTAAAGGTGATGGCGGCGTTGAGTTTGTAGCGGTTGTTGTCCAATGGGTGGAGTTCCAGTTCGCGAACGCGAATCATGGCGGGGTCATTGCCGACATTGTAGAGGAATTTGACCAGGGGTTCTTCCGCCGCCTGGACGACCATGTGGATGGACTCGGACTCAAAGAACTTGTCGGCCAGGCTTTCCGGCCCGATGTGGGTGGGGGTGACGCCGCCGCTGGTTTGGATAAAGACGCCGGTGGCCTGGTCGGTGATGGTCTTTTGCAACTCAATAGGGGTGGAGGCAATAACGCCGCCCTTGCCATTTTGGAGTTGGGCCAACTGCTCTTTCAAGCCGCCCGGTTTGTTGTCCAATTCGATGACCCTTTTGTCGTTCACGATGGCCTGCCGCGTGCCAATGAGCTGTTTCTGGTAAATCCCGTAATCCTTGAAGTGCGGAAACACCAGGACAAGATTCAGGACCACGAAGACGATGATGGCAATGACGACGATGATCCGCTTTTCCTGCGGGCGCAAATTTAGACTGTCACCGATGTTGTTCATGGCGCTTCGATGCTCTTGATGGAACAGGTGAAACTCCAGGCGGTTTTGCCGGACTGCACCCGGGTGTAGTTGAGGGTGACGTTGGTGAAGAGCGGGTTGGTCCGGGTGGCGTCGGCGGCTTTTCTCAGATCGTTCTGGAAGGTATAGACATCGTCGGGCAGCTCGGTGTTGCCGGTGCCGCTGATGTCAATCTTGGCGCGGTTGAAATAAAAGGTCTCCAACGTCAGGTTCTCCGGGAGATTGGCCGCCACCGCCGACCAGCAATCCAGGGCGGCGTATTTGAGATTTTGGCGTTCGGTGATGAGCCGGATCTGCGTGTCGTCCAGCAAGGCGTTGGTATAAGCGGCGCCCAGGCCGACCAGTTCTTTGTGAGCGTTGTCCATCTCGCTTTTCTTCTCGAAAACCATGGAGAAATAACACAGCACCGCCAGCAAATAAGCGCCCACCACCGCCATCACGCCGCGCATCCAGAGGCGGTCCATCAATTGCCGGTGATAGCGGGCGCCGAATTCGGCGGGCAGCAAACTGGTGGTCGCGCCGTTGGTCCCGGCGCGCTGGGCGCTCTCGCCGGCCAATTCCGCCGGCGCGGCCGGCGCCACCGTTTCGACGCCGTGCTCGGCCCATTCCATGAAGAGCGGCCGCCATGCCTCGGCTTCGGCGGGGCCGGCCACAAGATGAATGCGGGGCGGGGACGTCAGCCAGCCCTCCAACTCGCCCGCCCAGGCGATTTGCTCAATGTGCGCCTTGAGTTGCGAAGCGTGTTCGGGTCCTTCCGGCAGGGGCAGGAGGGTCAAATTTTGAATCGCGCCGCCGTAATGCCAGGCAATCAGCGCCGGTTCTCCCGGTCCGCCGGGAAAGAACCAGAGGCCGTCACCGTTCATTTTGGCCGAGAGCAGTTGGTCCAGGCCGGGACATTCGATGCGGTCGGCCAGGAACCCCTGGCGCTCGAGGTCGCCCAGGAATTCCTCCACATAGCCGCGCGCGGCAATGATGACAATGACGGTCCGCAAGGTGTCCGGCTTGCTTTCGTTCCGGGGCATCAGATAGAGGCTCCAGACAATATGAGTGACAGGGAGCGGGGAGAGTTTTTCCAGTTGCAGTTCCACCATGGCGGCGATTTCCGCCGCGTCGGCGCCGGGCAACTGGACGGCCCGGAAGAAGACCTTGTCCGCCGGCAGCCAGGCGATGTTGAGCCGGGGGCGGACGAGGGACTGCCAGCTCTTGGCGACGGCGGCGGGCGGGGCCGGCTCCTGCAAGGTCAGGGTTTTCTCGCTGTCAAATACGAAACGGCTCCCCCGCGCCGAGAAGCGCCAAAGTCGGCGCCCGCCCGGCAGGGTTTGAAGAACATTGGCGGAATACCAGCGCGACATCAGGTGCCTTTCTTCAATGCCACCGATTTCCCGTCCTCGGATAGCGCCATGAGATGCTCCTCGGTTTGGGTGACGCGGAGGACCTCCTCGATGGTGGTCAGGCCGGCCTTGACTTTTTTCCAGCCGTCCGCGCGCAAGGTGTGCATGCCGCGGGACATGGCCTTTTGGGCGATGGTGGAGGAAGCGGCGCGGCTGATGATGAGCGGGCGGATGGCCTCGTCCATGAAGAGCAATTCATAGATGCCCATGCGCCCCTGGTAGCCGAGCATCCGGCAGGTCTCGCAGCCGGCGCCTTTGCAAAATTGGGTGGTGGCGATGTCCTGCTCGGGAAAGCCCAGGCTCAACAAGTAATCGCGCTCGATGGAAATGATGGCTTTGCACTTGGGGCAGATGGTCCGCACCAGGCGCTGGGCCAGGACGGCCTCGACGGAGGAGGCGACCAGGAACGGCTCGATCCCCATGTCAATCAAACGGGTGAAGGCGCTGGGAGCGTCGTTGGTGTGGAGGGTGCTGAAGACCAGGTGGCCGGTCAGCGCGGCGCGGATGGCGATTTCCGCCGTTTCCAGGTCGCGGATTTCGCCCACCATGATCACGTTGGGGTCCTGGCGCAGGATGTGGCGCAGCCCCATGGCGAACGTCAGCCCGATGTCCCCGCGCACGGCGATCTGGTTGATGCCCTTCAACTCGTACTCCACCGGCTCCTCGATGGTGATGATCCGTTTGGTCACCGAATTGATCGTGCTCAGAAAGGCGTAGAGCGAAGTGGATTTGCCCGAGCCGGTCGGCCCGGTCACCAGGAATATCCCGTGCGGTTTGACGATGATTTCGCGGATGTGGTCTTCCTCCACCCTGTCAAAGCCGAGCTTTTCCAGGCTGAGGAAAATCTTCCCGCGCGTGAGCAGGCGCAGCGAAACGCTCTCGCCATAGACGGTCGGCACGGTGGAAACGCGGATGTCAATTTCCTCCCCCTTGATGCGGACGTTGATGCGGCCGTCCTGGGGCAGGCGTTTTTCGGCGATGTTCATGCCGGACATGACCTTGATGCGGGAGATCAGGGAGGCCTGGTAACGCTTCAACTGCGCGGGCATCGGCGTCTGATGCAGGATGCCGTCAATGCGGTAGCGGATGCGCAATTCGTCCTCCGCCGGCTCGAAATGAATGTCGGTCGCGCGGTCCTTGAAGGCCTCCCAGATGATCTGGTTGACAAATTTGATGACGCTGGCTTCCTGGTCGCTTTCCGTGATTTCCTTGTCCTCCGCCAGCAATTCCAGCGGCTCGTCCGCCCCGGCCATTTCGTCCAGGGTTTCGGCGCCGACGCCGTAATACTTCTTGAGGGCCTTCTCCAGCTCGCTCTTGGTGGCGAGGCCAAAGGAGACCGGCTCCCGCGCGTCGAACTGCACGGCGTTGAGCATGGCGGCGTCGAAAGGGTTGCTGACGGCGATCAGGAGGCGTCCGTTGTCGTATTTGGCGGGGAGGACGGAGTACTGGAAGGCGACCTTGGTGGAGATTTTCTTGCGGATGTCGGGGGTGACATCCGTCTTGCCGATTTCAATGAAGGGCCAGCCCAGGGCCTTGGCCAGTTCCTGCAAAAAGAGGTCCTCGGCGAAACCGCGTTCGCGGGCGATGAAACTGAGCAGCGATTCCGCCGAGCCCGCCTGGACAGAAGTCCTCCACGCCTTGCTCCAGGCCTCAAACTGCTGAGGGCTGGCCAGGTTGTGCTGGGCCATAAGGCTTCTGACAGAGACAAGCGCCATAAGCTTCTTTCCAGTTCTTAAACAAGGCAGGATAGGGAAAGTTTCGGGAAGGTCAAAGCATTTAGGGCGCCCCTTCTTAATCCTAGTCTTAATCCTAATCTTATTCTCTTCCCGGTGTATGGAGAGAGAATAAGATTAGGAGCGGCTGCCGAACAAGCGGACTGCGGTCCCGCCCGGAAAGTGGACGGGGCAGTCCCGCATAACCGCATATTTTGCGGTTGCCCCGTAAACGGGTCACCGACACAAGCCGCCCTGATTGGTGAACGGTTTGTTTTAGGGATTCGACGTGCTGATTCGATAGAAGCGTTGGGATGAGCCGGCGGGCTGGCCGCCCGTGCCCGTGCCGTCGTCGGTAAATTGCGCGGTGTTGCCGCCGGCGACGATGGGTGGGCCCGCGTTATGCCAGGTGACCAAGTCGGCGCTGTATTGGACTTGATAAGATGCGCCGGCGGCAGCGGTCCATGTAAATTGCACCCCTTTAGCGCCGAGATTGGTGACGGAAAGAATCTGCATCTGCCCGGACACCGCCAGGTTCATGTCCTCGGAAAAAACGACTCCGTTTTGATCGTTGATTCGCACGGTGAATGTAAATGCCCCGGCTGCGGTCGGCGTTCCGCTGAGCACGCCGTTCGTGCTCAGGGTCCAGCCGGACGGCAGCGTCCCGTTGGTGGACGTCCAATTGTACGGCGGAGTCCCGCCGGCGCCCGCGAGCGTTTGCGAATAAGGGTTGTTGATGATCCCGCCGGGCAGGCTTAACCCGGTTGTGATGAAGAGTGGATAGAGGATGTATTGGTCAACCGTGCCGGAGCGCGAGGAATTGAAACTAATGCGGCTCCCATCGGCGCTCGGGCTGGGGAGCGGTTCCGACCAGAATTGGTCAAATCCGGCGGAGAGCAAGGTCCCCGATCGGGCAAGATAATCCCAAATCCAAGCCCCGCCGGACTGTCGGACCATAAAGATTTCATCCTGCGGTGCCGAATAATTGGCGGGGGGGCTGGCGTTTGGCTCAAAACCGCCGATGAACCAATTCGTGACATGATCCGGCCAGGACAGATGCACATTGCGCGCGCCGGTTTCGGTCTGGCCGCCGGGCAACGAGTAAACAAGCGTGTCCCCCGTGCCGTCAATGTTGACGACGTGAACTTCAAGGGGACTCAACGGCCGTCCCGTCGGCCATTTGAAATAAGCCCACCGGCCATCGGGCGAAAAATCCGAGTGGCCAAAATTAAGACCGTCGAACTCGTGAAAGAGCGTGCCGTTGTCATTGTAGATGTAGGTGTTGGCCTGGCTTGCATTGGAATTGGCGCAGCCGGTGACAATGTAGTTGCTGAAACCAATGTATCGTTCATCTTCCCAGTCCGTGCTGAACCCGGCCGGAAACGTCACCTTGAATTTTTGTTCGCCGGACATGTCCGGCAGGTGAAAGTTGTGAAAGACATCGTCCGTCGTGATGACCATAATCCTGTCACCCGCCTGATTCAACGACGGGCCACCGACATTGACGTTGACCGACCCGAAATTGGTGAGCACCACGGCCTCGCCGGTGTTCACGTTGTATTGGTAGAGATTGGCGCCTTTCCAGGTGTAGAGTGTGGCCGGGTCGTTGCGGTCCCACACCAATCGCCAGTCGTATTGCGCGATTGAAAAAAGAGTTTTGATCAGGACACCATCACCGTCGTAAAGAACCACTTCCCAATTATTGCCCGAAAGATCGGACTGGATGCCGATCATGTAGCTGTGATCGGCGTTGAACGGATTGCGGTGATAATAAATGTTGTGCTCGTCGCCATCGGACTTGAGCAATTCCCGGACTTTCCCGCCGTAGGTGGGGTCTATATAATCAATGATGCCATCCGCCCGAAGCAAACTGGCCGTGCCGGACAGCAGCAGTCCGCAAAGCAAAACAGCAAAAATATTCCAGGCAGCTTTGGATGCGCGCCTGAACGGCTCCGGATCGGTCGGCGGCTTGCTGCGACGAGAAGTGGTTGGCGGCGCGTCGTCCGGTGCGGCGCGCTGGCGTCCTGTGGCAGGGGTCATGGGATCATCCACAGCATTGGCGACGGAGCATCCACCAAGAGCGGGGTGACAACCAGACGAAGGAGCGAACGCGGGATATGGGAACGTGTGTACATGTCTGTGTTTGGTGGGTGTGTTCCTGAGGTCTGGTTAGAAAAGTGAGTTCTGTTTTCGAGCCTGCTTACCTCGGCTCTGACGGCGCGTTCGAACCTGCTTCGAGCGATTTCGCCGTGTCGTCGAGAATGCGCATAGCCTCCGCGGTTTTCCCCTCTTGCGTTAACTGCCCGATACGGTTCCACATCGCGCGCGCGGAGGAGAGGTCGCGCCCCTCGGCTTTGGCCCGCACGATGAGTTCCTGCACGCGCTGCATTTTCGCGGCGAGTTCCTGCTCCTCGGGGGGAGCGGCCCTCCGCGGCGCGTCCACATTTTGCAGCGCCGCGAGTTTGTCCCGCTGATCCGCAGTGAGCACTGCCCGAGTGCGCAGGCTGATCTTCAGACGCAAGCGCTTCACCGCATCCTCGGTTGCGAGCACCTTGTCAAATTGCACCGCCACCGCCGCGTCGTCCGGCGGGTCGTGAGCGAGCAATTGAGCCAGCGCGTCGGACTCGATCCGCGCCTGCTCGATGAGCTTCTGGGCCTCGCCTTCCATATCGCGCGTGTCGGATTCGATTCTCGCCTGCTGCGCCGCGCTCAACCCGATGTCGCTCGCGTGGCGCACCGCGAATTCCGGCGCGGGCATCAGCCCGGGCAGATTGCGCGCGCTGGGCGGCCCGGCGGCGAATGCGCCGGCGGACAGCAGCAGTGCGATACTGAGGGGAAAAAAACGGGGTTTCATAGTGTTTATGGACGCAGCAATGCGCTGACCACGCTGGCAATTTGCCCGACCGGATCGTCATTGTCGGAAGTGAGTAGAAAATCCGTAGGCG
>Ga0181538_10002099_pt1 | contig 21229 bp, 24 predicted proteins | sample PEATcosm2014_Bin_40_FD_119773 | JGI IMG/M metagenome (GOLD analysis project Ga0181538, IMG submission 119773) | Peatland microbial communities from MTU Mesocosm Facility, Houghton, MI, USA - PEATcosm2014_Bin23_30_metaG | ecosystem: Environmental > Terrestrial > Soil > Wetlands > Peat | place... | reverse complement strand
CAAAACATCTGGTATGAGATTCTGCGCACTTCCGGCTACGCGCTCACCGCGCTCTCCGCGGAAGATCGTCCGCGCTGGGAGAAAGACTTCAATGAATTGGGTGCGTGCCTCACGTTTGATACGGAAGCTATCCGCGCTTTGCAGGAGGCCGACGCGGCGATGGCGAACGACTGAGTCTCTGACGGATGAATTCGCTCTTTAAGCTCATAGGTCCCAGGTCTCAAGGGGCACTCAGCGGCAAGGCCGGGGAAAGCAGGCTAAGAACGATCCCGCTTTTTCTTTGCCGGTTTTCGCTGCCATGCCCTCTTTCGCTTCTTTGGTTCGTCAGGAGATACAAAGGGAATTTATCTTTCGACAGCATCGAACTTCTGAGGTTCCGACGCTGCCTCCATATTAGTTTTCACCATCGCTCCCAAGTGAACCATCCTAATTGTTGAATCTTACGCGCCAGCTCAAGGAAAAACATAGGCCCTTCTTCTTCATTTAGCCGCCTGTGGCCAACACAAAGGAATAGTCTGTATTCGCCGCCACCGCCGCCACCGCCGCAATTCGATACGATGTGGGAAGTTTTAAGTGCTTCCTCAAGAAGTGGCCGTGGGTCATGCTTGGGGTCGGGCGGATTATCTCCTACCGTCTCTATGCAGAGGCCATCATTCAATGTGTTTGGATTGCCTTCTGAATTATCGGCTGTATTGAGGGTTACGTCCCAGTCTGTGCGTTTTAACGCATTGAAAATCTGTCCGGCATAAGTTAAAGCCTCTGCATCATGCACGTTGACTTTGACCGTAACGGCATGCGCTTCATGGTGTGACAGAAATTCTCGCAAAGCGTCAGATTGCTCTGCGGTGATAGTGCGCGGCATGACGTACCTATCTAGGTCGCGACGAAGAGAATGGAGATAAGCCATTACATAGAGGACAAAACAGCCAACAACAAGAATAGCTACGCTTCTTCGAAAACGTGGACTAAGGGCAATCCGCTCGAATCGAGATGTAATTTCCGGAAATTTCTGTTGGATTCCTACCCATCTTACTTTAAGTAATTGAAAGACTAGCGCTGCCAAAAGACAGCCGACCAAAAGCGGCCAAGGTCTGCTCTGCACGATCACATCTGCGGCACCAAATACGCAGGCCCCAACGCACCAATCAAACAACGAAGTTGTATGATCTTGGCCAGATGACGCCATAAGCCACCTTCTGGGAGGAAACGTCATCGTACACCCCCAGAATGGGCGAGGCAAGGATGTCCTTGTCCAAGATCGAGACCTGCGGCACCCCGATTAGTAAAGATTCAGGCGAGCGGCAAGCTAGCTCCGCTCGGCTTTCAGGAGCTTTCCATTCTTCAGCGCGAAGCGCTCGCCGCGCCACACAATCGTGTCTCCGGCAAAGCCTGCGACCCACGAGCCCATCGCCACCACGTCGCGAATGGGTAGCAGCCACAGGTTGGGAAGCACCTCGTGATCGCCCAGCACCGCGGCGCCCACCGTCATGGCCTGCGCCAGCCGCAGAAAGAAGCTCAGCCCCAGCAGCCACAGGCTCACCGGACTCAATCCGCTCGCGAGCACGTTGAGCAGCGCCCACGAAAGCCCATGCGTGAAGATCAGGCCCACATAACCGGCCGGCCGCGCGTCGCGGACGGTGCGCAGCCAACGCAACTGGTGATCGATGAACCCGCGCCAAGCGTATGCCGGCACGTTGGTCTCCACAACTTCTGCGCTCAGGGCAACTCGATAGCCAGCGTTCGACACGCGCGCGCCCAGCTCGTAGTCGTCGGCCAGTTGATCCACCAGCGCGAGCAAGCCCCCCGATTTTTCGAGCGCCTCGCGCCGCACCGCTAGTGTGGAACCCAGCCCGTAATGTAGTCCGCCCTCGAGCAACTTCGAGAGCAGCACGCCGGGCATGAAATCGGTGGCAATGCCCAGCGCTTCAAACCGCGAGGCTATGGTGCCGTGCGCGCGCCCGCGATAGAGTGCTGTCACCAGGCCGACCGCGGCCAGCTCCGCATCCTGCGCCGCCGGAGCAAAGCAACACACCACACGCTCCAGATAATGCGGTCCCACGGTAATGTCGGAATCGTTGATGAGCAAAATATCGTAGCGCGCGTGACGCGCGAGTTGCGCCAGCGTGCTGACCTTGCCATTTGTCCCCAGCCGCTCGGGACACTCCACGAGCCGGATCGCCCGCTCAAGAAACTCCGCCTTGAGCGCCGTCACCGCCGCAGCCGCGGGATCGTCGAGTGAACCCACGCCGAACAGCAACTCGAACTCGCCGGCATAATTCTGCCGGCAATGGCTGCGGAAGGCATCCATCATGCCGGGGTCGAGCCCTTTGAGTGATTTGAGAATGCTCACGCCAGGCGCGAATGCGGCCCGCGGTGCGCGCCGCTCGCGCAGGAAACTCCGCGCCGCTGCCAGGCTTGCGAGAAAGTAGCCCATCCCGGCCACGGCCAGCGCCGTCGTCGCGATCTCGATGGCCTGCGCCACGATGTGCGGCATGACGAAGGCAGGGAACAAGGGAACAAGGGAACAAGGGAACAAGAAAACGGGCAGACTCATTTCGTCAACCTGCTCATCAATGCAATCAGCAACCGGCTCACGCCGGCAGAGAGATTCTCCGTTTGCTTGTATTCCATCATTGCGCAAAATCCAGGGAACGATGCTCCCATGCGTGACCCCTTCTTGGCAGGATGGTTCTTTCTAGAATAGAGCAATTGAGAATGGTGAAGCGATGATGGCCGCAAACGATCCCAGGGATGCGGGCGCTTTTGCCTTCCTGTTCCCTCGGTCCCTTGTTCCCTTGGTCCCTGCCTCACTCGTACCTTAGCGCCTCAATCGGATCGAGATTCGCGGCCTTCCATGCCGGGTAAATGCCGAAGACCAGGCCGATGATGCAGGAGACGGCAAAGGCGATGACGACCCACGTCAGCGAGAGCGCCGCATGCAGAAAGGGCACAGCAAAATGCAGAATCAGCGTGAGCAGCGCGCCGATCAGAATCCCCAGCATGCCGCCTACAGCGCACAGGGTCACGGCTTCCAGGGTAAATTGCGTCATGATATTTCTTTTGGTCGCGCCAATCGCCTTGCGCACGCCAATCTCACGCGTCCGCTCGGTCACGCTTACCAGCATGATGTTCATCACGCCCACGCCGCCTACCATCAACCCCACGCACGACACTGCAACCATGAAGAGGAAGAGTCCGCCGGTTAGCTGATTCCACAGCCGTGTCAGCGCATCGGGACTGAAAATCGCGAAATTATCATCCCGATCGGCGTGCAACTTACGCCGCACCCGCAGCAACTCGCGCACCTCTTCGGTCACCAGTTGCTTATTCTTCGGGTCGTCGTATTTCACCACGATCCAGAAGTCGGTGAGCTCGGGATGAATCTTGCGAAAAGTCTCCAGCGGAAACAGGGCCTGATTATCCTGCGTGTTGCGTCCACTGCCGAAGGGCTGGGGCTGCAAATCGAGTACGCCGATCACGGTAAACACGTCGCCTTCGCATTCCACGTCCTTGCCGATCGGATCCTCGCCTTGGAAAAGATCGGCCGCGGAATCGTGACCCAGAATCGTTACATTCTCGCTATGCTCTTCCTCCGATTCGGTCCACATGCGGCCTTCAAGAAAATCCACCTCCTGCACCTCCGTGAACGCTTCCGTGGTGCCGCTCAGGATGGTGTTTTGAATCTTGTGTGTGCCGTGCTTCATCGACACGGAGCCCAAGCCCGTCTGGAAATTCTGATAGGTCAATTCGGGGTCGACGGTCACCACATGCGGCAGCGCGCGCATTGCCATGCCGTCCTCGTACGTGAGCTTCTTGCGATTCAGCTCCTCGGTGGTGGGCCGGTGGGCGACCGGATCATAGTGATAGATCCACAATGTATTCGTGCCCAGCGTGTTCACCCAGCGTCCGATATTGGAATTGAGCCCGTTGATCGCCGAGGAGATCAGAATCACCGTCGCAATCCCGATCAGGATGCCGAGAATGGTCAGGCCGGAGCGCATCTTGTTGTTGCGCAGCGTATCCAGCGCCATCTTGACGGATTCCCTCGATTGACCAGTGGCCTTCATGATTCAACTCACAGTTCTGCACGAAGCGCCGTAATCGGATCGAGCGCGCTCGCCTTGTGGGCCGGATAAATGCCAAAGAACAGCCCGACCGAAATCGCCACAATCAACCCCACCGCGATGGACCAGAAGGCCACCACGGACGGAAAACCGATGGCCAGTGTCACCACTTTGGCCAAACCAATGCCCATCAAGACTCCGATAACTCCTCCGATCGACGCCAGCAATGCCGATTCTATGAGAAATTGCATCAAGATATCTTTCCGCTTTGCGCCGAGAGCCTTGCGCACGCCGATCTCACGCGTCCGCTCCGTCACCGTGACCAGCATGATGTTCATGATGACGATGCCGCCAATCACCAGCGAGATGGCGGCAATGGCCACTACCACTGCGCCAAAGTTGTCCAGAATATTCCCCAGCATATTCTGAAACGTCGCGCTCGAATCGATGGAAAAGGTATCCGGCTTATCTGGCGCGAGGTGCCGCCGCGAGCGCATGATAACGCGCAGTTCGTCGCTCACGCCCTCCATCACCGCGCCGCCGCCGCCCGCATCCACATAAATCTGCAGGCTCCCCTGGGAACCGTACCTTTCGAGAAATGTGGTCAGCGGAATCGCCACCCAGTTGTCCATGCTCTGGCCGAACATCTTGCCCTGGCTTTGGCCCACGCCGATCACGGTAAACGGCTCACCGTCCACGCGGATCTCTTTGCCCAGCGGATCGCCTGGCCCCAGCACGTTGTCTTCAATATCCGAGCCGACGATGGCCACGTGCGCCGAGTGCTCGTCCTCAATATCGGTGTACGACCGCCCCTCGGCGAGATCCAGGTTTGAGAGCGAGGGCATGGTCCACGTCCAGCCGCGGATCTGCGTGTCGGTGGTGGATTCAGTTCCGTGCACCACTTTTCCAGTGCCGTTCGTCCGCTGCGCACCCACGGAAACGCAGGATTTGCAATCGGAAAGTACCGCCCGATAATCGTCGTAGGTGACGAATTTGCGCTTTTGGAATTCGATATACTCTTCGATCGTGATGAACGTCTGGGGAAACCTGCTGACGATGATCACCGCCGCACCATAGCTATTGATCTTCGAGGTGACAAACTGCTTGGCGCCGTTGGTCAGCGTGACCACCATGATGACCGAAGCCACGCCGATGATGACCCCAAGCAGCGTGAGGATGCTGCGCAGCTTGTTGGCCCACAGCGATTGCAGCGCGAGTTTGAAGGCCTCTTTGAGGGGCATGGCTTCCCGCTCTTATGATACGCACAGGCGAGGGGTGCGGTTCCGGGTTGGACGGGCGGTCGTGGGTCGTGACTCGTGGTTCGTGGACCGTGGGCCCTTAGTCCCTTGGTCCCTAGGTCCCTGTACTTCCAAACCCCTTGGCCGCACGCCCCGACACTTCCAATGTTTCTACCTCTTGGACGGGACCTGTCAGGACAGGCACGGGAACCATTTGCGCGATCTTTTCGCCGGCCTGGAGCTCCTGGGAGACATCGCCCAGGTTGGTCATCACAATGAGGATCTCGCCGCGGTAGCCGGAATCTATCACGCCCCCCGTGGTCGCCAATCCCCGCGCCGCCATCGACGAACGGTCGCGCACCATCAACCCCAGGCGCACGCCGGTCTCAGGATGGTGCGCCTCGACGGCAATCCCGGTCCGTAACTTTACCGTTTTCCGCGGCGCCAATACGGCGCCCTCCAGCGCAAACACGTCGTAACCTTCTTATACCCGGCCGTGAATACATATTTCTAGCTTTTCTTGTTAATATGCACCCTCTTTAGGGCACATTCCTCCACAAATTCCCGTTGCAAATTGCAATATCATGCCCAGCGGTACATAGAAATGTATCTTAGCCTTTTCTGTCCGTTGGATCGATTTTATTAAGTCTTTAATGGTGTCCATTGGGAATGTGGACACCTTGCGCTTTTTTTGCGCGCGCGACGGGCGCGCGGGGTCCTATCGCGCGCGCGTTCTCATTCAGCCATCACGGTGCGAATCTTGGCGAGCAGGTCGTCGGGGTGAATGGGCTTTTGGAGTACCGCGAATTGGTTGCCGTGTTGAGCCGCGTTTGCGATGAGGTCCGGTGTGGTCAGAATTCCGGAGACGAGCAGAACCTTGCAGGCGGGCAGAGTGGAGCGCAAATGGAGTGCCGCTTCGATTCCCGTCATCCCCGGCATGACGACGTCGGAGACTACAATGTCCGGGTGGAAGTTGAGGGCCATGCGGATATTGCCATCTCGCCGCTGTAGGCGGCGCGCGCCTCGAACCCTGACCCGTTGAGAATCATGGTGAGCGTGTCGGCGATGACTTCTTCGTCGTCGACGACGAGCACCCACATGTGCGTGGGGCTGGTCATCAGTGTTCACCTAGGGTTCCGCTGACTGGGAAGCGGCGAGAGTTTGACGGGGGCCAGAGGCATCTATTGTGCGGAAAGCGCTGGATTTACGCAAGTAATGATTTTGTAAGGGTGGGTTTACTTTGCCCGTTGTGGGCCGTAACCACCAGCCCACCAGGAGCGCCGCCGCGCGGGCAGCGCGGCAAGGGGAGGGCGCGAGCAGGGCGCAAGGCCGAGGGCGCGCGGCGACCGGGAGCTCGGAGGAACGGAGCGCAGGCCGCAGCGGGGTGCGAGAGCAACGGACGTGGAGCGGAGGAAGCGCGCCGTGTGGCGGATCAGGTTCATGTTGACGATTCCGCTGCCGGCCATCGATGACTGGTCCCGGACGGGCAGGCTCAAGGCATTTGCCGGTCGCGGCGGCTTTGCCCTGCAATGAGAATGCTCTACCCCTTATTTCCCTGTGCTTCCAAACCCGCCTTGTCCTCGCGAGGATGCTGCCAGCACTTCGCTAACGTTGAAGGCCGCTGTGTGACATTTCGTCATTCTGATTTGTGCGATTCGATCACCAACCTGGACGCGATATGGCGTGGAACCTAAGTTGATCAAAACGACCTTCAATTCGCCACGAAATCCAGAGTCGATCACGCCTGCGAGTGTGCAAACCCCTTTCAATGCGAGGCCGGAACGGTCCTCAATCAACCCACCCCACCCCGGGGGGAACTCGAGCGCGACTCCTGTAGAAACGGGCTTTATTTGTCCCGGCAATAGGTCTAGGGATTCGACTGAGTAAAGATCAGCACCTAGCTCACCTTCATCAGCAGGGTGAGCATACGAAGGTAGCTTTGCATCAGGATGCAGTTTCTTTACTTTCACTTCTATTTCGGCCAAGTGATCCTCGCTTCTTGCGATTGTATACGCCTCAGTCGAGCTGATTCGGACGAGTTCCGACCGCGCTCAAAGCGCCAAAGGCCGCGAGGTAAGGTTAACCGTGATTGATCACTATGGCACCAGAATTCCGGCGGGACGTTGGGCGGCGAACATTATTTTCGGGGGCTACTGAATTGCGTTCGGTAGTGATTTCGACTGTGTTGTCTTCGTTGACCGTACCACTGATTACAGGCTCGACAGACTTCTGTGACGGATCAGGCTGGCGCAGCATCTTGCGCACCGCGTTGACAAAGCGAATCCCAAACACGGTTCTTTCGGTCTTATCGAGGATTTCGCCGCCGTTGCCTATGCGCAGCCCTCGCATTCCCAAGTATTCGGGCGATATGGAGTTCACCAAAGCTTCGCGTTCCGTCCGGGTCAGTTCTGAAAACGGTGGGAGCACAGTAGGCGTTTGTGTTCGGGGCGCAGGCATGACGATTCCGGCCTGTTGGCGCGACATCAGGGTCGCCTGCATCGCCTCCCCCGGGCGTTGGATAATATCCAGCTGCGTAGCGCCTTTGATCGTATTGAGTTGCGCTTTGAGATCGTCACGCTCGGCGATAACGATTAGCACCTTGGAACGGAGGGCTGGATCAGGGATGCGCTTCACGTATTCGTAGGTCGGAGGTTGCTTATGCGCCTTCTGCGATTTGGCCACTGGCGGTCCAGCGTAGGCCGCCCAAGCTTGAATCAGCGTCCGATAGTCGGCGGACTGAGCGTTGTACAGCGCGCGGCCCTTTATGATCTCTTGTTCTTCAGCTAATCGGCCGATAGCCGGCAACGAGAAGTCACGTGAGCCGGATTGATGCCGCTTGCGGCAAAGCTCGTGCACCTGCGAGAGATTGGCTCTCTTGTTGGATCGCCCTCCCTTGGCAAGCAGTGAGTCCAGTACATCGTCCGGATGGTTCTTGCTCACTGTGCTCATTATTCAGCGCCTTCGCTCAACAGACGCCGCGGGGCACTGGAGATCTCGACCAGATCCACGGTTTGAGGCTTGCCAGCGGACAGGAGACTCTTGGCGCTTTCAGGCAGCAGGCAGCTTATGTCCATCCCAAAGTGCTCACTGAGGCTCTTCTTCGCATCAATGAGCGCAATTACATCCCTCTTTCCGAGCCAAGGATTTTCGGGGTTCATCTGCACGGCAAGGTTGCGCAAAAATGCATTGGTGGCGACTAGTTTCTCCTTTTCGTTGAACAACAAGAATACGGCCGACTTTTTCTCCAGGATGAGGGTCGCATCGCAGTACTCAGCCTGGCGATATACCGCGTTGCCAATATCTTCCTCAGGGAAAAACTCCGCATTTTGGCACACGCCAGAGATCTGGAGCAGCTCCGAATCTGTCGCTTCCAAGACAGCTTTCAATTCGCCGCCGTCGCCGAAGGGCACCAACTGCTGCATGCCCTCGTGCCCTTGATTGTGCGCCGCTACCCACGTGTGCTCCATCCGTTCAAACCAGATGTTGCCCGTCTCGCTGGCGAAGCCTTTGGCTATAGAGTGGGGGCCATTCGCGTGCTTCGAACAATACACACTTCGCCGAGCCAGCAAGCTGGTGAGTTGGGTTATGCCGATCCCGAACACCTGCCGAGTCAGGATATGGTCAACGCGCTGCTGGAGGTCGGGAATCTCAGTCGCCAGTCCTTCTGTGAGGAGGCTGGTGATCTCTCGTAAGAACACGCCCGACTTTGTGAATGGATCAAGGAACCGAACTGAACTATCCGCCCAGATGTTCGCCCCACTGTTCGCCGCCGCCCAGGCTTCCGCAAGCGTGTCTAGCATCCGGTTGGCAAACTCGGGCGGCGTGAATACCTCGTCGTTGGATAGATTGGCGATGCAGGTAAGGACGTCCGGGTTGCGACCGCGAAGTGTAAAGCTCAACTGATTGTTCATACGGCCTCCCTTAAGCCATCATCCAACGGGAAGCAGGCTAGCTCACTCGCCGTCATCGGCGGATATTCCTTAATCGGCGTGAAAACCTCATGCTTGCCGAGACTGGCGAAGAGCGAACCTTCCCGGCTGTAAGAAGACATCTGGGTAAGGGCCTCCAAGCTGAAGTCGCGCCGCTGAAACTTGCCTTTGCCTAAGTAGCCCCACTCGGCAAAGGTGATGGGCTGGCCCTCATCCATGAGCATCGTCAGCGCGTCGCCATGCACGAGGTTTTCCGACAAGACATAGAAAGCGGCCCGATAAAGGTCGTCTTCTTCATGTAGATTCAGATACTCGGCGAAGACCTCAAGCATGTTGGCGCGGCATTCAGCGATATTGTCGGGCAAGAGTTCTATGCCGTAGGTGCACATGAGGCCCAAAAGCGCGTACTGCCTCTTCTCAAATTCGGATTTTCCAAATTTGAGTTCCACCGCTGCCAGCTTCCGCTGTAGAACCCGGACCAGAAAATTACCGCTCCCGCAGGCCGGTTCCAGAAAGCGCGAGTCGATCCGCTCGCTCTCCTCTTTGACGAGGTCAAGCATTGCCTCAACCATCCATGCCGGGGTGAATACTTCCCCATGGTCGGCTGTCCGTTGCTTTGACTTGATTAGGTTCATAGAAATGCCACTTGGCAATACGGTTGTCGGAAGCTTAGAAAAGGATAACGCTGCGGGGTTGTTCCGGGTACGGTTTTGACGGGACGAATCTGCAGGGACATGGTGCAACTCAGGCAGGTACTTTGTTTTTCTCATACAACGCCGCGAGTTCCGACTTGGGTCACGTCATCCCTCGTCGTGGTCGTCTGGACTCAGAATTCGAACCCTGTATCAATAAACGGGTGTCGGCGCGGATCCGATTGGCGTAGGCTTCGGCGATATGTTTCCGGCGTCGCAACAAACGAACGTTTTATGATACATTATTTCCGTGCGAACAGCCCTCTACGCTCGAGTGTCCACGAAAGACGGCCGTCAGGACGCAGAAAACCAGGTCCGGCAGTTGAAGACATTTGCAAAGACCCAAGGATGGAACGTCGTCCAGGAATACGTGGATCACGCCACCGGCAAACATGGCGACCGTGAGCAGTTCCAACGAATGCTTGAGGCGGCATCGCGGCATGAGTTCGATTGCCTCTTATTCTGGAGCTTGGACCGGCTCAGCCGTGAGGGGACCGTGCAGACTCTCAATTACCTTCAAAGGCTCACCGGCTATGGAGTCAACTACCGCTCGTTTACGGAGCAGTACCTCGACAGCACCGGCCTTTTCAAGGAAGCCGTAATCGGGATTCTCGCGGCAGTTGCGAAGCAAGAGCGTGTTCGGCTTTCAGAACGCACGATTGCCGGTCTTCAACGCGCGAAGGCGCAGGGACGCGTCGGAGGTCGCCCGAGGTCTGAGGACGTCGATCCGAAACTAGTCACAAAGATAGTTCGGATGCGAGCGCAGGGGCAGAGTGTCAGGGCCATTGCCGCTGGCGTCAAGAAGTCGCCGAACACCATCTTGCGATTGTTGAGGCCAGTGCGGGAGGCAGTTTAACAAAGACGACAAAGGTTCTGACCGGCTCGCTCGCTGGGTCGGCACTACCCGTCCGTCGCGACAGCGCTACAGGCCATTGAAAAGCCGGGACAAACTGATCGAAAGCCCTTCGGCGATCGTCTTCAGGATCGAAAGGCTCGGATCTCGTTTTCCAGTTTCGAGCTCCGAAAGGTACCCGCGATTTATGCCCAGGAGATCTGCCATTTCCACCTGCGACCAGCCCCTTTCGGTTCGAAGGGCGCGGATCCGTTTTCCAAGCTTAGATTTGAGATTTGCCGCCACCCATTCATGTTGGCCGTTGTTTTAGGTTATTCTGTACGAGATCGTAGACAGGACAGGAATTTTGTTTTGTGGCGCCGCGGTGCACATTGGGCAAGGAAAAGGCCTAATTCGGGGAGCCGGCCTTAGGTCTACGACATTTATTGCAGCGAATCGAACTGCCATGAACGAAATGGAAATTCTTGACACGTCGCCCATCGGAATCTTTCTGCCGGCCACGCTCATACCGGACGCCCCCCTGCGAGACGAAGAGCTGGAACTGGCATCAGTGACAGCGTTGGATCTGGAGCGCATTCGGTGCGAGAGAAATGAACAAGGAAAGCTGCGGCTCTATGCACCAACAACGGAAACCATTTGGCTCATGATCCAGATGCTTGATCGCGAGATCCGTGGATGGATGCGTCGAAGCAAGCGCACCGCCGGAGACGCCTTCGTGCGTCGGCGGTTTTTCCTCGACAACGAAATCGTGATGTGTCCAGACATTAGCTATATCGCGCCCGCTGAACGTCGAAAGCCGCCAATCATTCCTTTGGCCTGCACACCGCTGAATTGCTGCCCGAATTTTGTTGCCGAATTCTGCTCCCATCCCAAGGAACTCCGCATGCTCAAAGACAAGATGTTGCGCTGGATGGCAAGTGGGGCGGAACTCGGTTGGTTGATAGTCCTGCAGGAGCAATGCGTTTACGTATATGCGCCGGGGAGTGAGCCGTCAGTAATGGATCGCCATGCGGTCGGAAGTGGACCACTCGGAGAATTCGACTTCGACCTTTCTCACCTGTGGAGCATAGATGAATTGAGACGATCCTATTGATTGCACAGAGCGTTGTACCGAAGACCCTGAACTTAAGGGGCCGGTATGGAGTATGAGCAGAATCCCGATATGAATGGTCACGCCGATGGACAATTTTGGGTCGCATGTTGAAACGCGAAATAAGACTAGCGCACGGGAATCTTGCCGCCGTAGTCGAACGGGGTTGAGAGTTCGAATCTCTCTGCGGCCCACCCAATTGAGGGCTCGACCAGCTCGGCAGGCTGTTCCGGCAGCCGGGCGGTGCGAATCATTGTGAGATCTAGATAGGCCATGCGACACATTGACGATGTCCTTTGCAACAACGACCTTTTTGGTGCGCGTAAAGGCGAGACGCACTCTACAGAAAGCCTGGACTCAGCCTTCTGGGAATCAACGTACGAGATCACGCCTTCAGGACGCCTGGAACTGCTCGTATGTACTTACGAGGATCGGAGTGATCCGAACGCACAAGGATGCGAGCGACTCATAGGGTGCTCAACACCGGTCTTCACAGGAGAACGCCGCGACATGAATTTTCACGGCTGGGTGGACTTCGCGGGCTTTGGCCGCGCGAAGTTCACGGATGGAAATCTATGCGGCTTCGTTCTTGATTCAGAGGCGACACGCAAACTTCATCCCGCTCGAACCGAAAGCGCTCAGGTGCGGGAGGTCTCAGCGGCGAATATGCAAGAGACAACCGCAAATGCTGGATCACCACGGACTCCGAAAAGTGCCGTCAGAGTGAGAGCACAACGGAAGGATTGAAATGCGAGCACTTGTCATTTCGGACATTCACTCGAATCTCCAGGCGCTCGAAGCGGTTCTTGCCGCCGCGCCGCCGTACGATGCCGTCTGGAACCTCGGCGACGTCGTCGGCTACGGCGCGAATCCCAACGAGGTTGTTGTTCTGGCCAGGAGGCTCGGCGGGATTCTGGTTCGCGGTAATCACGACAGGGCCTGCAGCGGAATTATGCCATACGGCAAGTTTTGTGACTTCAGTTCACTTGCGGCCTCTGCCGTCCGTTGGACACAAAGAGTTCTCACGAAGGAGAACACAGAATGGCTCGCAAAGCTACGTCGCGGGCCCGTCTGGCCAATTCCACGCAAAGTGCAGTGTGTTCACGGGGCGCCGAAAGATGAAGACGAATATCTCTTCATCAGGGAGGACGTTTGGGCTGCAATGTACGGGAATCGCGCCCGGATTACCTTCTGCGGCCATACACATTGGCAGGTTGGCTGGTCCTTGTATAGACGAAAGGTGACCCGACTGAAACCCGACTATCAGTCCAGCGACTGCGCGGTACAGTTTGAAGTTCCACTCGAGAAAGGGCGGCGATATTTGATAAACCCAGGATCTGTCGGACAACCACGAGACGGTGATTGGCGCGCAGCGTTTGCGGTATACGACGATGCCCGATCAGTGCTCACCTGGTTCCGGGTGCCCTACAAAGTGCTCACGGCACAGAGAAGAATACGGCGGGCCGGCCTCCCGGAGGTGCTCGTGACTCGTCTCCGGGAAGGTCGTTAATTCAGCCCTCAAAGGTCATACCGTAGGTTTTTTCAGCGAAAGCGGGGGCGATGAGAAACCTTACTAGAATTCCGCCAACGTCGATAGGAGGACATGTGACAAAGACCCAAAAGAGCAGAGCTCTCTCAGAAGCACACGAGAACGCCATCGATCTTTACCGTCTCGGACTGATGGACAAAAAGACGATGCAAAGTTTCGACCATGACTGCCTTCCTCCAGTCCTGTCTGCCCACTGTGAGGAACTCAGGCTTTCAATCTCTGAGGTCACTGAATTCCTGGTCGACATCATTGGGCGCAAGCTGACTGCCTATGCGGGGGGCGAACGCGACGTTTGCGCGGTGGATCGCTGGATGGCCGGCAGCGAACTGTACGGAGATGCCGAGCAGCGCCTGAGGTTTGCATATCAGGTCGTTCGGACGCTGGCGCAACGAGAAGATCCCAAGATTATCCGGTTGTGGCTCATTGGGATTAATCCAGAACTAGGGAATCGAACTCCATTGAAGTTGATAAGAGAAGGCAATCTTGAGAATGTCGGTCCTGAAATCTCGAGCGCTGCTCGTGCGTTCCTGGTCGGCGGGTAAGTCGTGAGGGTTTGCGCTACTGCACTTACATCGTGAGTTTTTTATGCACCTCATTGCCCACGGCAACGTCCGGATATGGAGCATGACATGACTGACAGACGCAGAATGATCATCACTCCGCCCTTTACTGAGGCGGAGTTCGCGCGATTTTGCACGACTAACCCGGGCCTGGCGATCGAACGCGATCCAAGCGGGGTAATCATCTTGAGCTGCAAGCCGGAAGACCGCGACGATTACGGCGATCGGCTTTTATCTCAGCGTGGAACTGTCAGTTCGGACATCGACCTGGATGACGACAAATCGAAAAAGTAACCAAATCCGAGCGTCGCATTCAGGCACAAACCAGGACAATGATGGTTCTGATCAGAGGCCCGCGCCCGCAAAAGCCAAGGCGCATTCCGTTTATGCAGATGTTCGAGAAGACGAATGGTGTTCTCGATGACGCCATGAAGAAAGAGTGGGTGGATGATGCAGAGCGACGATTGCAAGAAGTCCTGTCGCGCGTTAATCCTCGGCCAATGATTCACGGATATTCCATGGAGCGATCTGACGATGGGCTGACCCTCTATACCATCACCGCGGAGAAGGTGGGAAAACAAGATATCGGTTTGCTCTCTGCAGGTGATTGGCCGCGCTGGAATGAAATTGTCAAAGCGGTGCCGGAGTTCGACCAAGCGCAGGTCGCTTTTGACGCAGTGTCTCGATATGAATGGATCCGGCAATGGGACATGCGCCTCGAGGAGAGGCGGATTCAACTCGAGTATGGAATATTCGGGTAGGCGCATTTCGCCGGCCGTCTTGCGGTCGGTCCAATAGTGACCTTCAATCATCTGGATCGGCGTATCGATCACCTGTAACCAGACGGCGCCGAAATGGATTGGGCTGTGGTTGCGGTCCAGATAACGTGGCTCGTTCCGATAAACGCCGCTCACGCAGTAAACGCCGTCCGTGGAGCAGACTATCTCGGTGCCGACCAGGTGGGAGCTTGACTCCTTCGTCATCAGCCGCAGGCTCAGGCTTAATAGGGTCTGACGGATGACGACGTACGCCTCTATGGAAGGAATTGTAGCGCCGGTGGCGTCCTTCCAATCCGACCGGAGCTCGGCGCGCCAAGTCCCCTCAACGACCGGTCGTTTCGCGAGCCATCCACGAAAGAGGGGGAGCTTCCAGAGCCAGAGTTCGAAAGCGATGCAGAGCAGCACCACCACGCTGCTGACGGTCGAGAGCGGGCGCAGCATGTCTGACGAAATGTGCTGTCCGCTCGCCAGCAGGAATATCGCCCAAGCGGCTACGGTTACGTAGATGATCGTTTTAACGTAGGCGGTCATTCTATCTGAATCCTATGTAATTCCATGCCGCGAGCAGGAACTCGTTCGCCTGCTCCCTGGTCCAGGGCTGACCGGGCCTAAACAAATATTTCATGCCGTTCGTTTCGCACCAGTCTTGGCACGCTTTGTCCGTTTGCGTGGCGTCCCAAAGATGGACGATGGCGGCGCGCACGTCGTCGCGAAGTCCGCTATTCCCTAAGCCGTCGTTTGGCACATTGAAGATCAAGCATTCGATCAGGAAAGATGGGATGACTTCTGCCGCGACGTGGCCATTGCTGGCCATCTCGTTTCGCAGTCGCTTAAATATGCGCACTAGCGCCTTGAATCGGCGCTCCGTTGCGTCGTTCTTGGCCACGCCCTGAATGTAGTTTTGTTTTGGCCAATTGACGATTATTCCGCCCCGGTCTGTGATGAGCTCTGTGCCGCGTTCGAACCAGTAATTTCCGGGGGCTCCGAAATACCGTCTGTACTCGAAACATGGAACGACATCCGCGTCGATGCGATATGTGTTCGCATGAATGTCGAAGGCCTTGCTCCCGCGGCTGAAGGAGTCTGCGCCAAAAAATGACCTGAGGGCGGCTCCGACGTCATTCTTAAACTCGGCGTAGGAATACGGAGAGTCTATCAGTCCGAGGGCTTTATCGTTCAGCTCCGGGCAGAATTGGTAGTCTGAGAACCAAGCGCCCTTGTACAGGACGCAGACGTCGACGTCACTATCCTGTCTGACGTTGGTGCGGTTGGCGTAAGAGCCTTGGACAAGGACCTCCAGGTCATAGCCGCCCAGTTTCTGGCTGCTGTCGATCGCCTTGCGGACGGCGCGCTCGGCGCGCTCGCATTTCTCCTGTTCAGTGGCGCTCGGCGCGCACGCCCAAGTGCCCAGCACTTCTTCCCAATTGCGATTTTGAGAGGGCAGAGTGGCCATGGCTAGCTCCTCACCGACGTGAGGCCTGACCACGTGCGGCCGATCGCCTCCGTCACGAGGACCGCGTTTGCCTTTCCGGTGGTTTTGGCGGCGCCCAGAGCAATGTCGTGGACCTGACGGCTGGTAAGGTTCGCCGTGCCGTTATATTCGGCCAAAGGCAGTCGATACCTTCGGCCGTCGTCGCTGGTAATCAGCCGGGAGAATCCGCGGTTCTCCATAGCTGCGTGCAAAGTTTCGTAGTCGGTCCATTGGGCTTCGTGGAGCTCAATGCGTACTGTGAATTGGGACATGGAAAAGCCTCCTTAGTTTTGCCCGTTATTGCTTCTGCCCTTCGTCGGTCGCGCTATACGGCTGCTTCCGTTGCAGGCTGAAGATCCAGCTGAGTATTCAGTGTCAGCACCCTTTCCAATGTCTTCAACATGGCCTCGCGCGTCTGGCGCGCGTTGCGAAGAGTGAAGGCCTTCTGGCCGCCTTTTTTCGTGGACGGTACCAGGATGCCGATCTCCTCCCATGCTGGATTTTCCCTCGAGAACAGGTCGACCTCCCGCTGCTCTTCGCCAGCGGCGTTTCTGATTGTCACGCTGATCGGCTCGCCAAGCCGCTCCAGACGAGTCAGGTCGATCTGTTGGTCTTGCATCTTGCGTGCTATTGCCACGTAGGCGGAGATCGCGAGAGCGGAATCGACCAGCAGGGTCTCGCGCACGCGCCGGCGCCGGGTGATGTCAAGCTTGGCCAACTCGGGCCGGACCGCGGCTAGCTTATTCCAAAACTGAACGACGTAGTCGACGGAGGTCTTGAATGCCTCTTCCTCTTCGGGGTTGCAGTCTCCCCAATATGTTTCGAATGCGACGCTAAGCGTGTTAAACGCACACAGGCGGGGGTTCCTCTTGCTGAGGCGATCACGAATCGTATCGACGTTGTCGTTGAGTGAGGGGCATTGCTCCGCGAGCGCACCGGCTATCTTGGTGGCTCCTATCCGGTGCAGCCATTTGGACCGCGTCGGGTCAGACTTCTTTCCCTCCTGATTCATCGCATAGAAGATGCGGTTCTCTTCACTGGCGGGGACGTTGTAGATTCGCACGCTAACCTTGCGTTCGAGGCGGAAAGAGCTGCCGCGGTTGACGCTCTCGGCAGCCTTCAGCAGCGCCATATGACGGTGACTCGAATCCGGGATCGTGGCGGCGCCTGCGCCGATCTTCAGGGATCGCTTGTTCTCGTCGTATTCAAGGGTGGTTTCGTCTTTCCGGAAGTTCCAGCTGAGCTGACCGAGATAAGCCTCGCCTTTGAGTAGCTGCTCAGCCCATCGCTCGACCTTCTCCTCGTCCCGGACCTGTTTTCCGGTCACCGAGTCAATGCCGCGCTGGCGTTCGTCATCTACCTTCAGGAATCCTGTTTTGAAGAGCTGCGAGATGTCGTGGGCCGTCATGACTGCGTCGTAGCAATCATATGGTCCATCCTCCGTACGAGATACATTTTCGATTGATGTTTGAAGACCCATGTTGCTTCACCTCAATGTGCCATGCGTACGACTTATAGTACGAGTTATTGAATTACGACAACAGAATATAATGCTCGTACTGATTTGTCAAATCCGCGGGACATGCAGTCTGGAAGAGGGAGTGGATGGTCACTCAAGCATGTGATTGGTATCCTGAATTCGCCATGGCGACACGAATCCGTTGCAAGTCTTCGGGTGGAGGATCGTCGCCCCAAACCACGTTTACCCTCGATGGGCGACGCGGCGTTTCGTCACGCGAATCGAAGCTGGGCAGCGCCCTTGAACTTCCAGACTGGGCTGCTATCCCAGGTTCTAAAATCGAAATCTGGCCTCAGGGGCCCACGCGGCATCCACTACGTCGCGCTGCTGTGGGACGCCGGACTCTTAAATCGTGAGTCTTTTGCTTCAGTTGGTGGTATTGGATTGCACTGATTGGCGACCTTTGATTGGATTAGGCGGAAGGATAGTTGTGAATTGTGATTCCTGCCGAGTGGCGGCATTCCATTGGAACCAGCACTGCACAGTTGCGATGGTTGGAACTGGCGTGCAGCCTAGGATGTCGGTTTGTGTGTACTACGTTGATATGTATACATCGCAATGAGTCGACAACGAAGTGCTTGTAGAATAAGCTACATACGTCAGTCACTCACGCAAAGATGCATGTCTAAGGTATAAGAAGATTACTAGGTCCTCGCCCGGATGCGCCACCACCGGCAGCCGTGCGCCCGCCTGCAATCGCTTTACTCGCAACATGTGTCTGATGGTAGCAGCGCAGCGGGAAGCGTCCCGCGGAAAGCCCAATCCTCATTCGGCTCATGAGTTTGCGGATCTTTGGGGCCTGCGCATGACCCTTTCGTGACATTGATGCGCCGGAATTTGTGCATTACGATTTGGTCGGTTAGGAAATTTCCCCGGGTGTGTTGGTTTTGAAATCTGAATGGGCCATGCAAGCCATGCCTGCGCGTGACAGCGATCCGAAAAGGGGCCCCCAACGATCCACTGCAGAGTATCTATTCGAGAGCATCTTTTCGGCGAAAGTTGCGGCAAAAGCACGGTATTGGGTGTGCTAAGTGACTGTAATGGAAATTCGCATTTTCGCCGAAGAGTTCATGGACGGTAGCTGGGATTTCTGGGAACACACCTGCGGCCCGGAAGAAGCCGATGCGCTAATGGATTGTGCCATAGCGAAAGCATTGGGCCGCGCATCGATCAAGAAACCCACCCACAATGACTTCCTTGAAAGCGCGCGCCACATGTTCAATGTTTCGCTTGGAGAGCCGAGCTTTCCAAGGGATGGTGATAGAAGGGTTTATTGCGTCTGTGTCGGCCAGATCGTGATTGGGGTCTATGCGAAGGTTCGCCAATACTCTCAAAGGATCGCCGAGGCCCATCAGTTCGATGAGCTCGCGCTCGAGAAATCGGCCTGAGAACTCGAAAAGCCGCCCACTCGCTGGTTCGCCAACCCACGATCTCTGAAAATGGTCAGCCCCGAGGGATCTCCCCCTCGGGGCCGTCATGTAATTCGGCAAAAGGACTCATAAGCCGAATTCTGTTTATGCGGTCATTCCTCTAGGCGCCGCGTTGCCGCGAACGCTCATCAGCGACCTACCCGGAGGTTTCGCCATTGCATGGAGCAGGCTTGCCGCATCGGGCCGATGCGCAGCACGTGCCTTGCTCCTGGCCGCGTGCTTCCCTCCCTATTTGGTCTTGCTCCGTGTGGGGTTTACCCTGCCTCCGTCATTACTGCCGGAGCGGTGCGCTCTTACCGCACCTTTTCACCCTTACCACTGCGTGGGGCAGCTCTTTGGAAGGGCATCGAGGAATTCCAAGCGGACTCGTCCAAAGGGCTGCCCCACGCAGTGGCGGTATGTTTTCTGTGGCACTGGCCGTCCACGGGCCTTTACGCCCGCGTCCCGGACGTTATCCGGCACACTGCCCTGCGGAGTTCGGACTTTCCTCTCCCGGCAACCCCTGCTTGCGCAAGGATTTCCGGCAGCGACCGCCCGGTCCTCCTGCCAGGAAATAGTGTACCGCGAATTGTGAAGCGATGGACTGGCGGCAATGGCCTGGCGGCTCGTATGTGCATTTCCGGGCATCTGTTTGGAAATACACGGTGTTTTTCTAGGTATTTGGACCACCTCACAAGCAGGATCGATTCCAAGTCGATCATTACCATGCGATTACGTCCCCAGCATGAGCTCAAAGTCAGTGTAGAGTGTTTGTTGATATGATTTGACAACATGAGCGCGACCGTTGACCATCGCGATCGGGAAGCAAAATCCCTCCTCATCCCACACGCTAAGGTGAGTCCCGACGCTACGGACATATATTTTTCCGCAGACGTCGAAACCGACGGACCTATTCCTGGTCCATTCTCAATGCTGTCATTTGGGTTGGTGCTCGCGGGATCATTCGACGGACAAACATTCTGGCGACCGGCCCAGTATGAGAAGAGCTTCTACCGTGAGCTTCGACCGATTTCAGATGAATTTCAAGTCGACGCTCTACGGGTGAATGGGCTTGATCGTGAGCGGCTCTTGAAGGAAGGTAGCGAACCTTCCATTGCAATGACCGAAGCCGCGAAGTGGGTGGAGGACGTAGCAGGAAAATCACGCCCAATATTAGTGGCCTATCCGCTCAGCTTCGATTGGAGCTTTCTCTATTGGTATTTCAATAGGTTCTCGAGTGCAGGCTCGCCGTTCAATCATTCACAGTGCTTTGATATTAAGACCGCGTTTGCAGTTAAGGCACGCATCCCCATCGCGTCCGCGGGCCGCAGTAGACTGATGCCAGGCCTTCGCTCGAACGGTATCCATACGCATAATGCTCTCGACGACGCCATTGAGCAGGCTCAGGTCTTTGCAAATTTGTTTGAATGGGACGGCAACCATGGGGAAGATCATTGAGGAAAGACGGCGCTACGCGGATCAGCGATTTCAACAATTACGAGAAGCTTTAGGGTCGGCGAGTGAAATATGTGCGGATAGAGCGTGCATTTATGCGATTGGATCGTTTGGTAGACGTGAAGCAAGTCCACACAGCGACTTGGACCTCTTTATTGTGTCACTGAGCGATGAGAAAGACGGATTGGACCGTAGCTACTTATCGAAGCTAAATGAAATCTTGCTAAAAGCCGAAATCATTCGTGCGGCTAAGGAATTGAAGTTTCCTGAATTTTCACAAGACGGTCGATTTCTGCAACACCACACCGAGAGGAGACTCATTCGGTCGACCGGCAATCAAAATGACGATTTTGAAAACACATTCACTGCGAGGCTGCTTCTTCTCCTTGAGAGTGCGCCACTCGCGGGAAACGATGTCTACGCAAGAATCATCGACGATGTAATCGAACGGTACTGGCGCGAATTTCCAGACTATTATGACAAGTTTATGCCCGCGTTCCTAGAGCGTGTTTCAAAAATAGGTTCGGCCTCAAGTCAGGCACTTACGCTTGAGGTGGTTTAACTGTTGAGCTTTTGCCATGAAGAAGCGGCAGAAGCTGTTGACTGACGAGCAGTGGAAGT